>CEWC01004903.1_pt1 | contig 17953 bp, 27 predicted proteins | sample 530331 | NCBI WGS metagenome assembly CEWC01 (sample SAMEA2619935, study PRJEB7988) | marine metagenome | isolation source: saline water (ENVO:00002010), including
CAACCGACATACAGACGGTTGTTTGTAGAAGTTACCCACTCGCAGAAAGATTCCCACGAAGAGGTTTGTTGTCTTGAAAGAGTAGCGGACATTTGAAAAAGGGTTAGGTAATAGTGCAGGGAACACTGAATAAATTATTCCTCAGACACCCTCCATCTGAGGTATGAAAGACTATTGTTTAGACACGCTGTTTAGTCTTGGTAAGGCGTTGGATCCACAGTTTACATTTCGTAACCGTTGATTTATTTATTATAACAGAAACCCGAAGGTCGGTCAAGCAGCGGTTCCCCAGTATGTGTCAGTTGTTTGATCGGTATTGTCTAGCCAGTTACGGAAGCTGAAAGCATACCACTGACCATACTCATCATCAATCTCATCGTCATCAATGTGACTCAGAGCTCTGGAGTAGTTCAAATACTCAAAGAACTTGTCATCATACTGGTGTGACCGTGCCATCTCCTTTGCTTTCTGCCAGAATATTGTATCATATTTTGACCCCGCAGCGTAGTGCCAGAGGATGAAATTCTGGATCTCCACAATCTCTTTATAATATTCCTCTACAGCATTCTCAAAATCATCACCATCGAACAGACACTGACCAACGCGACCTGCCCAACGAACATACTGTTCTGTCGATGTTGCTTCCATCGGTTCGATGAACATCAATCGATTACCATTTAAGAATACTCTCTCATCATCTTGAATAGGATTCTTAGCGATGTAATTACTGAAACTAAACCTATCTCCAGGAGCAACACCGAACATTCGTTCCATGGTGGATGCTGCTTCTGCTTCATCCGTCAGCTCACTATTGTATAGGTAACCATAATTCATGGAGTTCTTGGCAGGAATACCAAAGCACCATCCATGTGGAGTTGCAATACAATCTGACCAGAGTTGCTGTGGTTTGACTGGACCAGATCCAAGCACGACAGAGTTCAGTGGATTCTTCAGGACATGATAGTCTGTGAAATCTTTTGGTTTTCCTCTACAATCAAATACAATATCTGCATCTACCTGACTAGGGTCTGTGATATTTGCCTCAGTAAACTTACAAAAATTTCGTTGCATCATTAACTCTCTCAACTTTGATGGAGAGTAATGCAACGCTGTGACATCCATAGGGAATGGATGAATAAACTTATCTACCTTCGTACCCCATCCGTCATACAGAATACCTGTCTTGAATGTGGCATCGATAGGATTATCGTACCAATTAATATTTGTAGTCTCTGTCAACAGAGCTGCAAAAGTAACTACAGATCCTTGTCCCACTTTTTCAATAGGGACATTCGGATCATAATAGATCTCTATCTCAGAGATGTGTTTATACCAGTTCCTCTTTAAAATTAAAGCGGTGACTAATCCACCGTTGCCACCGCCAATGATTCCAATCTTCATCCTGAGTATTCGTTTAATAGATCCAGTATTCTATTCAAAGCATTATGACAACCATCGTGCCAATCACCATTTTTGTCATGATGCTTTCCATCATAGAGTTCATTTTTCATTTTATAAACTCTAGCAATAATATCAGGCTTAGTCAAAATTCCTCTAGGCATAGATCAAAGTTTAGGTAAACCACCAGTGGTAGGAGCAGGTACAGGAAGAGGACCACCAGTGACTTCAGGAAGTTCAGGAGACAGTGCGTCTGTCAACATTCCAGGAAGAGCTTCTGTGATTGCCTCAGTGATTCTTGTCTTAACATTGTCGGCAATATCTGCACGACGCATGTATAAAAATGTACCTCCACCAATGATACCAGCTGTTCCCAAAAATGACAACACTGCTAATACATTAATTAGTTTTTGCATGGGTATAAAAAAGGGGCACCCTATATAGGTGCCCTCACATTAATGTTCTTCAATCAGATCTTCCCGTTCAATACCAAAGTCATCACACAAATCTTTGTAGACTTCAAATGCATTGGTTTCTTCATACGGATCAACGGGAGAGTTGTGTGTCTTACCACCCTCTGACCATTCTCTGATGATCTCACCGTCATCAACATACATGACATAACGCCATGATCTATTACCCATTCCCTTGTTTTCTTTTTTAACAAGCATACCAAGGGACTCGGCAAGTTCACCGTTTCCATCGGGAATCATCTCGATCTTTTCGATCTTCTCTGCCCTAGCCCATGCTTCCATTACATAATCATCATTTACTGATGTGCAATAGATTGCATCAATACCAATTGCCTTGAACTTATCAAAAAGCAATTCGTAATCAGGAAGCATTTGGACAGTGCATGTTGGAGTAAATGCTCCAGGCAAACCAATTAGAAGCGCCTTCTTGTCACTGAAATAGTAAGAGGTTGATCTATGCTGATCCCTTTCATCTTCTTGATCTGGACTGGTTGCAAAACCGCCAGCTAGAATAAAATCAATGTCTTCAATGCGTTCCATAGGTTGCCTATTATTTGATTGTATTTATTGTGATGGAATAGATGCAGGAATCATCATTCCACCACCATAATCATCATCGTCATCAACTTCATCAGCAAACAAGACTGACCATAATATAAATGATCCAATCAGGGATGCTGCTAGAACTAACATCACCAGATACCTGGGATGAGTTGACCTGTGGTTGCATAAGAACCGAACGCTGCAATGATACCGATCATTGCTGCCCAACCATTAAACTTTTCTGCTTCGGGTGTCATAATAGTAATCCTCGTTGATTGTGTGTGTTCAGATGCCAAAGGCACCAAAGAAAAATAAACTACCACTAGTAGCATAGCTGACAACAGCAGCAATAAATCCAAGCATAGCAGTGCGTCCATTCAGTTTCTCCGCTTTTTCTGCGTAGGTTTCGTAACCATAACGCTCAGCGGCAGTCTTATCAATGTACATACGAGGTTCAGTAGCCCACATGTTTGTACGCCCACCCTCTTCTGTTGTCACGGTGCTTGATCTTGTTACAGTCATTTACTTTATGTTGTAAATCTTTACATATTATATATGACGGTTTAACATTTTGTCAATAGTCTGACAGGAAACTCTCACATGTTTCTGGATTTGCTCTACAGAACTGACGGGCATGACCATGAACATCTAGTTCATAGGTACGGTGAGCCTGGACATGGAGGAGTTCAATGAACCCCAGTGTTCCTACCAATGCCAGGTTGAATAGCGTGAGGGGGTGCCAAAGATAGCGCATAAAAAAAGAGGGGTCCGAAGACCCCTCCATTATAGCAAAGAATTAGATCAGAAGGAATACTTCAGACCCAGCTTAGCGCCATATCCACGATCGATATCATCATCACCAGAACCAACGAAGGAGACCTCACCATATGCACCGAGAGCATCGGTGACAGGGAAACCAAGACCCGCCTTGCCAGAAGGAACGGTGTCGGACTCGCCGCCGTCAGGGGAGATCAGAGTAGCGCCGCCCTGCACATAGTAGGAGGCAGCACCAGCGGTGCCTTCGTAGCCCAGGTGGAAATCTGTCGCGGCACCAGAGTAATCCGAGCCTGTCCAACCAGCATTGGTTTCCACATTGACATACGGACCTGCGAGGGCAGCAGACGGGGCAGCAACAGCAGCAGCTGCGGCGAGAGTTGCGATAGCAGTTTTAAACATTTGAATAATTCCTTTTAGTTACTTGCGGAGTGGTTACCCGCAGATGAATAGAGACTCGACTAGTCTCGTTTGTAGAGATCAACTGTCACATGTGACAGTTGTAACATTTATTTATGTTATTATTTTCCTTCAAACCCAGGAGGAAGTCTGCCTAGGTAGGGATTGAGATCGAAGTAAGGTGTCCAATCCTCAACCATATTAGCATCATTCCTCCAAAAGTTCCAGAGGGCATCGTGACAGTTCCTGTGATATACATCAACATGAATGTCATGGATGTCCGACCCAAGTGCAATCTTATACATGAAGATAGGAAAGACAAAGGTCAGCCCGCTGTTGTAGATGAGATCATCTGCAACTGCACGGGGTTTGATTCTACCATCCAACTTGTACTTTCCCTTCTTTGTGTAAAGGGATAGTAACTTCTCAGCATACCTACGATTGATGATGTAAGCAGCTGTAGAGAAATCGTTGATGAACCTGTAGTGCATTTGCAGAACAGGGACGGCAGGATTAATGATCGCGATCTGAATACAGTCCCATGCAGCAGGAGCATGACGGAACCAATCTTTCCAAGTGAAGGGCCAGTGCTTGACCACCTCAAGATCGCAATCATCTTCCATCATTATAGCATACTCTGCGTCAGAGCTCTCTAACCAATACTTGATTGCTTTCAGATGTGAGGTAACACAACCGATCTCTCCAGACGACATGTTGTCTGGATACTTGCCAGTAATAATGTCACTAAGATCATCATCTCTGCCATCGTAGGCAGAGATCCTAGTGTTTTCTACTTCCCAATATGCAAACTGTTCTTCCATGAACTGTCTGCGATCAGTCTTGTCATCAAGATTGATCCAATAGATATGCGGAATGTCTTTTAGCTTATGTGCTGATTTATTTTTGTCCATGTCTTGCAATCACCTCTTCCACATTAGGTAAGTAGTATTTCTGTAGAACATTCTTCCAATCAAATTGCTGAGAGTATTCAATAATCTCTTCTCTATGAGCAACAGAATACTCTCTATTCTTAGTAATCTGATACTCAACATATTCTACATCATCAATCTTAGATTCAGGGATCACTGTGATGAAGTCAAGATCAGTGTCTAGATTAGCTGTGGCAAACTCACTAACAACAACACCTAGACCAGCAGCAAATGCTTCCATGATGACCAGTGAGTGTGCCTCACCGTCAGATAGAAGCACAAGGTTTCCATAGTCTGTCAGATAATCATGCAGATATTCCTTAGTCCATTCTCCCAGGTAATTATGATTAGCATTGAACTTCTTATCAGCAATGTTACCAGCGAAGTATAGATTCTTTACTGACTGGAACTTATGCTGACGCTTTCTATAATCAATCTTTGCTAGGTAAATGCTACGATCAGGAAACTCTGGTTCCATTGTCTTCCTAAACAAGCTTAGGTCAACACCGTTCGGATTAATCCAGAGTTTATCTGCAGGAATATCACCTAAGATATTATAGATCTTTTTGATTCCTTCAGATAGGCAGAAAGTATTTGGTCTAACCTTTTGGAAGTGACCAAAGATCTGCCCATACCCATTCATTTTGTCTGGGCGCTCGATGTAGGCAAAGTGGGTGGTACACGCACAAGGATATTGCACATAAGGATAGAGAACAATCCAGTCATCGTAATGAATATGCACGAAATCTGGACGAAACGAATTGATTCTCTTGAGGATTTCTCTAGGATCCCCAATGTTGATGATGTCCACTTCATGTCCAAGCTCCTCAAGGTTTACTTTGTAGTCCCAAATGAGACTTTCTACAGCACCCCATCCCTTTGGAGGAATGTGAGTGTTAGGTCCTACAATCGAAAACTTCATAACAATGATTCTAATTTAGGAATATATTCATAAGCAAGAATGTTTTCAAGACCGAACTGGTTGATGCCGTATTCTCTGATCTCTTTTCTATGTTGCTTAGAAATCTTTTTATTGTTCTCGATTACACCAAGAACATAATCTGAGTTATTTATTTTACTCTCTGGAATCACATCGATCCATGGCAATGATGTATCTAACTCTGGAGTAACTGCCTCTGAGCAGACAACTCCAAGACCACAAATCAAAGCCTCTTTAATAACAAGAGGTGTTGTGTTCTCAACTGAACTCAACAATGCAATATTTGAGTAGCAAGTAATAAACTCATTGAGTTTTTCTCTAACCACTTCTCCTTTATAGTTTGGATGATTCTTATTGAATTTACCACCAAACTCCATGCGACCCATGAAGTCAACAGTATCAATATTTTCCAAAAGATACTGACGCTTACGATCTACAACCTGAGAGAAACAAAGTGTTCTATCAAGGCTTGCAAACTCATCAAACTTATATGGGTAAGGGCGCACTCCAAGTTTGCTTAACCAGATACGATTGGGGTTTGCACCCATTTGAATCCAGGTGTCAACATCTTTGAGAGAAGAACAGAAAATGTAATGATTTCTATTGGCAGCATACTTTTGTGCAATACGACCATACCCATCTCTACCCCACATAGCAGGAGTGTTAACGAACGGATAATGACTAGAGACAACTAACGCCTTACATAGTGGCGCTAGATCATCAATAATATCATAGAAGACATCGTAATGCAAATGAACTATATCATACTTACCATGTTCTACTTCAAATTTAATCAGTTCTCTATCTGGAGTATTAATAATTTCTACCCGATGCCCAAGCTCTCTGAGAATTACAGTGTAATCCCAAATGAGCATCTCAACAGCACCCCATCCATCGGGTGGGATCTCCATAATACCAGGACCAATCAGCGCAATCTTCATTGATAGTCCTCCCAATACATATCTTTCTTAATTTGATCAGTCAGTCCAGGACTGTGCTTAATAAGTGAGGGAATATTTTGATACGCTGCGTGGAAGAGAAATACTTTTTTCCATTCTTCTTCTTGTGGATTCTTACCAAACCAAGAACCATCCTCAAACTTTAGATCCTGCTGATCAGCTGCTGCACAGTGATTGAAAGAACCGTTAGTAAATTTATATCCACCAACCTCATTCATTGCCAAACATAAAATAAGTTCATCAGTCACTCCAGCATGTACACCATCATCACTAAAGATATCTTGATAGATTTCATTATACCTCTCAAACAATTCAACATGCTTATCTTTCTGGAATAAGAATGCACCAGAAGCAGCATACTTATAAGTAGACAAATCATCAGGGAGATACCTACCCAATCCTTTCTGATCTACAGGAACATTATCAAGATAATCTTTTAGAGTTGGAACCCACCAGTGCTGTGCAACCAAGAAATCATCACCAGCCTCTTCAATGAGTTCCTTCAAACGATCGTGAATTACTACGGTATCAGTATCCATATAAAGACAATGATCAGTCTCTACATGCTTGTACAGATTATATCTCTCTGCCCAAGCATGTGGTTGAAACCAATTACGATCATCATCGCCATTCTTAATGTAGCGTTCTTCTAGTTTATCTTTATCGGTATATACAATTTTTACTTTAGGGTCATCAATGTCTAGACGATTGTCCATATCAATGATGACAACCTCATGGGGTTCACTAACACGCTCAAGAGACTCGCAAGCTCTCATTAAATTTTTATAATACTTATCGTCTCCGCCGACGATGAAACCAAAACTAAGAGTCATAATAATTTAAGCAAGCCATTAATACGATTTACATATGTATGATGTTCTCTGGTATGACGCATCTGTCTAAGAATAAGTTCTTTGTCATCTTTATTACGAAGACCTTCCTCAAAAAGTTCTCCGATATTCTCCCTACAAATAATATCTGGACCACCGAACTCAGCTAGTTTGGGAGAGTTTGTCAATCCAAGATTACCATAACTCATCGTCTTAAATACACGACAAGTTTTAGTTCCCCACAATTTGTGAGTATCATTTCTAAGATCAGGAGACATGAAAGACTTCTGCATAAGACCTCTCATGACATGACCGTCAAGAGGATTAGTCCAAGGGTTTGACCATGAAGTCCTCACTCCAATTTTATCACACAACTGTGCCCATTCTTGAATTAGGTGAGCATTCTTAAAGCGACCATCCGCAGAAATACTACCGATAAAATAATAGATATTTTCTCTCTCAATATTTACCCAGTCTTCATCAAATTCTTCTGGCAATAAATCAGTTGCCCATGCTAAGTAAGAGATATCATATCCCTTTTCTTTTGACATTACGCGATCAACACATACTCCTGTGTCAAGCTCTTCAAAATCTGATAGATCATGATCAAACTCATAATTATCTTTATCCATCTTATCCTGATGGTATCGCATGTCAATTAGTTTTTTGACGCTGCCAACATACTTCTCTGGATTAACACAGACATGGACATAGTATACGCAACTTGCCAAGACTGGAATGTTCTTGTCGGCGTAACCCTCTGTGAAGAACACGCTGTCTTCGTAATCAAAGTCTGTGCTATCAGGATACTCACCATCATGGAACCAATAAACCTCATGTCCCGCTCTTTCAAGAGCTTTCTTGAAGCCTTCATGTACATATGAGTATGTATCTGAATGAAGAGGATAACCCCAAAGGATACATTTCATCAGACCCGCCCCAACATATAGTCTTCTGCTTTCTTGGTCTCACCTGTGACACATTTCATAGCGTCAATAGTATGAGAAGGAACAAGATCAGGATGAGCCCACCAATCCTCAAAGGGATGCTCATCATCAACGGAAATGTTATCAGCAATAAGAACATACCCAAAGGATTCAAGATACTCACGAGAAGCATCCCTAACATCATTCCCATCATTATAAGAATCATGTTCAAAAGTGATGGTGGCAAATTTGAATTTTTCAAGATCGATTTTCTTTAGTGCCTCAAAAGTGACAGCAGCTGGTTCACAATCTACCTGCAAATAATCAAAGGTGGGACCGAGACCAACCTCTTCAAAGAGAACATCAAAATCAGCAGTGGTAGCATCACCAACAGCAATCTTTGCACGACGATGCTTATTGTACAATTCAGCTTCGTGTTCTTTAATTTCAAAACCAATACCATCCCACTCAAAGCGGGACTCAAGCAGAGCAGTGTTGTTAGAGATCACAGGGTGACCTGCACCAATCTCTACAAAGGTTCCCTTAGGACGACCATCAGTCATACACAGGACAAACATATCCTGATAGCACTGAGAGAAGTTCTGATGGGTAACCATCTCTAGTCCAGGGAACTTATATCGAAGTTCATCTGCTTTTTCTGCAGAGTAGAAGGTTGGCATTTGCCATGCATTAGGGTCACTCATACTTGATAAGATGCATTATCTTTTGCTAGGTGGACAATTTTTCTTTGATAGGGATACTGGGGGAAGCATTCTGGATATGCATAGTCGGGGGGAATAGCATGTACCCTATCCTGATTTTCAATAAAGAATCTATTAAGATGACTCTCATCATGCCATACGGCAATTATATCATTACTATAATCCTTGTCAACTCTATCTCTCAAGAGCTTCATCATAGGAATGACTGCTTCCATTTTACCACCCCATAAACACCCCTGATAGTATTGCAGAGGGTTTCCTGTCACACATGCTTCAGATTCAGGACGCCGCTCAAAGTCACCTGTACCTGTGTTGTAGTGACATGGATGATGGACAGCAACAAAGTCTTTGTCATCATCAAGGACCTCTTCAGAGAAGACAACAGAGTTGACTTGCATATCAGCATCTAAGAATAACAACCATTCATGCTCTTTCAAAAGCTCTTCTGCTAGAAGAATTGTATGGAAGCGTTCTAATGTAATAGCAGGCCAGTCTTTATGTGGAATTTGTATGGCAGTAATATGATCGGGGATTTGATCACCAACAATCCCACCATCTGTGAAAACATAGTATTGTTTTCTCAGATCAGGGAATAAAAATTCTTCACAACTTTCATAATATTTCGGAAAGAAGTCCAAGTACTTATTGGTTCCGATGAATATAATAGCTGCGCTCAATCCTTTACTCATACAACTTCCCACCCCTCACAATAAAGATCTTTAGTGTTATTAGTTTGAGACAAAGGAGGACCAAACCATTTGGAAGGTGCGACCACCCTCTTATTTGGATTAGTACAGAGCCATGCCCCCCACCAACTGAAAGAACTATTGGCGATAATAAAATCACTGCAGAGAGTCATCATACAAAGATCAAGGTATTGATCATTAGTTTGAGAAACTAGGAAGCGATCATCATCAAATAGACTTTCTTGTAAGCACCACTCGGGATCATCAGAAAAGATAATTACCTCACGATCATCACCGAAGCGTTTAAGTGCTTCCCTGTAGTAATTTATATCACAAATAGGATGGTGCGAATAGTTCTGATAGTCTGTGCGGCGAACATGTAATGCGATAGGATTTTCTACATCCTTGATCATATTCTTACATGGCTCTAGGTACTCATCCTTAAATGTAAAGTCTTGAAGGAGACTATCTCTCACATTTTTAAAGTATTTTTCAGACTGAAAAAATCCAAACAATGATACGAAGTCTGGACAGTTATCAAATAAGTTCTGATCGAAGTGAAAGTGTTCCTCTCTTACAACAGGACGCTCATTATCAATGAACTGTACCTGAAGAGGATTAAGACCACTCAGATTAAAAGGAACGAACAACTGGTGCTCGTTCCATTCATCTTCTTTACTTTTATATTTTGAAGGTGGTACAGCAAATGTGTAACCACGATTAGCTGCAATACCTTTTACTGCAGCATACTGAAACATTTGATTGGCAAGACGCTCTTTCATCTTGCCAACATAATTAATACCAATCATCTTGTCTGCAGGTCAGTGTTTGCAATATACCAGTCATAGGTCTTACGCAGACCCTCTAGTAATTTATAGTTCGGCTTCCAACCTTTTTCCAGGAGTTTTTTATAATCCAGTGGACGCTTGGGTGTGCCATCTGGTTTAGAAGTATCCCAGTTAATCTCACCAGGATATCCAGTGATACTTGCCATCATCTCAGCAAGTTCTTTAATAGATACATCCTCACCTGACCCAACATTCAACAGCTCTGCTGCACTATAGTTCTCCATGGCAAAGAGACATGCGTCAGCAAGATCATCTACATGCAAGAACTCACGACGAGGGTTGCCTGTTCCCCAGCAGGTGACAGGTTCATCCCCTGGTTGCCAGTTATTAAACTTCTGCATCATCGCGGGGATCACATGCCCGTTCAGAGGGTGGAAGTTATCATTAGGACCATATAGGTTAGCAGGCATAAGACTAACACCTTTAAATCCGTACTGTTTGTAGTAGGACTTGAGCATGTAGATGCCATGAATTTTAGCCAGAGCATATGCATCGTTAGTAGGTTCTAGTTCACCAGTCATCAGCGACTCTTCCTGTACAGGAGTATCTGCAAACTTAGGATAGATGCAGACACTACCTAGGAAGAGAAACTTCTTAACTCCATGCTTCCAAGCAAAGTGGATGAGGTTGGTTTGGATTTGGGTGTTTTGGTAGATGAATTCTGCAGAATAAGTATCGTTAGCATGAATGCCACCAACCCTAGCAGCCGCATCAAAGACATAATCAATACCTTGATATTTAAAAAACTTCTCAACGGCAACTTGATCCATCAGATCAAGCTCTTGCCGAGTCCTAGTGATGATATGAGTGTAACCTTCCTCTTTTAGGCGGCGAACAATGGCAGACCCAACTAGACCACGGTGACCAGCAACAAAAATTCTTGAATCTTTTTGCATTGTTCTCAGTTTCATTGGTTGATTACAACTTCTGGTTCAGGAAGAGGGAACAAGAACCGACGACCCCTAAACTTCTCATTCTTAAGGAAGAAATCTCTAAAGTGCCAAGGCAGAACAATGTGAAGATCATATTCTTTCTCTAGGACACTCTCCTCATTTTCAATAGGAATCCATGTACCAGGAGTGAATGACCCATCCTTATCAGGATTGACATCACCAATGACTTCCACCTCTTCAGGACCAATCTCCCAGGTCTGAAGAGTCACATTACCTTTAGTGCTAGCACCCAGGCAGCAGATCTTACAACCATTACGACGATAAAAGTCTACAATCTCCCAGAACTGTTGCTTACAGGAATTGATACGCTCTCCAAACTCTTCCCAGGGTTCAACTGTATCAAGTTTCTTTTCAAGCTCTAGAGCAATAAGTCCAGTCAACTTAGTTGTACATTCCTTACGCTCACTATTGGTAGAGGGAGTGACAACAACAGAGATACTGCCACCATTAACATCATTGAATTCAAAATCAACGATCTTGAATCCTGCCTTGTCCATGATGTACTTGAGTTGCCTCATACCATAGTATGACAGGTGCTCATGACACACAGTATCAAACGAATTCTGCTTCAGCATCTCAGGCATATAGCTCTGTTCAAGCACCCAGATGCCATGACAATCAAGAATCTCATGAACCTGACGAGCAAACTCACAAGGATCTTCTAGATCATAGAACATCGAGAATGATGTCACGACCTTTGCCTTCTGCTTACCAAACCGTTCACGATAGGTATCAGCAGAGAAGAAGTCAGCAATATGATTTACATGATCAGGAATATATTCCTTGAACTTCTTAGAAGTAGGATCGATACTCATGAGTTGCAGGTCATGAGGGAAGAATCCAAGGAAGGTGCCATCGTTACCAGCAATATCAACAACGATATCGCCAGAGTCAAGCTTAGTATCTGCCATGATCTTAACCGCCTTCTCTTTAAGGTGGCGAACCATACTACCGTTCAGACCAGAGCGGTAACCATACTCGTCACCGTACATGGTAGGCAGGTCAAAGGTATGCTCAAGCTGAACATGACCACAACCACCTTTCTTCTCATCGCACTTTACGAGAGCGAGAGGACCTTTATACATGTCCTCATCAATTTCTTTTGGAAAAATACCAGAGAGGAATTGATCACCAAGATCAAGCACTGTAACAAGGTGTTCGTTACCACAAACCCTGCATTTTTCTATTTTGTAAAATTTGTTCATTGTCCGTAAATGCACATGTCTTCTACTAGTTCTTTGAAACTAATTTCTGGTTCCCAACCAAGAACATTTCTCGCCTTACTAGGATCTCCAAGAAGTTGTTCCACTTCTGTTGGGCGGTAATATTTAGGGTTGACGCGAATGATGTCTCTGTTCATCGCTTTGCAGAAACCAACCTCACTTTCACCCTCTCCACGCCACTCAATATTGAATCCAAAGTATTGTGCTGCCTCTTCCACAAACTGCCTAACACTACGCATTGTACCTGTAGCGAGCACAAAGTCATCAGGTGTTTCGTGCTGGGCAATCATCCACATACCACGGACATAATCCTTAGCATGTCCCCAGTCACGCTGTGCATCTAGGTTACCAAGCTCTAGAACATCTTGAAGTCCTGCAGAGATCTTTGATAGTCCTCTCGTGATTTTGCGAGTGACGAATGTTTCGCCTCTCCGTGGGGACTCATGATTGAATAGAATACCGTTACTAGCGTGTATACCATACGCCTCGCGGTAGTTTCTTGTGATCCAATAGGCATAAAGCTTTGCTACACCATAAGGTGAGCGCGGATAGAATGGTGTGGTCTCTGTCTGGGGGACTTCCTGTACCAGTCCATACAGTTCACTTGTAGATGCCTGATAGAACTTACATGGGTGATCCAACAGACGGATAGCATCCAGGAGACGCAGTGTTCCTAGAGCGTCCACCTCTCCAACATAGTCAGGCATCTCAAAGGACACCTTAACATGACTCATAGCACCAAGGTTATACACCTCAGTTGGTTTGATCTTCTGAATCAAGCTGATGAGATTACCTGCATCAGTCAGGTCTCCATAGTGGAGTGTAATCTGATCATAGATATGATCGATTCTGTGCGTATTAATAAGAGAAGAACGGCGTACAATGCCATGAACTTCATATCCTTTTTCAAGGAGAAATTCTGCAAGGTACGAACCGTCCTGTCCTGTAATACCTGTGATTAAGGCAATTTGCATATTAACTGAATGTTACGATATCTTTTCCAACACCACCCATGATACCATCCATAGGAACAGTGTCTGCAGCATAGATTGCTGACGACATTCCAGTAAAATCAATGGTATCAGAAGAAGCAGCACCAGGATTACCTGTGATGCTAAATCCATCATCCATCCAGTGATCGTTCACTGAACTGGTTGAGCTAAATGTCAGTGAGTCATCTTCCCCGTCGTAGATATGCTTGAATGTACTATCGGTGATGGATCTCATACCGAGGTAGTAACTCCAGACATCCTCTAGGGTTTCTGTTTCCTCGTCGTTATTTAGTGCAGCGATCAGAGCGTCACGAATAGAGTCAACAGCGTTCTGGTAGTGCTTGTAAGTGGAGCAGGACATAATAATTAAGCGGTAACACAATCACGAATGTAGCAGGGCACACGATCAGGATCTAACCATTTAGTGTACTCTGGATCTTCCAAACAATAGTCGAGTTGGATAGAGTTGTCAAGCAGATACATGTCAGTATACCGCTTGGTCCAGTCGTTGAACTTCTGGATACGATAGTCTGGCTTGCCATTGATCTCAAGGATGCCACACTGAACGAAGCGGTAAGGATACTGCTCCATGATTACTTCAGGTTTCATTGATGATGCCTTCGTCAACAAGGTCAGAATACAAGCAGTCTAGCAGGATCTCATAATCATCGCAAGGGTCATCCTTAAATTCTACACCTTTCTCCATGTAGAACTTGGTGACCTTCTTGTAGATCTTAGGGTACTTGTGATCCAATGCGATTTGACCTTCAGCAGCACCGCGCAGAATGTCGATGCTCTTCTTGAACTTAGCTGTAATGGACATTGCCTTGTTTGTTTACCTTGTAATTATAAGACAGATGATCTGTTTTGTGAAGCTCGGGTGGACGGTTGTTCCAGTGTCTTATGACACCAGATATGATGAAAGTATTAGTGACCATGTAACTAACAAAAATACAGGTGCGTATGATAGCAACATAATTATCGTAAGGAGCCGTCTTGTCGTCACTAAAACTACCTAGAGAATACTTCCATATGTTCCAAATTCTTTTCAATGTATCATCTCATGATCTTTCATATATTTTAGCGTCTCTTTAAGATTACCGCGATGATTGAGTCCGATAGCGATCTGAGGATACTCTGCATCGCCACCGAACTCTGCTTGAAATTCTGTCTTGGTAAAGTCATCATTAAGATAGAACTCTCGAATGTCTTCATGAACACTCTCTAGAAGCATTCTTGCTCTTTCACATTCTTGACTTCGGTTTGAATAGATAATCGCTTGCATGTTAAATTTTGGGTTTGTTTACATGGCGGTCAAACTTTTCCATCTGATATCCCTCACGAAATGCATGAGTGATAATACTGTCGTAACAATGGGACCTGAGAGGAATATTGCGGTGGAGCAGGAAGTCTTCACAGTCTTCAGCTAATACTTCCTTCTCTTCGTGGGTCAATGCTTCTAGGTCAATCATCTCTCTTCAAAGTTGAGTTTACGAACCTTTCGTTTCCTTCGGTTCTCCTGATATTCTAAATCATTTTTTGTTAGAATGTTGTTATTTTTAAGATTGTCTTTGTAATTCAACCACACAACTTTACTCAAGTCGTTAGCTGACACTTGATCATCTCTTACAGTCATCATATTCGGACACCCACAGCATTGGGTCTTGCTGGATGAGGTCAATTCTCGATTGCAAGTTTTGCATCTGACAGATAACATACTTCATCATCTCCTTCAATTCATCTAAATCTTTTTTGAGTTCTTTATCTTTCATAATGGGAGATATCGGGATCGAACCAATGACAATCTCGGTGTAAACGAGGTGCTCTACCGCTGAGCTAATCTCCCTTAAACATGAAGGTGTAGTTAACTCTCCGATTCATTGGACCGTCTTTCATAGAAACATTATTTGTTTCGTGAAAGTATTTAGAGTTGAAGATCAACAACCGATTACAAGAGTAAGGAATGATCGTCTTCTTAGACTTTGTATAGTCTAAGTATTTTCTAATCAATTCTGTACTAGAATTGTACTCTTCATAAGTCCAGGAGAGAGGTGGTTTGATATCATAGATGATCAAACCATTCTTCTCTTCATCTACTACACATTCATTCGGAGTGACCCAGAGGTTCACATTATAACGGGAAGGATCCGCGTGTGGTGTGACCCCTGGTGCCTCATTATTATAGACGAAAGCCCATCCCCTGTCAAACTCCCCAAGGAAAGGAAACTTGTTTTGTAATCCTAGAACCACATCTCTAATAAGAGGTAGTGGAACATATGTACTATCATAATTTATAGAGAAATATCCTTCTTCGTATTGCTCGTTACGAATGTCTGTCGTCAGAGCAAACTCTCTTAACTCATCAATTACTTCTGGAAGAAAGATATTGTCTGCAACATAATACCTACAGTCATCAATAATCTTTTGTGTATTTGATAGCATAGGTAAATCTGTGATCAGTATTATATGGAGTAGCTCTATGCCAAATCCATCCAGTAAATTTTACCAAAGTATTTGGAATGGGAGGAATAGCAATAAGCTTTTCTTCTAGATAAAATTCTGTTGTTCCTCCTTCATCCAATCCCTTAAATACTGGATTGGCATACAGTAAGAAGGTAACACAGTCAAGAGGTTCATCACAATCTTGATGGAAGTTAGCGATTTCTCTAGGAGCAAAACAATTGATATACATTCTTTCAAGTTTATACTCTTCCATCTCTGGAAATTTCTCTAGGATCTTTCCATGAATAAGATCAATGACATCCTGATCCTCCTCATCAGTATCTTCAGTAAGAAGATCATATGTCATTCCAGTAGGACGCTGAGTACCATTGTCCTTTTCTCCATACCTATACTGACACTCTTCAGCAAACTCTGAAAGGTCACTGAAGTTACTTCTGGATAGAAATTTATCTACCACACAAATACTAGGTCTATTACTGGTCTCGTAATGATGCATTTTAACAAAGTTCCGAACAATCATAATTCATCGAGAGCTGAATCAATGTCTTGCACTCTCCAAACCACAGTGTATCTATACACATAAGGATGGCGTGGTCCCAACCCTCTATGGAAAATGTTAGATGGAAATACTAACACCCTACCAGGAACAAACTCATGCTCCTCAATCACATTATATTCTTTATCACATAACTGAAACTGTCCACCCCATTCCTTTGTGTCCCAAGTATGGTTTGCCATATACATGATTGTATATTCATTGTCACCATTTCCATCTAAATGGAAAGATCCATCACAGAAAGAATGTTGTAGATTGAAATCAATCCTATTCAAGTAATAGTATTCATCTGTTACTTTCTGAATGTGTTCAAAAATATCAAAGAATCTCTCAGCATCCTTACTAAGAGTCTCCACTCTATTGAAATTTGTTCTAGCAAAGATACACTCACCAAACAATCTATGTGTGCCGTGAACTGCTTTAGGATAATCTCTACCGTTTGCAATATTAATAGCAGAGACAGGCATTTCAGCTAGCAGTTCCTCAGTCTCTATGATATATTTTGGGGAAAATAAATTATCGTATACTTTAGCAATCATATCCTTGCCCAATAAGAAGGTAGTGTAACAACATTCTCATACTCTTCATCAACTTCCTCGCATGATGTGATAAACAAATCATAGACAATAGCAGCTCTATGCTCATCGCCCTCAAATTCGCTGACGAAATGCATCATGTTTGCTGGGAAGATAACCAGGTCACCATCCTCAACTTCAACATCATAATTTAGATATCTTTCATGAACATTGATAGGTGACATCTCAAACCCACTGCTAGCACAGAGTGTCAATACACCACCTTCACCTTCTGTTCTCAGATAGTAAATGGCACTGAAGTGAGATCCTTTATGCAGATGCTCAGGAACTCTGCCACTATGTGGGCTGACTACACTAGTCCATGCCTTCTGTACAAAGACAGCATACTCAAACTTCTTACCATCATCAGTGTCTCTACAAATACCACGCAAGTATTCCTGCATGGATTTAGATACTTGATAGTTTAACCAGTAAAACTTTTCTGACCGATGTGCCATGAAAAACTTCTGGTCATCTTGGTCACCAGTCATGTTGCCATGACCATTGATCTCCTCTTGATTTCTTTCCCAGAACTCATCACAGAGATCCATCATCCCTTCCCACTCTTTATCGGGGCAGGGGATGTTTGTCTGATATATCGCTGTAGGAAATAGATCTTTAATCATAAGCCAGATACAGGATTTGAACCAGTGACCTACTGTTTACAAGACAGTTGCTCTACCACTGAGCTAATCTGGCAAGACATTACACTTATCAGTATGCTATGTGGGCGCTACACCCAGTATACTAACAGTTTGTAATGG
>CEWC01003258.1_pt1 | contig 17440 bp, 28 predicted proteins | sample 530331 | NCBI WGS metagenome assembly CEWC01 (sample SAMEA2619935, study PRJEB7988) | marine metagenome | isolation source: saline water (ENVO:00002010), including
TCCCATCTATCACAAGTGGGATAATGATTATTAGTTGCACCTACGCCCGTAGCTGATACCGCCCTCTGTGCCACGTTCATTGCACCATTAATTATAAGATTTTTAGAACCACCGCCTGACGCGCCAGTCCTTGCAAGTGCTACTAACTCATTCTGTTTGCTCATGTTTGCTCCAGAACACTCACGATTACATCAACGCTTTCATCCGTATCACTTTCTATTGTGATAGTGTTGCCTGCTTGAAGAATAACTTTTCCATCAAGCACTGACAAGGCCGCGCCACTTGGTAAAGGTACATCTTTAACCAAATGAACATATGCAGCCTTGACAGATATTTTTACTTGAGCGGTATGCACATTGGCTAAGTTACATCCAATAACCACTGAAGTCGTACCTTGCGGCACTTGGTAGACAGTTTCTTCAGACTTGCCTACATTAGCTGCCGTGTAGTTTTTAAACGTATTAGCCATATGTGCTTACCTCTTACTTAGATGTCGTCAAGCAAAGCGCAAACAACACACTCAACAGTAGACGCTGACGAAATAGCGTGGACTTCTGCCACCGTACAATTTGGCAAACGTGCCGCAAAACTTTCGTTTGGTCCTATTACGATAGCATCACCTAAAGTTGCCGTTGCTGTACCGCCATCAAAGCAAACATAAATAGAGCCACCGTTTCCATCTACATTTTTAATGTAAAGAAACTTAACTTTATCTGTGCCTGCAACGGCTGTTGGCGCTGTAGAACTGTCTACTGCGGTATAGTCCACAAAAGACCCTGCAATAAGGTCAGAGCTTGTGTTGTTTACTGAAGATAGCTTGTAATACCATTTATCGTTTGCGTCTTCAGGTGTGACAGTCATTGTTGCTGAGAATGTTTTTGCAATCTCGTCAGGAAGGACTGTTACTTCCATTGTAGCTTTCGCTGCGTCAGCCATGATTTTCTCCTTTTCTAATCAACCCAAGGCTATACTGAATGCCAATGCCTCGCCTGCCCTATCGACATCGAGGTTTGACCTAGTTGTTTCTGCATCTGTTACGCTTAACGCACCAGTTACAGTTACATCGCCAACAGAGTTAATACCGCCGCCTGACGTTATCGCACCTGTTGAACTGATAGCCCCACCAGAGATGGAACCATTTGCTGCTATGCTATCAGAAGTTACGCTTCCAGTAGCAATAACATTACTTCCAGACGTAATATCGCCTGTTGTTGTCACTGTAGTAGCCGATATATGACCACCACTAATATTTCCTGTTGAGGTTACAGATGTTGCTGAAACATTGCTTACAGACATATCTCCGCTTGCCGTTACATTACCTGTTACCGATACATCGCCAGTTGACGTAAGCCCTGCGCTTGTTACTGCACCACTAGCTGTAATTAATCCTGTTATAACTGAGCCTGCCGTTAGAGCATTTGTTACAGTCATACTATCAACAGTCAAAGCGCCTGTTACGCCTAGACTAGCTGTAGTAAAACCACCAGTAACCGTAAGACCACCGTTGATGGTTACGCCATCTGTCGTTGTTTCTAACTTTTTGCTATTGTTAAAAAATAACTCAACAGCGCCATTCTCATCCATTGTAATAAATGTTGGGCTTGTTGGGTCTACCGCACCTAGCGTAATGTTGTCACCACGAATATACAACTCGCCAGTGTTATTTTTAATATAACCATCGTTGCCAGTTGTTGTGTGATAAATTTGTAAATCAGTATTATTACCAAAGTTTACAATGGCGTCATCATTTACTGTACCGCCAGTAGCACCAATTTTACCTGTGTTTAAGTTCTCAAAATTAGCGTCAACTTCATCGTGTGTAAGGGGAGCGCCCTTGGTTGCACGTTTTACAATAGTTACCATTAGTACGCCCTCACCCTCATGCGCCTACCAGTACCACCAAACTTAGCCTGGTCGCTTTCAGAGTTTATACCATCAATCGAGGCTCGATACAACGCAGCCCATGTCGTTGTTCTGTTATCTTCTTGCAAATAAGGAGCCGCATGAATTAACGAACCATACAAATAAACATCTGGGAAATTAGTAAGGATAGCATTTGTGGTTGTAGATGCGCTCAAAGACGGTATCTTTGCATAATAGTTTAACTCTATACCGTAATTACCATCTGGCGTTGGGTATATCTCCATCTCACCTTGCGTAATAGAATAAAAACTAGGCTTACCAGATGCATCCAGGTTGTTTCTGCGTCTTTGCTGCATCTCAAACTGCGAAACAAGTTCTATTGGCCTATAATCGCCTGTCTCAATATGCGCTCTAATTGGCTCAAGAAAGTCAGTCGGTAAAGCGTTGTACTGAGAGCTAATCGTAGCAGACGCCCTGTTTTCCATACGCCAATGCCTAATCTTGCGGTTCATATCCGCTTCGGCCATTTTAATAAAATCAGGTATAACTGAGGTTAAATCACTGCGATTTAAAAAATCCGCAACACTAGCTTTTAGTTCGTCATAAGTTGATAACGCCATCTAACAATTCCATCTTCTACGAGCAGCTTTGCCACGCTCACCTGTCCAGCCTCTTGACCTAGCGCAAAAAGACTTCTTACGAGCCTTTTCTTTTGCAGTTAAATTTTTCTTTTTCGTTACAGCAGTTTTAAGCTTCGAACCAGGATTAGCACGCCTATGCGCCGCTACACCCTTTGCAGTCATACCCGCGCCCTCTTTTACGGTGCGGTAATTACGACCCTTACCTTTGGTCGTTTTGCGTATGGCTTTTTCAGGCTTTCGTGGCATTGTTAATATTGAGCTTTAGACTGTTTCATTCTATTATAAACAGAAAAGGCCAATTCTGGGTCATTCATTAAGTAACTATAATTTGCGTCATTATTAACCATATTCATAAATTGGTCAAAACCATAATCACCACTTGCTTGACCGCGACCAGAACCAACCATAGGCTGCTTAAATGCATCTGCACCAGCAAACATTAAGTCTATACCTCTAACTGGCAAACCCATATCCGCTCTTTGACCGCGAGACATAGCATCATATTCTGCTTGAGTTATCTGGTTCATAGCTCTACGCATACGCTCACGATTATCTATGTTTTGTTGCGCCTGGATACGACCATCCTGGGTAGGATCAATATCATTTCCATAAGTAGAAACAGGCGGAACTCTAAACCCTGAGTCATAAGTTTGTGAACGTGGGTCTAAATAATCCATGTTCATACCTGCACCGCCAAACGGATCAAGACCCATACTACGTTCCATCGTAGCCTGGGAAGCTAAAGTTGAAACATCTGGTCCTGGACCGCCAAATGGCTCTAAAGGAGACATATAAGCCGCATTAGCAGGCATACGCATATCCGGCATATCAGACTGTGGCCTCATTCTTGGACGAATAGAGCTATCCATATCAGCGCCACTACCCGCTACTGCCCTTTGAATAGGCGAACCGCTTGGCCCACCAAAAGGACGATCCCTCAAAGAGCCATAAGGCGGAACGCCAAGAAAATTTAGAATGCCGCTCAACGGGCCACCAGCAAAATCATCGCCTCGATTATCACGGTTTCCACCGTCAATCATATCTATAAAGGCAGGAACGTAACGCTTGTTTGCCTCATCGAAATACCCAAACTTACCATCAGTATTGGCTTTTTGACGATTAGCCGCAGACGTTCTTTCATACTTACGGCTACCTTTGTCTTTGCCCATACCCTTCTTTTCAATCTCTTTAGGTTCAGCCATTACTTCTTACCCTTCTTTTTTCTGCTCAGTTTCCTTAAATCTGCACCTGTGATCTTCTTACGCGGCGGAGCTACGGCTGCAAGCTTTTTCTGCTTTGGGCTATATTTTTTATACGGCATTACTTTTTCTTCTTCTTTGCCGTCTTTGCCGCTTGCCTAAATGCTTTAGCCGTTGGCGCACCCTTGCTACCAGGTTTTCTCATCGTTTCACCACTACCGCCCTTAATTCTACGGCGTTTAGCTTGAATATTAGCATATAATCCAGGTCTCTTAGCCATTACTTTTTCTTCCCACCTTTTTTAGGTGGTCTACCTTTTTTACTTCCGTAAGTTCCTTTTCCATGAGGCATAGCAATCTCCTTTTTCTGCAACGTAACACATTATGCGATCCCACGCAAATTGCGTTTTATGTTATTTCTCCAACTACTAAATGAGCCGGATAGCGCAGTCGCCGCATCACTCGCCATCGTCAAACATAACGCATCGGCCAAATCTGGTGACGCCAAACCACGCTTACGCATCTCATCCTTACTTTCGGCTTTCATCTTGCCAGAAGACGTAAAACTATACCTAATACTGGTTAACTCCGCGACTAACTGATCGTCTTTCGGTAATTTACACGCTCGATCCTCAAGCCAACCCTTCGTCTTAAACCACAACTCAGAGCGTAAATTTAGGTAAGTATCGCCCATACTAGGGGCTTCTGCCACATTTACACCACGAACAGGCAAACCAATCTCTTTTAACCTATCGACCACACCAGAACCTACACCGATACTGTCCACAAGTATCTGTGTAGGTTGGCGTGAGGGGGGTAAACTCTCGTATTCCGCCACAACTCGACCAACAGTTTGCATCAAATCTAACCCGGCCCAGGACCGCATTTCCGTCACAATAGGCCCCTGGCGCTTACATAACGCTGTTTTGTCCGTACCAAACCTAGCCACATCCAAGCCCCAGACGCTAGACGTTTCATCGTCTATCTTAACATCTCTATGCAATGCATTTTCTACCAGGTGAAACGGAATGATCGTATCATCGTCTGCAAGAGGAAACTCACCCAATACACGAATGCGAAACGCATTACTCTCTTCACCGTAGCGCAACTTCATCTCGTTTATGAACTCATCACTCACCAAAGGACTGTCAACGCACGACCAACGCCTCGTCCACCAACTATCCGCCATTCTATTCTGGCTCTCAAAAAATGTACCACTACTTCGCGTGGGGTTGCTCAACATAATCGTGGTCGCATTATGACCAGACATAGAACCTGCCGCAGCCTCAAAGACCTGCTCCGGCACACCAGATGCCTCATCTACAACCAACATAACGTGTTCAGAGTGAACTCCGGCTAACGCTTCTGGCGTTTCTGCCCTACTGGTTCTCGCCGATATAAACATCTCACTCGGCGCAGAGGTATGCTCAATACGATCCGACTTTACATTCAATAACGCCTGGAACGCTTCCGGCAACTCATTAATCCACCGCTTTAACTCCGCAAACAAAGCATCAAACAACTGACTAGAAGTCGGCGCAGTCACAACCACCTTATTAGGGTAATGCATCAAGAAGTACCAAAGCATAGCCCAGGAAGCAGCTGTTGATTTCCCAGTTCCATGACCCGACCTGATCGAAATTTTCCTTTCACCAGACGCAATCGCATCGAGAAACTCCGCCTGGTAATCTAAAGGCTCAACACCTAACACCTCACGCACAAACAATGATGGTTTCTTGGAGTAGCGTTGGGCAAACTCCAACATCGTGTTCTGCGAAAGATCATTCATGCTCAACAACCTTCATCTTACGCAGCGCATCTAAATGCAAATCACCAATATTAATGTTGATCTGCTGATTAGCCCTGCCGCCATACCGCTCCTGGTTCCAGGCTTGCGCCGCCAAATTGTGCTGACCAACCTTTTGCTTGAGCAAACCAAGATCAACCTGGCTAACATTTGCCTCACTAATGTCTCGATCCCCATTCAAGGCTTCCATAATCTCACGCTGCCTACGCTCACCAACTTCAGATATAGCCTCAAAACTTGCATCAAAATGTGCATCCGCCGCATCTCGTCTAGCACCATCAATAGCAGCAGATAACTCAGGGTCTTTCGTTATCATATTCCGAAGCGCACCTCGCGGAACATCCATGTCAATCGCTAGTTCGCGTAAGGATTTACCAGACAATATCCACTCACGCAGATATTCACCGCCGCCCCTACGCTGTATCTCGGCTCTTCTCTTCTTTGCCAGTGGTTTACCCGCCATGCTCGTACCTCATTTTTGCAGAATTTTAGCATGATATTCTGCAAAAGCAATATAGGGGGGTGGGGGGGGTCATCGGGAGGAACCTTGTAGTGTAAGGGAGTAATACTACGAAATCAGGAAGATGACCCCAACATAACTGTAGCATATATTTCAGTGTGTGGGAATGTATTATAATAATAGTAGGTAGAAAAAGCTTGACGGGGGGGGTCGCGCAAAAAAATCAAGCCAAAAGCAAGGCAAAAACTATTTTCCGATAATATACATTATGTTAAGTACGGAAAAAAACTATTTAAAAACAATGCTTTGCATTTTGCAAAATTAAGAGTTTTGCAAAAGTATAACAAAAGCGACAAAAACCTTGCAAAGTTTAACGCTTTTTATTATTCGCGCGTGCGCGTGCGCGACTTGGCTTTTTGTGTTTTTCGTGTCGGTTTGTAAGAAAGTTTTGTTGTTTTACAAACGTTTATAAAAAAGTTTAAAAAAGTTGGAAACTTTTTGCGTTCTAAATCGTCTACTAAATGTAATCAAACTTTTTAAGGACATTTATTTATGGAAAATAACACCGCACAATTTAAAAACTTTGAGATGATTGAAGGTCAAAATTTTAGCTTGGTCTCTTATGATGTTGAGGATCAAAACCATTGGCTAATTATTACCCCAAAAGGATCAAAGTTATTCAGATCAAATGAAGCCTTTTTAAACGCAATATTCGACAGGCTGCAGAAATAAATCGAGACGCAAAACTGGCGTAACTGGTCCAGTAAAAGCGGCTAAAATATAGCCGCTTTTACACCTTTTATTATTTTCTTGCATAACTCTTAAAAAACGTTGTAAAAGGGTTATATTAATAATGTGTAACAAAAAGGAAATATGACAATGCCTAGAAATGACAGACTAAGCAACTACAGAACAACTTGGTTCAACAATGATAATTTCGGCGGTGTGCGATACGTCAACACCGATATTGTGACTTGGAAAGATAACAAAGTCACACTTAACACAGATGGTTGGGAAACTGTCACAACCAAGCGCAAAATGAACCAAGCCTCAAATCAATTTGGTTTAGGCTTTGGTGTTTACCAAGATAACTGGACTTGGTTTGTAAACTTACCGAATGGCGGTGTTGTGAAATATTATGACGGTATCACATTCGAAATGTTTGGAGGTTAAAAATGTTTGAATTTTACAAACGAATATATTGTGAGCTTAACGATAGCTATAATGACTTGCCTTGGTTTGGTTATGTCTATTTGCCGCTATCACAAAGCAAGCCTAGCAAAGATGAGGATTACTATAATTTTTATCACATTCAAGATATGACAAATTATCATAAAAAAGACCGCTACAAATCAAGCGGTAAAGAAATTAAAAAATATAGCTTGCTTATAGAACGTTCTGAGATTTGGAGCGATGATTTGCAAAAGTTAGAAAATAGGCTTTTCGAATGGATCAAAGGTGAAGTTGGCTTAATTGATTATCGTATCATTTGGGGCGGCGGTATTGAAAGTGAGTTTCCCAATTATGATGATTTGGAGACCTACTATAAGGCAAGGCTTGATTTGTCGCTCTATGGTTTTGAGGATCAATGTTGGCATAATGAAGCCATGCCCCATCTTTGCAAGCCATTAGACAAAGAAGATGAGGCGATCCGATTTTGGATTGACTTCAAAGATCATAAATTAAGCGATCTTCATTATGACAAAAAAGAGGACGAACCTTATTTAAGGTATTTTGTTGAACGTAGTGAATACGGTTGTTACGACACAAGGCAAGTTTGCAAAAACTTTGATAATTATGAAGACGCTATTCACTTTGTAAAATGCTTAGTAAAAAGTTGTGTCTACATGGTCGAATGGAAAGAGGGCTATCCAGAGGAAATCCAACCAGAGTTTTTCACGCTCAAAGATTTTATGGGCGATGAGTGGAACCTTAAATCTTATAATTTATCGGTGGATGATATTGAAGGGCTTTTGATTGGTCATTCAATGGATAGTGTCGGCGTTAATGATCGAATAACTATTACTAGAATGGGAGGCGTTTAAAATGAATGTCAAAATTTCTTACCCTAGTAAAGCTTACAAAACGTTAATGTATATTGAGCAAATTCTTAAAGAGTTAAGAGATGGGGAAACGCAACTTGAAAGAACAATGTTAAGAATACGCATTGCTCAAGCCGAATTGGGAAACCTTAAACAATATATAAAATATGAGGTCAAAAAGGATGATTAGTGAAACCATTCTAAGCGCGGTTGCAATCGCTATGCTCTTTGCAATCGTACTATTTGCTTAAGTATCGGTGTGGAGCGGTTATAGCCGCTCCCATCCCATGCTTAATCAGAGGCATGACAACAGAGGAAAAGACAATGACAATAGAAGAAGCTAAAAAAATAATTGATGATTTAAATAAGAGAAAATTAATTTATCACTTTGATGAAGATGCAGAAGATTGCTTAAGAGATAAGGTTTCTAAAACTGAGGCTAAAAAAATTCAAAGCCAAGTTAACCAAATTTATCAAGCAAATTTAGATTGGGAAAAGTTTAAATGCCCCATTGGATATTGTTTGCATATAACAATGACAAACAAACCAACAATTTTACAATCAGATTTTGTGGAGCTTTATAGCACCATTGGCGGTGCTTGGCTTGAGGACGCTTACCTTGACCCACTTTGGGATGAAAGCGATCCAGAGAACATTACCTATACAGAGGAAGCTCAAGATAGGTTCAACGAAATTACAGATCAACTGGACGGAATTTTGCGCCAGTTTTTAAAAGTGGAGGGAGACAATGCTTAAACCAGTAACTAAACACACTAGAGCGCCACAAAGCGGACGCCGTATTTTATGCCCACATTGCGACCGAATAGGGATAGTTTATCACTTTGCATGGTGTGCGGTAACTTGCCAACATTGCAAAGAAATAGTTGAGAAAGAGGATTGGCTTGCCTACCCTAGCAATATTGAAAAGCGCAAGGTGAACATGTCAAAAGCTAAAATTGCTCAATATATGACTTACAACTTGTATGAAAAAGTTAAGCCAAGCGATTTGAGAATTGAGGGTAATTGGTTGTTTCACTACAATAAAGAATATAAAACGGTTGATTGCTATGCTTTTGAATTAGACTTTAGTTGTCCAGTGGAATGTTGGGATGACATACCGATTGAAAAGTCGGCGTTTCGATTGGGTCAAACTGATCCAGATACTTTGGACGCTCTGAATGATGAGTATTGCAATTATTTAGAAGAGATAGGACAACCATTGATGGCAGACGAATTTAGACATTGCTAAATTTCCTCTAGGCATAACTGCCCACCTAGCCCACGTTTAATCGTGGGCTTTTTTTTGTTTTGCTCCGATCCCATAGGTGAAGCGCAAAAGCTCAAGGGCTTGGTGTGACAAATGCAAAAGCTCATCCGTTGGGATTGTTCCAACGTGTTTGCCATCAATCCAAAGCCTTAAGCCGTCATCGTATACGCTCCACCTTATCGGCTGCCGCTCTCGATTTCCATTTTGCGCCATTGTATCGCCCTCTTTTCGTTTTCGTTCCACTTAGGAACGTCTAATTTAAATATTGATCTGCGGTTGGCAAATCCTTTGAGTTCTTCAATCGTTTTGATCGTTGCTAATTTTCTTTCTAATTCTTGAATACTGGCGTGATGACTATTTTCGCTAGGAGTATTTTCGCTAGTATTTGTGCCAGGAGTATTTTCGCTAGGACTATTTTCCCTGGTATTTTCGCTAGGACTATTTTCCCTGGTATTTTCGCTATGACTGGTCCAGGCCCGGTTTTGCCTGGGCAGTAGCTTGAACGTTGCGCCTGGAAACAGCTCGAGAACTTTTTCTTTTAATTTTTTTAACTGCAAGTGATGACCAGAATTTAACACAATCCAAACCTTCCCTAACCGAAACCGAACCGAAACGTATTACTATACGTTTTCGGTTTTCCGGTCGTGTATTCGCACATCCCTATTCTTGACCGATTTACGACCGGATTGACCGATTTACTACCCATAACCCATTGATTTATATACATACGCTAAAACGGTTCACTTTTCTCTTTGTCGGATGTTTTGCCGTCATTGCCACAGAACCATATTTTGCCCTCATTGACTTGAATATGGCCATTATCAAGCATGGCATCGAATGTTTGTTTGTATGTTTGCTGCGGCTTTTTAACGCCAACAAGTTTACCGATGAAATGTTCTTGCAGAGTGTTTTCGCTAATACACCAGAACTTGGCATTGTCTGGCCATCCGGCTCCGCTAGGGTTTGGTTCGCCTATACCTTCGCCTCTTAACTGCGTAAACACTTGCTTAAATAATTTTTGGTTTTTACCTTTGATCCGTGGTTTCGCTACCTCATTTATTTCGTCCTCTGTGGCCTCTCGAATGACACAGGTTGTGACCGGATCGCCGTCCTCGTCTTCGCCCAGGTGAACCACCTCTAGGATGAAGTTAAGCATCTCGCCAGTTTCCATATCTCTTTGTTTGGTAGCGATTGCGGTTCTGATGCGTGTATCTTCGTCAAATGACAGTTCTATTTCTGTGTCTATTGCGGCTCGAATGCTCGATGCACCACGCAATCCTTTGCTAGTATCTTTGCCGGAATGTGCGATTAGCATGATGTGAACGCCAGTTCGCTCTCTTATTCCGTCTAGCTGCATGATAAATTTTGCCGCTTCTGAGTTTGAGTTCTCATCCATTTGTCCTTGTGTAGCTCTGGATAAAGTGTCGATGACAAGCATTTTGCATTGCCCATGCGATTTACTTATTTCTCTAATTATGGCCTCAACCTTTTCTATATCCTCTTCTGCGTTAAACAGATTGATAGGGCTAGGTCTGATGGCAAGCTTTACATTTGTATGATCCTGGTATTGTTGTCTAAGCGCAACCAGGCGGTTTTGGAATGAGTTGCCCCCTTCTGTCGCTAGGTACACCACTGATCCGCCTTGCACTCGACTATTGAGCCACATTTCATTTGCGGCTATGTGCCAAGACAGATCCAGGGCGAAGAACGATTTGCCAACGTTTGACGGGCCGAATACAGCACTGATTGTGTTTTCGGTAAGCCAACCTTTGACCAGGTATGTTTTTGCTATCTGTGCGACAGCCTGGTCTGGAAATATAACCTCATCTAGCACATTTTTAGGCTCTAGTGCTTTTCTTGTGTATTCTGCGCCCCTAGCAATCCAAACGTCATTCCAATCGAGACCTTCGCCATGCGGCATGATGCTTTCCACGCCATGCTCAGAAAACGCTTTTTCGCACGCTTTTATGCCTGCCTCGTCATTATCTCCGGCAATGACAAGCTTTGCATTTGGTTTGACTGCTTTTAGTTCTTCGACAACATTTGTAATATTACTGGCATTGAGCGCAAAAACGCATGGTTTTCCGGTGGCTTCTGTTACGCTGCAAGCGGTAGCCCAACCCTCGCTAATGTAGGCAAAGTCGGTGATTGGCCCATTTACTACTGAAAAACAGCCTTTGTATTGCAAGCCATGATTAAATTTCTTTTTGCCATTCTCATCTATAAACTGCGTGCCTTGTATTTGGCCTTTGCTATTTATGATTTGTATTTTTAAGTCACCCTCATCAACTTCTGCATTATGTTGTTTTATTTTTTTTCGCGTTAAATAGGGGTGAACTTCCTCTGTTTCTGGAAAGTTAACCACTGTCTCATCCTTTGTTGGGTACACGTTTAGTCCTCTCAATGCCTCGATTATGGCTTTCCAATCTCCGCACTTCCTACAATTAACCTTAACTTCGCCCTGGTAATCCGTAATCCAGAACCTATCTGTGCCGCCACAATTAGGGCAAGACCCTTTGTATTCATTGCCAAACCGTTTTAGGTCCAGGACCGACACAATCTGTGGTGCATATACGCTATATGTTGCGGGTGGATACTTGCCTTTATCTATATTTTGAACTACCATTGCCTTATATCCTTACCTCTGTTTTGGGTATTCATTGTCATAATTTATTTGTTTGAACTAAGCCCCAGTTTTACACTGGGGTTTTTTTTATTGTTTCTCCGATCATCTGTGCGATTTGCGGTACGATTGCGTTACCTAATCCTCTAAGTCTGTCCACCCTACCGGGTAGCCCATTAACCACTCGACCCACTGGGGGTTCAGAGAGCCAGACGTTTCGTCCGTTTCCGCTACTGCCCTTCTTAGGCAAGTGTCGCCAATGTTGCTTTCCTTCCAATTCGCTACATCGCCGGACATTTTCCAATCCCTGGCTCTGGGTGTTGGCCACATCGCTACGGCTGTCGCTAGTGGATTGCCGCTCGATGGAACTTTCTTGTTGTCTCCCTTGTGGTTCTTGTAAGGGCCGCCAGTTGACGCTATCGGCGTTGGCCATGTTGTCGGCTCCTGGGCTTCCTTCCAAGCTTGCACTGTTTCTGGATTGACTTGCTCTCTGAGGTTCGCTGGCTTCTTTCTGCCCTTGCGTGCTGTTGTGGCTTGCTTCTTGAGAGCTTCCTTTGATCTTTGTGGTAGGTGATCCATCGTGTTTGGCGTTGCCCATATTTCGTCCGATGATCCAAACTCGATCCCGTCTGTGGGGTGCGTCAACGGCAATAGCTGGAACAATAAACGGCCTTGTGGCGTAGCCTTGCCCTTCCAAATCAGAAAGCACTTCATCGAGACCCAAAGTGACGTGGCCATAAACGTTTTCGAAAACTGTCCAAGTGGGTCGCTTTGCTTTAATAATGGAAAATATTTCTGGCCAGATATGTCGGTCATCCTCTGTTCCTCTTCTAGCTCCGGCGACACTGAAGGGTTGGCATGGGTATCCGGCGGTGAGGATTTCGCAGTCTGGAACAAGTTCATCTGGGTCATTGGCTAATACCTTAACATCTTCTGCAATAGGCACGTCCGGCCAATGCTTTCTTAAAATTTTTCTGCTCCATTCTTCTATATCACAGAATAGAACGGGGCGGCTAAGTTCTGCCCACTCAAAGCCAAGAGCAAAGCCGCCTATTCCAGAGCATAAGTCAACGTGACGAAACACTTACTTAATTCTCCAAACTCGAACACCGTCTGAAGTAGTTCTGACCAATCCCTTTTGCTGACGTTTTCTCATTGTTCTGCAAAGAGACCTTGCCTCGTTCATATTATTTAATAAAACGCTATCTTCAACTTGCATAGAAGTAACAATTTCACCCCATTTGCTTCGATCAGGTATAGCAATGTGTTTCTCTATTTTGTATTCCATTGTAAAATCCATTTTTTAAAAAGGAATTTCGTCATCAAAATCTTGGTTCCCAGTATTTTCCTGGTCGCTAGATTTAACGTTTTCTTCCTTCTTTGTTTCCGGGGCATCTTCTGCCTTAAAACCTTTAGTTTGCTCAAATGGGTCTCCGCCATCTGCCCGCTCTGCAAGTTCTAGGACCTGGACCCCCATTAATCTAAACCCTACACCACTGACTGCGCCAGTATTGTAGGCAAATAGTTTGCCCCAGACGTTGCACTTGCTACCAGTGGTTAGCTCAAAGTCTTCCGGTAGTGGGTTTCGGTCTGCATCTTTCTGCACAGGTGCTTTGGTTTTTTCACCATTGTATGCGCCCTTCTTTTTGCTTTTACCAGTTGGCACACCGTCAACCTCTTTATAAGGCTCATAGGTTGGCTCCGGCTTCCACTTTCTTTTTGTGTCTGCTTTCGCTGCTTCTTTGTAGACCTTTTTAATTTGATCGAGATATGCCTGGGCATCGTCATTGTTCATAATAAACTCAAGCGTGTACGCCGCACCATCATCGAGCGGATCGCAAGGCACAGTTTTGTTTTCACTTGTGTCAAACTTGTAGGTTTTATTAAGTCTTGGGAACTGTGCAGTTACGTTTTCAAACACAAGTTCATTAGTATTGAGCATTTTCATCATTGTCTCCTTTTTATTAAAATGCTTGATCTTCAACCTCATCTTCCATCCAATGCGGAAGATGCACTTGGTTGACTTCTGGCCAACCCGTACGAAAGTTTTGATGCTCGTCTGCGTGCCTCATACTTTCTAGGGTTTGGAACATTCTTTTTTCTGCGTGCTTTATATATATTTCTGAAAGCACATGAACGCCCACCGCATAGGGCGGCGTTTTTTCTATTGCCACTAAATACATTTCTGAGCATGGCAAGTTAGCACATCGCATGGTGTGCAAGTAAAAGGCTATCTGCAAATCATAGTTATACTTGCGTAGCTCTCTTTCGAAACCTTCTGGCGAAGCATCTTGAGTAGTTTTTATGTCAAGTATTTCGCCTTTGCCTTTGTCGCTTTTTGGAACCAAAAGCCCGTCCGGTCTGCACTTAATAAGCATTCCGGTCTTTTTGCATCGAGTAAAAATGCTTGCCTCAGATATAAAGTTTTTTGCGCTTACTTTGCTTCGTAAAAAGTCTGAATTAAACAATGCGCTTTCTGCTATTTCCAACGCAGTGTCATAGTCTTTTTCTGTCAAAACAATTTTGCCTTGCTTCTCTGCAAGTTCTTTGGCTTCCTTCCAGGCATTGGTTCCACGCCTCGCCGGGCCGCGCATGACCGCTTCTTTTTCGTACTCCAATATAAGAGAATGTACGGCCTTACCCATCTCTAATGCCGGACTTTCTTTATACTCTTGTCCTACCCAGTGTAGGAGCGATTTACTGTAAACAGTCTTTACGTCACTGCTTGAGATGTGCGGATATTTTTTCTTATCGTGATACACATAGTCGGCCATCTCATAGTCAATGGTAGTCTCCCATTTACCCATCACATGTTCTCCCTTACAATGTATGTGAATGCATCCCATGACATTCTAATTTTTTCGTCATGTAAAGCATTATCTTTCATTACATACGCCAAGCGCATTACGACTGTGATTGGTTGACGGTCAAATTTGTAAATTAAAACAGGCTCTTTACTGGCGTGCTTGGCAGATTTTTCGACCTGCTCCCACCATTCTGTTTTGTATGTATGACCCTTACCTGCGTATCGTTTGCACTCAATTACATAGCTCCATTTATCGTCATCAACGATAATGTCGCCGTGGTCTGCGGCTCGATATTGTTCTATATCGCGTTTTGCTTTTATGCCTAAATCTAGTTCCAACGCTCTACAAATCTCTCGCTCAAAACCCGCACCCTTATTGCGACTGTTTACCATCAGTCAACACACCTTCGGACTGCAATCGCATAATTACTGCTTCCTCGATGTACACACTTTTAGAGCAGCGTTTGCTCTTGGCTTGATCTTTTGCTGCCTCATCAACACTGGCACGCAAATGCACAGTTCTTTGTATTACTTGTTCTTCCATTTTAGTCTCCTAAAAAAAATATTTGACTTTGTACATCTTAATTAATACTTTAATAATGTCAAGTAACAATGGGAGTAATACTATGACAACCTTAGAAAAGCATTCTAAAGCATATTACAGTGCTTCGAGTAATGCTGAAGCTCTTAGAGAGTTTATTGAAGAAAATCATCCTAGTTTAAGGGGTATTGCAGAGGAAGTTTGTAGGGGTATAGACCTTATGGACAAGTACACAAATGTGGTCTCACAACCTAGTTGATTTTATATTAGAAATGCATGGCGTCCGTCTAGTATGGACGCCATCATACGAAGGTGAAGAGCCACCGTTTTAGAGTAATAGATATGAACTGCAAAAAATGTAATAATAAAAAATATATTGAGGTGGAAGTAACGTATCCAATCTTTTTTTTACCAGGCGTTGGGTACGTCAAAGTAGAAAAGAAACCATGTGCGGAGTGTAACAATGTTGGAAATAACACCAGCGGATCGAGCGATACTAACCCATCTGCGCCAGTGCGTAGACAGACTACAAGAAGAGGAATTTAGGTTGGATGCTCATCCAAACGTCAAACAAGACCTATTTAGAGCTAGGCAAGAACTAAAAACGTTTACCTCACAGTTGAGGCAAAAAGGAGTAAATATATGACCGAAGAAGAGATAGCAGAGATTTGGAAAAAGATGGTCAAAGAAGAGAAAGACAAGCATCGCAAGATGCTACACGGCTCTTCTAAAAGTATAACAGCAGAAAATAAATTTAGACTTTTGAAAAACAACGGTAAGAGAAATCGTGAGGAAGCTCAGTAGCAAAACAAGTTCGAGCAGGAACATGAAAGACCGATGGCTAAAGGCTTCCTCTGCAAAGATAATAACATAACAGAAAGTACAGGCAATGGAATTTTACAGTTTATTGACGATAGTTTACCCACTTATGGGGCATATATGGGAGTTTAGCATTTGGTTCCCAAGCGAAGATGAGTGTTGGAGCGTGCTAACAGAAATGAACACAATTTATGACAGAGTTAAAGCTACAGAAGGTTACTGCCAGGTTACTGAGGTTGCGTCTAAAATAGTTAAACCAGTGGCTAGGCCGTGGTAATGATTTATTTAAGCGGCAAAAAGATAGAATGCACCGATCAGATTGGTGTAATGTTAAGTTTTAACGCCGGAAAGCAATCCTTAACTGGTCATAGCCTTTTTGCTGCTGATAATGGCTGTTTTGTGCAAGCAGATAAATATTCTGATGATGGTTTTATAACCTGGCTTCATAAGTTAGATCGGAATGCTTGTCTGTTTGCAACGGCTCCCGATGTTGTTGGTGATGCTAAAGCCACTCGAGAACGATCCTATCCAATGCTCCAAAAGATAAGGCAATCAGGCTTTAAGTCTTGTTATGTTTGTCAAGATGGAGAAATGCCCAATCTTATAGATTGGCAAAAGATGGATGCTGTTTTTATTGGTGGAAGCACAGAATGGAAATTAAGCCAAGCGGCCGGAGATATTATAGCTGAAGCAAAACGGCGATCAAAATGGGTTCACATGGGGCGCGTCAACTCCTTCAAGCGGTTGCGTTTGGCGGCTGTGTTGGGTTGTGATAGCGTTGATGGAACTTTTTTAGCTTTTGGGCCAGATAAAAATAAGTTGAAACTTAATAAATGGCTTAAAGAACTTAATAACCAAACCATATTTAATTTATAGGAGAAAAAAATGAATACAACAAAATGGGCTTTTATAGGCGGTTACATGGCCACCATACCAATAGCAAACTTTATGATAGGCAATGTCGGAACTTTTTGCATTCCTAACGGTCCTTGTACAATTCCGGTTGGGTTTGGATATTCTGCACCTTCTGGCGTGTTGATGGTAGGTCTTGCCTTAGTCTTGCGTGATTATGTGCAAGAGCATTTCGGAACTAAATGGTCAATAGCTGCAATAAGTCTTGGAGCAATCCTATCTTATTTTCTAGCAGATCCATTCATTGCGTTGGCAAGTTTTGCGGCATTTGCAACGTCAGAACTGTTTGACTTTGCAGTTTACACTTATGTTAGGAAAAAAGATCGAGCATTGGCAATCGCTGTCTCTGGTATTGTCGGGTCAATTTTAGACAGTCTTGTTTTTCTTTATATCGCTTTTCAATCATTGGCATATATAGAAGGACAAATAATCGGTAAAGTTGCTATCAGTTTGGTGGCGGC
>CEWC01011628.1_pt1 | contig 17210 bp, 14 predicted proteins | sample 530331 | NCBI WGS metagenome assembly CEWC01 (sample SAMEA2619935, study PRJEB7988) | marine metagenome | isolation source: saline water (ENVO:00002010), including
TATCCCAATGGAATGGAACTATGAAGGATTTATTGATGAGTATGGACTTCCAGTATTTGATACACCTGATAGCGCAAGAAGAGGCCCACATGGCGAACTGATAGATATAGGTGTTGTTGATTACTGGGAAAATGAAGTTGATGGGTTGAAAGAAGATCAAGATGCTTTAAATGAATTTTACAGACAATTTCCTAGATCAGAAGAACACGCGTTTAGAGACGAGACAAAAAACTCTTTATTTAATCTTATTAAAATATACGAGCAAATAGACTACAATGAAGGTAATAGAAACTCTTCGGTATTAACGCCTGGTAATTTTCAATGGGAGAATGGTATAAAAGATACTAGAGTAGTTTTTAACCCAGATCCTAAAGGTAGATTTAAAGTTAGTTGGGTTCCTAGTCAAAATTTACAAAATAACGTTATACTAAAAAACGGTATTAAATACCCAGGTAATGAACACATGGGTGCTTTTGGTTGTGATAGCTACGACATCAGTGGTACTGTTGATGGTAAAGGATCTAAAGGAGCGTTGCATGGATTAACTAAGTTTAGTATGGAGGACGCCCCTGCTAATACATTTTTCTTGGAGTACTTAGCTAGACCGCAGACAGCAGAGATATTTTTTGAAGATGTGCTAATGGCTTTAGTATTTTATGGTATGCCAATACTAGCAGAGAACAACAAACCTAGACTATTGTACTACTTGAGACGCAGAGGTTACAGAGGTTTTAGTATGAACAGGCCAGATAAAATATGGAATAAGTTATCTGTAGCTGAAAAGGAGGTTGGTGGTATACCAAACTCAAGTGAGGATATAAAACAAGCTCACGCTGCTGCAATTGAAATGTACATAAACGAACACGTTGGTCTGCTTCAAGATGGTACTTATGGCACCATGTATTTTAACGAAACGTTAAACGACTGGAGCAGGTTTGATATAACTAAAAGAACAAAACACGATGCTTCTATTAGTACAGGTCTAGCGATCATGGCTTGTAATAGGCATTTATATAAACCAAACCCTGAATATAAAAAGACACCGGTTAACCTAACAATTTCAAGATATAACAATAATGGAATTTCATCTAAAATAATTAAAAGGTAGATATGGCAGAGTCTGTTGTAAATAATTTTCCTTCACAAGCAGTAAGTGATTTAGAGAAAATAACGCATGAGTATGGTTTAAAAGTAGCTCAAGCTATAGAAAGCGAGTGGTTTGACGAACACAACAATAAGTATAGTACAAACCTAAATACTTTTCATAAGCTTAGGCTTTATGCTAGGGGTGAACAACCTATAGATAAATATAAAAACGAGCTTTCTATAAATGGTGACTTAAGCTACTTAAATCTAGACTGGAAACCAGTTCCAATAGTGCCTAAGTTTGTTGACATAGTTGTTAACGGGATGTCTCAAAGATCTTACGAAATAAACGCGTTTTCTCAAGACTCATATGGTGTTAGCAAAAGAACTGAGTATATGGAATCTATGCTTAGAGATATTCAAGCTAGGGAATATAACGATATGGTTCAAGAAGGGTTTGGTATTGATCTTTATGAAAATGATAGAGAACTTTTACCAGATACTGAAGAAGAGCTTTCATTACATATGCAGCTTAACTATAAGCAAGCTATAGAAATAGCTGAAGAACAAGCTATAAATACTTTGTTTGAAGGTTGCAACTATGACTTAGTTAAACGTAGAGCTTTGTATGACCTTGTGACTATAGGTATTGGCGCTACTAAAACTACTTTTGATTTTAGCAACGGAGCAGAGATTAAGTACGTAGATCCTGCTAACATGGTTTACTCACACACTGAGTCACCATACTTTGAAGATATATATTATGTTGGTGAGCTAAAGGAAATACCAATAAACGAGTTGGTTAAAGAGTTTCCTAGTTTAACTGAGATGGATATAAAGGAAATAGTAGATAAAAGATCTAATACCCTTAAAAGAAATAGAAACTCTGCTGACAGAAATAAGGTTGACGTTTTATATTTTAATTATAAAACCCACGCCAACAACGTTTACAAGTTAAAGAAAACAGGTAGTGGTGCGGATAAAGTTATAGAAAAAAATGACACGTTTAATCCGCCGTCAGATATGGATGGTGATTTTAGTAGATTAGATAGAGTTGTTGAGTGTTTATATGAAGGTGTTTATATACCTGGTTGTAAGAAGTTATTGCAATGGAGAATGGCTCCCAATATGATGCGTAGTAAGTCGGATTTTGGTAGAGTTAAGATGAACTACAATATTGTTGCACCTAGAGTGTATGACGGTAGAATACAATCGCTTGTTAGTAGAATAACTGGGTTTGCTGATATGATACAGCTTACACATTTAAAGCTACAACAAGTTATGAACCGTATGGTTCCTGATGGTGTTTACTTAGATGCTGACGGTTTAGCTGAAATAGATTTAGGTAATGGCACGAATTACAATCCGCAAGAAGCTCTAAATATGTTCTTCCAAACAGGTTCTGTTATTGGTAGATCGTTTACTTCTGAAGGTGACATGAATCCTGGTAAAGTACCTATTCAGCAAATACAAAACGGAGCTGGTGGAAATAAAATACAAAGTTTAATAACTACGTATAACTACTATTTACAAATGATCCGTGATGTCACCGGATTAAACGAAGCTAGAGATGCATCTACTCCAGATAAAAATGCTTTAGTTGGTATACAGAAGTTGGCCGCTGCTAATTCAAATACAGCTACAAGACATATACTACAATCTATGATGTACTTAACAGCTGAAGCGGCTGAAGCACTTTCACTGCGAATATCCGATATTGTAGAGTACTCGCCTACTAGAGATGCTTTCATTAGAGCTATAGGTTCTCATAACGTTGCTACGCTAGAAGAAATTAAAGACTTACATCTTCACGATTTTGGTATATTCATAGAGCTAATGCCAGATGAAGAGGAAAAGCAAATGTTAGAGAATAACATACAGATGGCTTTAACTCAACAGTTAATAGAGCTTGATGATGCTATAGACTTAAGAGATGTAAGAAACATAAAGTTAGCAAACCAACTACTCAAAGTAAAGAGAAAGAAAAAGTTGGAAAGAGATCAACAACTACAACAACAAAACATACAAGCTCAGTCTCAGGCTAACCAACAAGCTCAGCAAATGCAAGCTCAAATGGAGGTTCAAAAGAACCAAGCTAAGGCTGAAGCTGACGCTCAGTTAGAGCAAACTAAGAATCAACTAAAGATACAGTATTTACAGCAAGAAGCTCAGGTTAAAAAAGAGTTAATGCAATTAGAGTTTGATCTTAATTCAAGATTACAGATGGGCGAAAGAGAGATGAAAGACAGACAAGAAGAAGAACGTGAGAATAGAAAAGACTCTAGATTAGATAAACAAGCTATGTACCAAAGAGATTTGGCCGATAGAAAAAATCAGGGTGGATCGATTAAAAAATTCGAATCATCAGGTAATGATATACTAACAGGTGGAGCGGGGTTAGGCGACCTTTAATCTGCTAATTTTTAATATTTTATAAAATTATATTATGGAAGAAGTTAACAAGACAGTTGAAGAAACTGTAGAACAGACTACTGAAAACACTATTGATGAGTCTAAATTTCAAAGCGCTGGAGATGATAGCGTTATAAAAGTAGATTTAAGTAAACCCCCAGTCCAACAAACTAATGAAACTACAGAAACAGAAGCTGACACAGCAGGAGTGGTGGAACGCGATGAGAGCGCCGACACCCCACAAGAACAAAAAGAAGTACAACCGCAAGGAGAAGTACAAGAAGCAGAAACACCAATACTAGAAGTAGTTGAAGAAGATGTTGAAGCAAAGGTTGAACAAGTGGCCGAAGAGGTTGTTCAAGCAGTAGCTGAATCGGAAGTAACAGGTAAACCTCTACCAGAAAACATACAGAAGCTAGTCGACTTTATGGATGATACAGGAGGTACGCTAGAAGACTATGTTAGGTTAAACACTGACATTAGCAAGCTAGATACATCTGACGTTTTAGACGAGTACTACAAGCAGACTAAGTCACACTTATCTGCAGAGGAAAGAAGCTTCTTGTTAGAAGAAAAATTTGGGTTTGACGAAGAAATAGACGAACCTAAAGATATTAAAAGAAAAAAGATACAACTTAAAGAAGAGGCTGCAAAAGCAAGGAAGTATTTAGAACAACAAAAAACTAAATACTATGAAGAGATTAAAGCTGGTAGTAACTTAACTCCAGAACAACAGAAGGCAGTTGATTTTTTTAATAGATATAACAAAGACTCAGAAGCTAATAAAAAAGCTACAGAGGCTACTACAAAAGAATTTTTACAAAAGACCGATGCGGTTTTTAACAGCGAGTTCAAAGGTTTTGATTTCAACGTTGGGGACAAAAAGTTTAGGTACAATGTTAAAAATATAAATGAAGTCAAGGCGACTCAAAGCGATTTGAATAATTTTATCAACAAGTTTGTTGGTAGTGATAATAAAATTCAAGACGTTAAGGGTTATCACAAATCCTTGTATACAGCTATGAATGCTGATGCTTTAGCTCAACATTTTTATGAGCAAGGAAAAGCAGATGCGATAAAAGAAAGTATCGCTAAAGGTAAGAACATTAATACCGAAGCTAGACAAACTCACGGCGAGACGCAAGTGGGTGGAGTTAAGTATAGAGTTCTAGGTGATTCGTCAAATGACTTTAAGTTTAAATTCAAAAAAAATAAACGCTAATTTAAAAATTTTACAAAATGGCAATTTCTTCAAACGTTGCTCCAGCAGCAGCTCCTACTAAACAGACGTTAGCGTCTGCTTATATCGACTTTACTAGTGGGACTAATGACTGGGCGCAACAATATTTACCAGACCTAGTTGAGCAAGAGGCTGAGATTTTCGGTAACAGAACTATCTCAGGTTTCTTATCTCAAGTAGGTGCTGAAGAGGCAATGCAATCTGATCAGGTTGTATGGTCTGAACAAGGTAGATTACACCTTTCTTATGGTGCTACTATGGCTAGTACTACTACCTTCAATGTTACTACTGATGCTGATGGTCAAGCGACTGGTGATTACTTAGGTAACTCTGGTTCAGCTTCTAAAGATCACGGTATTAGAGTAGGTGACATGTTAGTTATAGCTTCCGCTAGCTCAACTCAAACTGCTTACGTAACTGCTGTAGGTGCTACTTCTGGTACTGTTACTGTTAAAGCTTATGACAATGTTGCTCTTCCTGGATCAGGTGTAGCTGTTAAAGTATTAGTATTTGGTTCTGAGTTTGCTAAAGGTCAAAATGGTAGAGCTGAAGCTAACGCTCCAGGTTTCAAATCTTACGACAACAAACCAATCATTATTAAAGACAAGTACGAGATCTCTGGATCAGATGCTTCTCAAATTGGTTGGGTTGAAGTTGCAGGTGAAGAAGGTCAAAGTGGTTACTTGTGGTACTTAAAAGCCGCAGGTGATACTAAGTCTAGATTCGCTGATTACTTAGAAATGGCTTGTATTGAGGCTGAAAAAGTTACTAATTCAGGTGGTATTGCTGATGCAGGTTCAAACGCTATTACTGGTACTGAAGGTTTATTCTCTGCTTTAGAAACTAGAGGTAATGAATCTACTGGTATTTCAGGTGTTAATGCTGCTACTGATTTAGCTGAGTTTGATGCTATGTTAGCTGAGTTTGACAAGAACGGTGCTATAGAAGAAAACATGATGTTCATTAACAGAGGTACTGCACTTGCTATTGATGACATGCTTGCTTCTATGAATTCTTACGGAGCTGGCGGTACTTCTTACGGAGTATTCGACAATGACGAGGATATGGCTTTAAACTTAGGTTTCTCTGGTTTCAGAAGAGGTTCTTATGACTTTTACAAGTCTGACTGGAAATATCTAAACGATAGATCTACTAGAGGATTAATTAATGACATCGACGCTGTTAACGCGATTAGAGGTGTTGTTGTTCCTGCTGGTGTATCTTCTGTTTATGATCAAAACTTAGGGAAAAATCTTAAACGTCCGTTCTTACACGTTCGTTATAGAGCTTCTCAAACTGATGATCGTAAATTCAAAACTTGGACTACTGGTTCGGTAGGTGCTGTAACATCTGACTTAGATGCTATGGAAATGCACTTCTTATCTGAACGATGTTTAATTGTACAAGGTGCAAATAACTTTATGTTATTGAAGTAATATAGGATGGGGCTTCGGCCCCACCTTATTTTTTAATTTTTATTATATTATATTATGGCAAAAAAGAAATCAAAGGCTGCAGTTAAAGAAACTGTAGTAGAGCAAGTGGTGGATCAAGTAGTTGAGACTGTTGTTGAACCACCGAAACAAAAAGTTGAAAAACAAGTTAAACCAACTTGGGAAATAAAAGATAGAGTATACTTTTTAAAAGGTAACAAAAAGCCTTTAAGTAAATCTATAAGATCTTGTAACATATTTTGGTTTGACGAAGAAAAGGGCTACGAAAGAGAGCTTAAATATACATCTAACCAAAGAACCTGCTTTGTAGATGAAATGGTTGGAGACCAAAGGCTAGATCATATTGTATTTAGAAACGGTATGCTAGTCGTACCTAAAGCTAAAACTGTTTTACAAAAGTTTTTATCTTTATATCACCCGCACAGAGACGTTGTGTATGAAGAAAGTAAACCAGCGCAAGCTGCAGCAGATGAAATAGATTTAATAGAGTTAGAAATAGAAGCTCTAACTATAGCACAAACATTAGACATAGATATGGCAGAAGCTATAATGCGTGTTGAGGTTGGTTCTAAAGTATCTGAGATGAGCTCTAAAGAACTTAAACGAGATTTATTACTATATGCTAAAAGAAACCCTGAGTTGTTCTTAGAATTAGTCTCTGATGATAATGTACAACTAAGAAACTTTGGTATTAAAGCAACTGAACTAAACATTATAAAGTTATCTTCTGATCAACGCTACTTTATGTGGGGATCTAATAATAGAAAACTAATGACAGTTCCGTTTGATGAACACCCTTACACTGCCTTAGCACATTGGTTTAAAACTGATGAAGGTATGGAAGTGTACACTAATATAGAGAAGCAGTTACAATAACTGCATCTCTTTAATTAATATCATAAACCTTAATCCTTAAACTTTAAACCTAAATTCGTAAACAATTATTAATTATTAAAAATTAAAAAAATGACAGAAGCAACCCTTTATTTTAGAGATGCTGACTCTAACGCAGCCGACTCAGGTGCGTTACTTTCTGCGTCTTGTTTTTTAGGTGTTCACTTGACCGGTGCTGGAACTTGTCAGTTTGATTTTAAAACTGGTGATAATACAGCTAAGGTAACATCTATTGAGAGTGTTACTTTTACAGGAGCATTTAAAGATCTTTGCCGAGCAATAGCTGGCGCATTGAATTCCAACACAATGACGGTTGTTGGTGATCACACTAATGGTGTATTCTTAAGTTATCCTGGTGGCGCTGTGACTGCTATAGGTAACGTAGATGATAAATCTTAATATTTAAAGCTATGATAAATAAATTTGCTTATTTTTCTGAAGGTGGAGGAGAAGATGCTGCGGGAGATGCAGCTATGTTTCCTCTTTCAAATTTTACTGGTTTAAAACCTGCACAAGGTACCGGTATGATTGGAGCGTTTGTGTACATGTTTTTTAACGACGTTGGGGACTCTCACGGTAGTGGTACTTCTCATGTCACATTTAAACACGAAGGTGGTAGAGCAAAAGATCTTATGAATCAAATTTGTGAGATTATTTCTTCAAATCCTAAAGATGGATTTTTAGTTTTAGCTGATCACACTAATAACGATTTTGGTGGTCTTGGTAAAGGTGTTATTATTGAAGTGCCTGCTAGTGGTGGTATAAACATTTAAAACTATTTGATATGAAAAAATATATATATATAGCTGGTGGTACTCCTAGATCAGAGTCGTTAACTACGTCTGTATCTGGTGATGTTCAAAAATTTGTTATTACAGATGCTGGTTTTGGGCTTACTGTTGCTGATATTAGTAGCGATGAAGATGAAAATATATTTAAGAATGGCGCTATTGTTGTTGACTTATTAGTACACGCTGACCACGCTGGAGACTTTGGTTCCCATTATGGTACACCAACTGCTGGTACAAAGGTTAGAATACATCCTAACGCTTTAACTTATGATGGCACTAGTAAGATAATAGTGGCTACCAAGACAGCTGACGCTGTTTATGGTATTACTATGTCAGCCACGCAAGGAAACAACGATATTGATGTAATTCAAAAGCAACCTTTAGCTTCACAAGATGCTACAGTTTTCAACTCTGAATTATTTTTAGGTATAAATAAAGTTAACGATACCACTGTTGACGTTTTCTTTGAACCTCATACTAATGATGGTATGGGTAGTGGTTCTGACAAAGCTAGGTTTACAATCAGTACTGGTAAGTTTAAAGAGTTTTGTCAATGCTGGTCTGACATGTTACTAGATCGCAGAAACCAGTCTGGTATGGTTGTATTTGCTGATCAATGGAACGGTGTTTATTATAATTCAAACGCAGGAAGTATTGAAGCTATTGCAATTACATTAGACACTTAATGTTAAACAGTACTAACTTAATATTAATAGCCATCCTTTTGGGTGGCTATTTTTTTATAGGGTAATAAAACCCGCTAATATGTAATACTCTATAAGTAGAAAAGTAAACAATTAAAACATTATAAAATGGGAATTAATAATACTCAAACAGCTTATTCATTTGGTCAGTTAGGATCACTTTGGTTAGACGACACTGGAGCTGCCACTCCGCCTACAGATAAAGTATTTGTAGCTATAACTGTAGTAGATGATTGTGCGTTTACTTCTTTAGTAGCTGACAACAATGTTAGAGCAGGATTAGAATATATAGGTACTGGAACATCAGCTCACGACGGTAATTTAGACCCTAACTTAGGTGAGTCTGGTACTGGCGGTGAAGTTGTTAATAATACAGATGAGTTTCAATCTGGGCTTACTATATACGGTAGATGGACATCTATTCAACTAGCGTCAGGTAAAATAATAGCTTATATAGGAGATTAATATGTTAGGTATTGGTAACATAGTTACGGCAGGTAGCAAAGTTGCTAATGTCGTGCGTAAGGGTTTGCAAGCTTGGTATAAAGCAGATCAAACTCAAGCGCCTTTAAGTGAAGAAAAAATTCATAATCCTAATTTTTCTTTAGGACCTAACGTTGATTTATTAAATCATAATAACTGGTATAGAAATACTACAACTCCAAGTGCAACAAATATTGCTGATGGTCCTGATTTTATAGCGCACGGTAATACCCCAGATACTCCTATTTCTTCTGGGACGACTGGTGTGACTTTAACAGAACATGGTTTTAGATACAAAACAACGGGTAGTTCAACCTTTATTTCTATGGCTCAGAGTAATATTATGAACTCAGCCGCTGCGAACGAGGAAACATTAATGCTTACTTACGATATACTTCAAAACAGTGGGTCTGGTATTTTGTATATAGCAATGTCTAGTAATGATCAAGCTTTGGATGTTACCGTTGGAAAAAATAAAGTTCATTATTTTACACCTACAGCTTCTACTTTTCAAATAAAAAGAGGAGGTTCCAACGTAGACATTACTATAGCTAATATAAGATTAGTAAAGACAAACCCCACAATAAGAGGTAATAAATGGGCTGTAAGCAAGTTAGCTTCGCAAGATATGACTTGCACGCTAACTCAGTCAAGTGACCTTGTAACCCACCCCTCCAATACTAACATTAAAGTTGGTATGAAAGTCCAAGGATCTGGAATACCAACTAATACTACTATTACTGAAGTTAATGTTAACGGAAGTAACACGCAGTTTCGTATAAGTAATAACGCAAGTTCAAACGCTCCAGCTACTTCAGCTTTAAGAATAAGAGCTGCTAGTACAATACAAGTTGAAGATGGTGTGGTGTCTATAGATTATAAAAATACTGATGCCACAAACACTGGTATAAGTATTGGAGGTAAAATTAAAGTAAATCAAAAGTATCAAGTTGAAGTTGTTGTTGATGAGCTTAATACTGATAAAAAAATAAAAATACATACTGGAAATGATTTTAATACTTTAAGTTTAGGCGTTAATACTTTTGAGATGATGTCGACTACCAATAATACTATTTCTTTAGCTAGAACTGAAGATGGGACAAGTGTGACCGCTAAAGTTTCTAAAGTTTCCCTGAAAGAAATAACCAACTCTGTTAAAGACTTCTCGACCAACTCCAACGATGCTATCTTGTATTCTGGAAAAGCTTTAAACTTTGCTGGTACTGCAGACAATATAGATCTAGGTATACTTAATAGTACAGCCATTAATACTTCAACTAAATTAACTGTTGCTCTTTGGTTTAACGCTGACGTACTAGCTGATGATATGATATTTTCTGCTGGGCAAGATGGTGACAATAGGTTTTATCTATGGACAAATAGCAGTGAGTTACAACTAGGTTTTGGAGATAGATCTGGGGTTGCCGCTCCAGATGTTGGTACTCAACCTACCTTAGAGACTAACAAATGGTATAGAGTTGTAATAGTTGTAGATGGTTTAACTGCTAATGTTTATTTAGATGGTGAATTTAAGTATAATAAACAAGCAGAAGCTTTTACAACCGAAGATTCTTTACATTTAGGTATACACGCTAATGAAGGTACACCTTACTCTTTTGATGGTCAATTATCCGACGTTCAAGTGTACGACAAAGCATGGACAATATTAGATGTAGAATATGATTACAACAACCCTGATAAAGATGTTTTTGACAATACTGATGCTGAAGCTTTAGGACCTGAATTAGTTAATAATGGTGATTTTAGCACTGATAGTTTATCTGGTTACTCAAACGTATATGCAACTAAGGAAATTGTAGATGGTAAGCTTAAGGTTACTCAAAACAATAGTAGTGTAAAGTATGGATTAGTGAGCTGGGGGTGGGATAGTGCACCTACTAAAATGTATAGAGTTTCTGTTGACTGTGAGCAAGGAACTGCTAAGCATACTATTATTAAGCCTCATCAGGGTATTGTTAGCTTCGGGTCACTCACAGCTGGTGATTATACTTTCTCAGATATTATAACAACAACAACCTCAAGCCCTGCCATACGTATGCAGCAAAGTACTGATGATAATAGTACAACTGCTTACGCTTTCTTTGATAATCTATCTATAAAAGAAGTTTTAAAACGTAAAACAGATATACTACCTACAGACTGTTTAGCTTTATATAGGTTAAACGAAGGTGTTGGTAATAGACTTTATAATGCCGCACCTGCTTTAGGTGAAGAGCTGGTTTTAAATAATGATTTTAGTGGAGGTGTTCAAGGCAATGGATTACCTAACAACTGGGAACATCATGCGGACAATACGTCGACAGCTGAGGTAGGTACATTTAAAGGTAAAGACAACGTTGTTAAAATAGTAATGCAAGGAGATGGTCTATCCCAAAGTAAGTTAGCACAAGACTTTACATTTAAAAACAGTACTGTATATCAAGTAGAAGCAGAAGTTTTTATTGAAAGCGGTAACTTTAAGTTTGACACAGAAGGTGGTAATTTTTTAAATGATTTTATATTAACAAGTAATACCGACAGTGAAAGAGGTTATTGGAGAACTATAAAAAGTAATTTTCAAACTAAATCAGATGCAGAAGGTAGTGGTGATCATTTATTTCTTAGATCATCTTCTAACGTAGCATCTGTAATATATCTTAACAAGGTTTCTGTAAAAGAAATAATCCCGCTTAAATCTCAAGTTCAAGAGTCTTGGGTTTCTGGTAACTGGATAACAGCTCAACCATACATACCGCAATACGCTATGTCATCTTATTCTAAAAAAGCATTTTTTGACGGTGTAGATGACTGGGCCAGTAACGCTAATAGTTTGTCGCATGTTAGTAGGCTTAAAGATTATAGTGTATCTTTATGGGTTGTGCCTTACAGTCTGCCACCAGTTACAGATCCAGCAACACGTGATGGTTTATTTCAAAACTCTCAAAGTGCTACCGATAGAAATGGTATATCTCTTTTTCCAGATGGTACAATACGTGCAGGTCATTATGGAGATACAGAGGATGGTGCTGGAGAAACTTTAAATTGGACATCGGCAGCGTCTGATAGCTCTGTAGAATTAGGTAAACTTTATCATGTTGTTTTTACTAATGAAGCTTACACTCCTGGAGGATCTAACGGAACTAAACTATATATAAATGGTATTTTACAATCTGGTACTTCTTCTACGTATACAGCTGCTGCAACAGGTATTTACATAGGTAAAAATACTAATGGTACAGAAAGAAGCAACTCTCTTATAGATGAAGTATCTGTATTTAGTAAAGCTCTTAACAAAAGTGAAGTTCAAGAAATATTCAATGCTGGTACCGCTTTAGACGCTAGAGATCACAGTAAATATTTAGGATCTGAGCTCATAATAGATAACACTTGGGCTTTTGAGACCGTTGACGCTGACAATACTATTAATGGTGTAACATCACCAGGTACTAACACATCTAGTGACGGAAGTTTTAGATTTATAACTGAAAGTACAGGCTCACCAGCAATAGACATTAAAAAATCAAATTTGGTAGAAGTTGATCACTACTACGAACTTTCTTACGATATAACTAGTAGTAATCATAATACTGGTTTAGCCACTTATACTGTTTACACAGGCAACACAGGCGCAGTTCAGCAAACGCTTAATACTAGCGTTGGTAGTCATAAATTGAATTTCTACTCTAAAAATACTTTTTTTATAATTAAAAGAAATGCAAGTGGTATTGATGTAACTATAAGTAATATATCTTTAAAGAAGATAAACTTGCATGGATACTGGAGAAATAATGGTGCGGAGCCTTGGTATGACTTATCTTTAAATTCTAACGATTGCGCAGTATCTGGAACTCCTGATGTAATACAACTTCAAGAAGTACCTTTATTTAAGAGAGATAGTCTTAGTTTACCTATGAATAAAGTTAGACAGAGAGGTTTTAACTTAGATGGACTTGGCTATGCTAAGGTAGATGACAACAGTACTTTAGGTACTATTGGAGGTGGTTTTACTTGTTCTTTTTGGTATAGACACGCTGAAAATATTGGTACTAATAGTACTGGTCCTAATAGTTGGTATTATTTAGTAAACAAAGGACGTGGTTTACAAGAAGATGCTGATATCGGTTTTGGTACAGCAATTTATGACAATAGAATATACTTTGATCTTAATACATCTGTTCAAAGATATTCACTTCAACACACTATTGGCGCTGCTTCATCCGAAAGTCCTGTATGGTATTATATTACGGCAACTTATAACGGTAGTAACCAGTGCATACTTTATGTTGACGCTGAGGCTAGATATACTATTAGTAATGTAAGCGGGTCTGTTAGTGCTACAGCTGAAGCCCACCCTATAACTGTAGGAACTAATTATTCTTATAACCAACAAAGGGCTAGAACAGTATTAGACGAAGTTAAATGGTATAATAGACCTTTAAGTCTTAGTGAAATAAAAAGAAACTTCAATTCATCTAAAAGTAAACACTCTAGCACTAGTAATTGGTCAGATGATTTTAGTAGTGATTTTATATAAATAAATAAGAAAAATGGCAAAAGGAGATTACACAAACTCAGAAAGAAGAACTAGATATAGAAGTTTAGTTGCAACAAACACAGACAGTAGAATAACTGTAGACGCAAATGAAAAAAGAGAAAGAGCAGAGCTATTAGATATGGTAGAAGATCTTTTTCAAGATGGTAATAGAACTATAACAGCAGACAAGCTTAGAGCTTTTTTACATATACTAGTTAAGTCTGTTCAAAACAGCAGTGACGACACTGTTGACATTACTAATGTAACCAACGGCAGAAGCTTACCTACACAAGCTGGAGCTAATAGAGGTGAATTATATGTAGACAACGGTTTTGTTAAAGTTAGATAATGGAAATATTTAAAGATAACAACGATTGGAACGAAAAAGCTGTAGTTGGTTTTATAGCTTTTGCGGTTATGTGTTTAATAATGGTGGCTGATCTAGTTACTGGTTGGACTGGTCGGGATTTAGTAATAAACGAATACGTATACAACTCATTTGTTTGGGTTGTACTCGGTTGCTTCGGTATATCAGGCGTAGAGAAGTTTGCAAAAAAATAAGGTTATGGCTTACAAAATGAAACGCGGAAAAAAAGGACCATGTTGGAAAAATTACGAGATGGTTGGAATGAAAAACAAGGGTGGTAGAAAAGTACCAAACTGTGTACCAAAAAAGAAAGGTAAAAAATAATGGCTATACGTAAAACTACAAAAGGTAAAAGCAGAAACTTTAGAACAGCTAAAGAAGGGGCCGGTATGACTAAAGCAGGTGTTCGCAAATATCGAAAAGCAAATCCTGGTAGTAAGCTTAAAACAGCTGTAACTGGTAAGGTTAAACCTGGTAGTAAAGCCGCTAAGCGTAGAAAATCTTTTTGTGCTAGATCAAAAGGATGGACTGGCGAAAGAGGTAAAGCCGCTAGACGTAGATGGAAATGTTAAAACACAAAGGAACCAAAAGACAAGAAAGATTTAAAAAGTCTACTGGCTATATACAGAAAAAACATCCTTTTCCTGTTACTAGTTGTGGAAGAAGAAGACCGTTAAATCAAAAACTAAAATATAATAAATGAAAAAAATACTTTTACTATTAATTATTTTATCTGGTAGTTTAAATGCACAAGATACTTTGTACGATTGTTTAGGCACAGATGTTACTGCTGTATCCGGCTGGTTAGGCGATGGATGGTGTGACGATGGTGCTTACACTTATAACGGCGTACCAGTTTACTTTAACTGTGAAGAGTTTAATTGGGACGAGGGTGATTGCGAGGCACCTGTAGATACAGTACTTGGTTGTACTAACATGCTGGCTTTAAACTATGTTCCTGAAGCTACTGTTGATGATGGTAGTTGTGAACTACCAATATTCGGTTGCATCGATCCTGAAGCACCGAACTATAATCCTTGGGCAGAAGCAGATGATGGCAGCTGCGTTGGAGTAAGTTGCTCTGACGGAGAGGCCAAAATTATTTTACAGCTAACGCTTGATCAGTTTCCAGGTGAGACAGGTTGGATAATAACAGACTTATCTAATGGTCAGCCGGTAGACAATGTTGTAGCTGGTGAATATAACTACGAAGAAGCTAATCAAACTATAGTATACGATGTATGTATACCGGAAACTGGAGTTGAAATAATACTTAGTGACACATACGGTGATGGTGTTGCTGGATCTTTATATAACGGTGGAACTGACGGAAATATAGTTGTGCTAGGTGATGCAGAGCCTTGTGGTAGTTTAGACACTTTATGGGCTTTACCTGAAGCTAACTTTGGTAATGCTGCTTACTCAGGTCCTATATGGTTAAGTCAATGTGATGTACCAGTAGTTGAGGGTTGCACTAATAATACTTATATAGAGTTTAACCCACAAGCAAACCTTGATGATGGGAGTTGTGAGACTTTACATACATTAGGTTGTATAAATCCTAATGCTTTTAACTACGACTCACTTGCTACATTAAACGAGATAATACCTGTATGCGATTACACTCTTGTAATTGAAGACGACGGCGGTGATGGCTGGGGTGATTGTTATATAGGTGTAGTACAAGAAGATAGTATTCTTGGTACTTATACTATGGGACCTGGTTTGTACTCACAAGAATTTAATGTAACACTAGAAACAGATAAACCAGTTAAAGTTTATTACTTTGAAATAGCTAGCCCGCAAACCCCACCAGCTGAGGTTGCTTTTCAAACTATGCACAACTCGTTTAGACTTATTAACTCTGCTGGAGATGTTACTTTGCAAGGCGGTGTATATCCTTTTGCTAACAACGGTCAAGGTGCTTTAAAACCTTATGCACCACCTTTCTGGCACGTATATCACTCACTACCTTTCTGTGGTGATTACTGTATACCTAAAGTGTACGGCTGTTTAGAAGAGTCTGCTATAAATTATAACGATGAAGCAAACACAGATGACGGCAGCTGTATTGAAGCGGTGTATGGTTGTACAAATGAATTAGCTTTTAATTATGATTCACTAGCTAATGTAGATGATGGTGGATGTGTTGCTGTTGTGGTTGGTTGCATGGATAACGTAGCTTGGAACTATAACTTTGCTGCTAATGTAGAAGATGGTAGTTGTATATACTTTGGCTGTATGGATCCTGTTGCTGATAACTATGACCCACAAGCTAACGTAGATAATGGTACTTGTTTTATTACAGTTTTAGGCTGTACAGATCCTGAAGCCTTTAATTACAATGAAGAGGCTAACACAGAAGATTTTAGCTGTATACCAGTAGTGTATGGATGTCTAGACTCTTTAGCGTTTAACTATAACGAGTTTGCTAACACTGAAGATAACTCTTGTATAGAAATATTAGAAGGTTGTATGGATCCGACGGCGTATAACTACGATGTGTTTGCTAACACCGAAAGTGGTAACTGTTTGTATGACGCTGGTTGTGTTGGTGAGCCTGGTGATCCATATTGGTTAAATGACTCTTGCTATGCTTGGGTTATTATGGTGGACCCGTACTGTTGTAATAACGAGTGGGATGACAAATGTCAAGAGTTATACTGGAAGTGCTACGAAGATAATGATATGGATGTTAGAGATCTAATGAGATCAAACGACGTAGCTATATATCCAGTGCCAGCTAAGGATGTTTTAAATATACTTACTAAAAAGCAAGTTGAAATAAAAGTGCATGATACTAGTGGTAAACTAGTTATACATGTTAAAAAGAAATATACTATAAAAGGTTTAAACCAACTGAACGTTTCTAACCTTCCATCGGGGGTGTACAACTTTACTATAGTGTGTGATAATAATACAGTAACAAGACAGGTTATCAAGCAATGACAAATAAAAATAACTCGTTATTATACGAACTTTTAAGCGCGATAGGATTAGTAATAGTATTTAGTTTTATTCTTATGGCATCTGTTCAAGGGTGCAACGCTCAGAGTAGAATACTTAAATATTCAACTTTTTACGCAGCTGTTAACGGCGGAACTTCATTGTCCGATAATCAAGTTTGGTCTATAACCTCTGGTCAGTTACAGGAAGACTTAATTCAAACACCTTTTGATTATACTTTTTCTATAGGTCTTAGAAAAATTAAAAGGTTTGGTTATGAAAATAGAGCATTAACATTT
>CEWC01024509.1_pt1 | contig 16588 bp, 30 predicted proteins | sample 530331 | NCBI WGS metagenome assembly CEWC01 (sample SAMEA2619935, study PRJEB7988) | marine metagenome | isolation source: saline water (ENVO:00002010), including
ACGTGAGGTTGTAGAGGGTACACATGACAGTGCATGAACTGTCACATTGATTACATACAGTCAGGGTTATTGCACTATAATATGTGCATACACAAAGGGAGGAACATGCCCGAAGACACCATCACAGTGGACACTGATGACTTCATTCTAGAACTTAGCAAGTCTGAGTACAAGAAAATGAAGAAGATTTGCAAGAAACTGAACATCAGTTTAAACTATTTCATCCATGAGTTTGACATCAACGTGGAGGCAGAATGAAGGAGTTTACTGTATCAGGAATCGTCGGCGGGTTTCGTATTGAGACTAAGGTGAGTGCCACTAGTCTTCACCATGCGATCCGTGTTTTCGAATCAATGCACCATGATGCCAGAAACGTCTATGTTCTCAACTGATCGTGTGACACTTCAGGAACTGGTCTACAGGTGGGTGATGAACCGGATCGGTGCCCTATAATATGTTCATCAGCAAAGGACACCATGAAAGTCGCGATCAACTATCCCAAACTCATCAACAAGACAATCGAACAAACTTACTACTACTATCCCGTCAAGCGTTACACTGGTGGTGTTGATGAAGATCGCGTACTTCGCATTGTCGAGTTCTCCAATGGTCTCAAATCTCAACAGGTTATTAGCACAAAAGATGCACATTATGATATTTGTGCTCGCTATCGTTCTGGAGCAGAGCATGTAGAATCTCTGAGAAACTATCCTCAACTTGTTAATCGTTTCGCCTGCGCTTGCTGATTCATGACCACACTCATTGCTGAAAAGATCCACGACTATTGTGAAGAATACACTGCTATTCTTCGCTCTAGTTTCATCAAGTGGCGTATTTCTCACCACATTCACGCTATTCAAAATGATGACTGCCCTGACTATCATGCTGACAAGATTGATGAACTTACTTCAGGTGAAGCAGAAAACGTGCCTAAGTATGAGATCACAGTCGGTAAGAAGTATTTCAAAATCATCCTTAATGATGGATCGTCACGCTCAGTACATGCTTTCGTACACAAAGAGACAGGAGATGTGTTTAAGTCCGCTACATGGAATCGTCCCGCAAAAGATGCACGTTACAACATTCTGATCGATGAAGATCGGGAGCATTGCTTCAACTCTGTTGACCCATTCGGTTCTTATCTCTACAAATGACTGACACTATCGTTGATCGCGACCAACTGCAAAACGACCTGATTGAGAGAATCATTGATGATATGGATCTCAAAACCATGGCAGCATTGTTGTATGACATGCTAGACGATTCTTACGACAAATATAGTGTCGATGAGATTATTGCAGAAGCAGAGGAATACTATCCAGACCTTATAGGACAGTCTGAAGACTGACCACTCATGACCCCATCAGTGCTGCTGGTGGGGTTATACTATGTTCAACAGCACAGAGGACCATGGCAGGAGGAATCCAACCCGGCACCGTTGCCACCGATGCAAACGCTCGCAGACTTGATGAGCAATGCAAGCACCTTAAGGATGAGGTTTTTGCTGTGTTGAGTGAGATCTATCCTGATCTTACTATTCAGCGTAAACTCACAAAGGATCAGATCCCTGGCGGCATTGGTGCATGTGAACCCGATGGCGGTGCATGGTTCTACAAAGGTGTGCTGATTGCAGTATTTGAAGGTAAGAAACAACAGGATGCAGGTAATGCAATCGAGCGATGGTTCAAGAACAACTATATCAGCAAGATGATCAATCCTTCCTGTTCTTATGTCACTTTCTGCACTGGTGAAGGTGCATACAGCACTGGTGCGATTGGCAAGGGATTGAATATCGCTCACCTGAATGGATTCAATGAATACTTTCCTGGTGAGAATAGTGCATTTATGTCAATAGACCCCTTTACTCGTGAGTTCATCAATGCTACAATGATTGAAGTAGTTGGTGAACGTATCAACGCACTCTTTCCGGAGGTGGGCGAATGAAACCACTCTTTATGTGGGCAGGTGGGAAGACTAGAGTCATTAAACATTACTCTCAGTTTATGCCACAAGACTTCAGAACATACTATGAACCATTCTTCGGTGGTGGTGCTATGTTTGTTCATGTGATGAATAACTATAAACCAGATCATGTGGTCTTGAATGATGCCAATGAGGGCATCATTAACATCTATCGTGCTATTAGATCTGATGTTGGTGAGTTCATCAATCATCTGGAATCACTGAGTGCAAAGTATATCCCATTGAATAAAGAGGATCGCAAGAAGTTATACTATGACATAAGACATGAACATGCATACAACTATCTGTCATGGTCACCAATACAAGAAGCGGCGACATTATACTTTCTGATGAGAACTGGATTCAATGGAATCTGGCAGATCAATAAGAACACAAACAACAGGTTTGGTACACCATCAGGACTATTAAATCAGAAAGATGTAATCTATGACATAGAAGTTGTGAGATGGTGGCATCATGCATTGCAGAACGTTATCATCGCCAAGGGTGATTGGCGTGATGTTTGTGGTGATGATCCTACTGGATTTTTCTTCTTCGATCCTCCGTACCGTGATAGTTTCGCAGACTACGGAAATGCGTTCGATAATGATGCATTAACTGATTTAATCGATTTTGCTGACCGACAAGAGCAAGTCTTCGTCTGCAACCGTGCCGATGACGATTATTTCGATAATATCAACAACTCGTTAAATGTGCATTACTTTGACATCACATACACTGCGGGAAGACGTAAAAGAACTGATCAGGGTCATGCTGCAAAGAAAGCACGAGAGATTTTACTCTATAAAGTAAAGAGAAATAATCCATTGATGGACAGTCTGCAAGGTGTCCCCTTAGCAGCACAGCAGGGGGATAACCCTGTTATGATTAGTGCAACAAAGCAAAGGACATGATCACCAAAGCACACACCCTTCTTTTCCTAGATCAACTCACACCATACCAAGCAAAGCGACGGATGGCAGAAGAGGAGAAGCGTATGCAACAAGAATGGGAAGAATGTGGCAAGGATGCCCAAACCCTATTCGATGAAATGTTCGGAGGTTGATGTTATGTTGACTCGTGATGAGATTAACAAACAGTTGCAAGATCTTCGCACCGAACGTGATGCTGCTCTCCGTCAAGTTGACCTCATTCAAGACTGCATGAATGAGTTAATGCGGAAGCGCAAACTATTAGCACTCTTATCAAAGTGATCCCCATGCACATCATCGCCACATCAAATCGTATCATCAATGGTATCAACACACCTGTCGTAACTGTTGACGGGTTTGATATAGATACCATTGAAGATCGTCGTGAACGACTGAGAGCAGATATTAGCAAGTTGCAAGCAAAACTAGATACATTCGATCAAATGGCAGACATGTTAGATAATGAGTGGGCAAGATTACAAGAGAGCAAAGGATTTTAATGTGTGGTATTGCCCTGGTACATAGTAAGCGAGAAAAGATTAAGCATCGTTTACTATCAGTTGCCAATGAAGAACTAGGCATCCGTGGACCTACATCGTGCACACATTATTTGAGCAACGATGTATACATGTTTCAGAGTATCCTAGCGATTCAGAGTGAACCAAAGGATCGAGGTTTTGCTCAACTTCCTCATCATTATGATGTGACATTGTATAATGGTGAGATCTACGATGCTGATGAGAATGAGATCATCAAGGATGTGAATCGTGATAAACGGTTAGCATCTGTTGATGGCATGTTTAGCATCGTGAATGTTAAGTGCAACGGGCAATGGTTTGATGTTAATGCTTATCGTGATCTGATTGGTGAGAAGAGATTATATTATTATGATAGCAAAAATCTATTCGTCATAGCATCTACACCGCGATTCATCTTCGAGGTGATGCGATTGTATGGTGAAACACAAGAGATCGACACAGTTGCATTGCAAGACTATTATGTGATGCGACATGGAATCACAAATAAGACGGGGATTCGTGGTGTTGAGATGTTACCACCAGGGAGCAAACTAACATACAACAAAAGAGGAGTCAAGATTGAAAAGTTATGGAGTACGAGACAATATCTCAGGAATGATCTAACTCGTGAGTTATGTAAGATTGACTTTGACACATATGTGAGTCAGTTGCATGAGTTACTATCAAGAACGATGCGAAATATGCATCAGAAAGTTCGTCCTAATATCGATACATTCAGTGTTGTCAGTGGTGGTGTTGATTCATCGTTGGTGACATATTATGCAGAAAACTGTGGGATTGATATTGTTAGTGCACTGACACTAACATTTGATGGAAAGGATACAATAGCACAGCAAGCGCATCATTTATTCAAACATCTAGAGTGTAGACAATGGAGTGAGAATGTAGATCGTGAGTTATACTATGATGCATATCTTGAATCATTGAGAGTATGTCTAGAACCAATCTCATCACATGATTTTGCAAGCGCATATGTGTTGTATGGGATGACATCACCTGGCAGCATTATCTACACGGGTGATTGTGCTGATGAGATATTCTTAGGATATAAGTATTATTCAAACTGCATCACTAGTGAATATGCATTGCCTGTAAGAAGTGATTTTAAATATCAACGATTGCAGGAGATTGAGGATGATTATGAGTATGCATATCATTTCTTTATGGACAATAAGTATACATCAAGAGATGCACATGCAAAGGCAGCAAGTTTTGTAGATGTGACATATCAGGTGCCTAACTCTACATTATTGAGTGCAGATCTCATCGGTGGTGCACATGGAGTAGAAGTGAGGACACCATTTATCAGAAAACATATGCTAGAATATGGATTAAACTCACCCATACATTTAACACAAAATAAGAAAGGACTGAACGAGTTATTTGCAAAAAGTTTCAACAAACGAGCACCAATCAAGCAAGGATTCAGTGGACATCCCAATGCAATGTTCATGCACTTGGATAACATTGATGAAGCAGAGATCATCTTTGGCACATTAACAAACAAAGGACATTCTATGTCAACTGATGTAGAATGGAAATACATCAACACACAACATTTTATCAACTCGATTTACCATGTCTAAGATCTACAAAGTCACCACATATATCAGAAGCAATACTGATGTGAAGAAATGGTTTGATGATACATTGGAAGAGTATTTGGAAGATGATGAATACATTTTAGAGACCAAGGTTGAACCAGTTGGAGAGGTGGCACAGCAGAGCACCTAAATCACCCTGAGCACCCTGTAGAATAACCTCAGTTAAGCGAAACGAGATGATCCGACGCCATGCCACTGCTGCCGACTTCGAAGCGTGGGAGACTGCTGCGAACGCCATGAGCGATGCTGAGTTAATCTACGCTGCAAAGGACTGCCGCAAGGTTGAAGCACTATGGCGTCACCATGATCCCATGGTAGAAGGATTCTACAGCGATCAGGCATCCACTTATGGAACTGTCCTTAACCGCCGCCGAATGGCACGCTGACCCTGTAGGATAAGGACAACAAACAAACACACCAACTATGGCAACTCCAATCTTTACTATCTCACCTGAAATGCAATCATCCTGGGATGACATCATGAACCAAATGTCTACCTTTGTTGTTGATACTTTTGCTGACATTGATATGTCATATGATTGGGTATGTGAGATGTTAGATATTGATGGATTTGTTGAGAACAAAGAAGCATGGAATGATTTCTGGAATAAGTATCAAGATGCTGCTGATCTTGCTGGCATTGATAACAACCGGATTCTCTGGCATGATGCTCACTGAGCACGAATAATAACACACACAAAAATCACATGAACTACACACTCAAAGAGATTAGCAATCTAGTAAACAATATGATTGCAATGCAAGGTGAAGATGCACAATGTGGAGCATGGATCTACACAGCAGAGGATTGCGCGATTTATGATGAAGACGGCAACCCAGAATATGTGTGTGATGGTAACCCAGAACTAACAAAAGCGATTTTCAATGAAGTCGGAAATATCGATCATATTTACACTGTTATTCAAGAATGTGTAGACGAGGTTACTGAAGAGAAATGGATGAGTCAGCAGGCGAACCAGGACACCTAGCGAACTGTCCACCAAACCCCCACAGAGCGCCCATATGCCCTATATTAGTTTCATCGGGAGGGGATCACACCTCACCCACCACTAACCCCCCACACAGAGCATCATGCGTAAGATCGAAACCCAAATGAACGCCGCTATCAGCAACAACGCTGACTGGCACAAAGACAACACTTCTGTTCACTTCGATCCCGAAACTAACACCAGTGTAGTACGTCTCCACGGCAACAAGATCGCTGAGGTTGACAACGACGGCATCAAACTTTTCGACGGTGGTTGGCAGTCAAACACCACTAAATCACGTCTCAATGCTATTCTCTCAGAGCATGGTATTGCTGGCGAAGGTGTATTCCAGAAGGATTTCCAATGGTTCATCCGCCTGTATAATGGCACTGAGTTCTTCACTATGAACTTCACATCTGGTATGCGTTTGGGTGCACTTGCTACCGCTGATCTTCTCGCATGATTACATCATCCACGCCAGCAGACTATCAAGATTTCTGGCACAATCCTGATCCACTCACTGACACTACCTCTTCAGACATCATGAACGACGATTACACAAACTACGAAGCAGATTTTGACTACAGTGGTGAATGGGAGGATAAATCTGATCTCCTTGCATCACTCGAAGAAGAGACAATCAAAGACAACTATGATGGTGAAACTATCCAATACATTAACAACTTCCGCTGATGTATTTCACACCAATGCAACAAGAACTGATAGTCTACTGTCTAGAACAATGCTCCTCAGACTTCACTGATGAGGAACAATCAGACTTCGAATCTATCATGATGAAGTTCACACTATCACCACCACAATCACCACCATGTGAGTATGATCAAGTCTTAGAATACTCCAAAGCATCTCCACAGTACCTCTGAAGATACCCATGAGTTACTTACATTCAGAAAAGCGCACCTTTTTAGAAATGTTAAATAAAAGGTTTGTGCGTGAATGATAAGATTGTGTAAAAGTTCGTTATTATTCTCTTTCGTCCATCATCCACCGCCTATGTGATCAATCGTCCTTAAATGTCTTCTGCCGTTGTTACCTTAGCGTGCTCGGTATAAGACTCACAGTTCTCACACATTTTCCCAGGATTCTCACACTTATCACCACGGAGTTATTATGAGTAAGCAGCAGGCGATTGAAGCACTCAGCAACACTGAAACAGCAGCAGATCTTATGCTCGTCTTGGAGGCAATCAGCGAACTTTTTTGATCCATTATAAGTGAACTCGCAGGGATTGTCAACCGGGGGGATTGACAGTCTCTGCGTGATACTTATAAGAATGGGGGTGAATGTTGTCAAGCAGTTGACAGTCTTGGCGTCCTTATGTTATGATCGCCCCCTGGGCGTGCCCCCGTAATTAATAAGTACCTTCTTTCTAACCTACAAACGTTTCACCGACCGAGAGATATAATAAACGACTCCCCCGTCCCCAGAGATATCAAAATTTTTTTCGCAGTAAAAAATCCGCTCAGAGGTCCATCAAGATCTTATGATATTCTGGATAAGTCTTAGCATGATCCTGGTTACGAATCATATCATATGCTTTGATATGTCCGAGGAACCTATAAGTAAGGTCCGGACCATCAATATTAATAAAGTTAATGAGTGTTTGAAACTTCTTATGATCTTTATATTTGTCGATGATGATATCTTTTAGTTTACGGGAGATGTTATGTACACAAAGATGCGAAGGTCCCCATAGGAATCCATGAGACAATCTTATTTTGTTCGCCTTACAGTATTCTAAGAACTCCATCTGGTACCATACATTATAGTTGGAGATGGTAGAGTATAACTTAACCTCACCGAAGCCGTGTGAGTTAAACTTATGGTAGTTAGAGATCACGGTGTCCCATGAAGATTGATCTCTAGAATACTCCAAGCGTTCTCCCATATCATCACAGGAGATAACCAGGACGACACGTTTAAACTTTTTAAGGGATGCAACCAGATGTTCATTATATACTGAACCATTGGTTGTAATGCATAAAGTAATATCCGAAACAAAAGGAGTTTCAGAAATCATTTGTATCAGTTCCAGATTTTCGTGAGAGATGAATGGTTCCCCACCGGTAAGTTCAATCTCTCGAATATGTGGTAACCATTTCTCAAAGAATATCTGTTGATTATGAGATAGATCAAGAATCTTAGTGGAGGTTCGATATTCTATCTGTTCAGGTGTTTCAACTTCCCTATCAATCAGATCATATGCTACTTGGATCTCACCCTGCTCCTCCATCTCTTTTTGAATAGATGTAGAAGTCATTGGATTACACATCCTACACCTATAGTTACAGGCGTTAGACAACTTAAAGTCAAAGATCCGAGGTATCTGAGGACCTTTTAGATTATAGTCAATATCATACATCCTTACACGTTTATTGAATCTTCTACGTAGGGAGTATACACCGGCTTCCTCCTCTTCCCAGCAAGCGTTACACTCTGCGGGTTTTTCACCTCTCAAGAATGCTGCGCGTAACTCTTCAAACTTGGGGGAGTTATATACTTCATCAATCGTACCATCTTTAAGGTTAGGCATACCATAGGTATACCCAGTATTATATTCTGTAGTGTGTTCATATCTACAGCACGGACGAGATTCACCAGTAATATCTGTGGAGATTGATATCCATGGTGCAGGACAGAACGTACACGTATTCACAGAGTATAAATCTAAATATCCTTAGGTTATTTATTTGGCACTGCATGAAAATCTTGTTCTCTGGATGCAGTAATACCTGGGGTGATGAGTTAGATAATCCTGAGACGGAAAGATATTCCTATCATGTAGCAAAGCACTTTAATGCAGAAGAGATTAATGTATCCGACTGTGGCGCATCAGTCCATATGGTTGCTACATTTGCATTGCAGTGGATCAAGTATAATGGTAAACCTGATGTAGTTGTTATACAGTGGCCACCATTTCAGAGGTCAGAGTTCTGGCGGATTCGTAAGAAACGATTAGCAGCATTAACACCACAAGACTTTAGAGAAGGTAGTACCAAACCTGATGATCATCAGTCATGGGCAAAGTTCTATTTTCAGGAGATTCATAATGATTCCCTAGCATGTGACCGTTGGTTTCTAGAGATGTATGCTATGGAGAATGTAATGAGACAGATGGGCATTAAGTATGTCACGATCTCTCATAATCAATGGCATCATAAAGCAGCATCAGCATGTAATAACTGTGATCCTGATAAACATGAGAAGATCACCATGGCAATCAATAAGATTCATGAGATCGACTATTGTCCTATCTACAGTAACCATTTACAGCAGATACCAGAAGCGATTCATGGTGGTATCTTGCCGAAAGAAAACCAAGGTGTCAATACTCCAGAGTTTAGGAGGAAGTGGTTGAAACCAAGGTCTCATCCAAACGAAGCAGCACATATCGAGATTGCGAAGCATATCATCGGGAAGATTGAATCATGCTGAGTTCGCCAAACGAGTATCTGTATCAACTAAAGGCATGTAATAAGTCTGAAGCAGTTCGGATGTGGCGACAAGATTTAAAAGAAAGTTGGAATGAATCCTGTGCATACTGTGGTGAGTATGGTGATACTATAGATCATATTATACCACAAGCATTGGGTGGGACTGATGAGATTACTAATGTGCTATGCTGTTGTCAGCGGTGTAATGCAGATAAAGCACATGAACCAGTTGAGATCTGGTACTTTCAACAATACTTCTTTGATCAAGACAGATGGGACAAGATTGAAGAATGGAGACGTGTGAAGACTGAAGGTACAAGAAAACGTTATGTCAGAGGTCGTAATGGACAAGCATCAAGATCTGTCATTCAATAGTATTCTATTCTGTGGATGCTCTCATGTTTATGGTAGTGATCTAGAAGCATACCATCGTCATCTCCGTGGTATGGAACAGGTTAATAATGTAAAGGTTGTTGGTGAGCACCAGTCATCCCATAGGTACTCACGATTAGTTGCAGATCATTATGGTGCACAAGAGTACAACATATCTAAACCTGGAATATCTAATGACCACATTGCTGCAAAGGTTGTAGGTTTTGTTGAGCAGCAGTCTGTTGATCTAGCGATTGTTCAGTTAACGCATTCAACACGACTACTGTCATACAATGATAGTGATAAGAGGTGGGAAGATATAATGCCAAGTGAGCAGGAGTATCTGCCTAGGAAGTTATCTGAAGCAAAGGAAGCCTTTTACAAATACGTATATCATGATAGAATGTCTTCGATGCACTATTGGAGGAATGCATATCTCCTTCAAGAGATGTTCCGTGCAAAGGGTATTGAATACTTCTTCTTTCGCACATGCAACATACCGCATCAAAAGGATGATCTCTATTATCCTTATATCGATCAAACTAGAGTCTTTTCACAAACAATGCAGGAAGATCTTGCATTACGGTTACATTCGAAGTATACTGTACCTAAAGTCAAAGGAGTTACCCGTGGTAATCATCTGAATGAACTAGGTCACGAAAAGGTCTCCAAGTATCTAATAAATAGTATCGAGCATTTCTATACTCATGGCTTTCAGCGTTTATCTTGACAAAAAACCCGCTTTTGAAAACATCTCCAAAGAAGAAGCGGAACATAAACAAATGATCCTCCAGCAAATGATCCGTGCTGGTGTCCCCAGTTCCTACACTGAGGAGCAAGTAAAAGTAATCGAGATCAAACCGAAGAATGATTAAGTATATTCGTAATATTCCTAGAAACATTAGGATTTGGTTTAAGTTGAGAAAACTTCGTAAACAAGATCCATTCATTTATGAAAACGAAGATTGATTCGATTTTATTCTGTGGGGTAAAACGATTCAACAATGTGTATGGTCGAACAGATCATTACACTCATCATGTATCAGAGCATTTTAATGCATATGCTGATATAGTCCCACATAGTGGTAGGTGGATGGAAGATTCATTCGCCAAGTATAAAGAGCGTAAGCATTCTCTTGTTATCATCATGGATGATGGGCAAGATTGGTTATCTCTTGCATACGCCAAGACATGGTTCGAATCTAAGGGTGTCGAATGGTTCTTCCTCCTTAGTGAACTTAAATCCTTTGATGATCATTGCGATCAGATTGACTTCAATAGGTGTATGGCAGTTGCTTGCCCTATGGATGATCAGGATTCTATCCAAAACGTAACTAAACATTCCATTCCTTGGATTAACGTCACTAACACGGAATGGGATGAATACGTATCTGATAATAAGAGAATAGGATCTACCATGATCAGTTACATTGAACAGCACCTGATATGATTGGTTTCAGTGAAGGATTTCACGATGCTGCTGTTGCTGTTGTAGTAGACGGGCAAATCAAGTTTGCTACTCATTCAGAGCGATACTCTAGACTGAAGCATGACAAAGATCTTGATGGTGTAGCAACATTCTTAGCATGTTGTGCGAATGAGGATGACATCACAGCATTCTATGAACGTCCATTTTATAAGAGGACACGTCAGTTATTTGCAGGACAGTTCAAACATGCCTTTGGTCGTCGTCACCTAGCATTAGAACCTACTGCGTATCACTCACATCATCTTTCCCATGCTGCTGCAGCATTTCAGACAGGACCTTATTCTGAGGCTGCCTGTGTTGTCGTAGACTCCATTGGCGAATGGGATACCGTTTCTGTCTGGAAAGCAGAGATGGTGAATGGGCGTGCTAGGTACAAAAAGAAGTTTTCCAAGCGTTATCCATACTCCATTGGACTGTGGTACTCTGCTCTTACAAAGTGGGCAGGTCTAAGACCCTTAGACGAAGAGTACATCTTTATGGGGATGGGTGCGTACGGATCGCCGATTTATAAGAACAGAGCGCGAACTCTGCTCTCTATGAATAACCATAAGGGTATTCCCATTCATTTGGCGGGATCTAAGGAGAATATCGCTAAATCTGCGGAGCATGTGCTGTACGAAGTCCTTTCTGATATCTTTAAGATCGCAAGAAAGTACAGTGATAACATCTGCTATGGCGGTGGTGTCGCATTAAACTGTGTAGTAAACGCCAAACTGCAGGCAGACCATCCCAATATGTGGATCATGCCCAATCCAGGTGACGCTGGTGGTGCGTTAGGTGCTGCTCTACTATCCTACGGAGGTAAAGTTCCGTTCAGTCCATACCTTGGAAACATGATCTATCACAAGATCGATCCAAAGCAAGTGGTTGATCTACTCCTTCGAGATGGACTCTGTGGCGTTGCTAATGGACGTGCCGAGTTTGGTCCCCGTGCACTAGGTAATAGGAGTCTTCTAGCGGATCCTAGCACCCTAGAAATGAAGGATCGAGTCAATGAGATCAAGCGTCGTCAGAAGTTTCGTCCATTTGCTCCTGTCATATTGGAAGAGCACGCTCAACAGTGGTTCGATATGCCGAAAAAGGAATCTAGATATATGTCATATGTCTATCAGTGTAAGAAACCTGACAAGATTCCTGCTTGCATTCACGCTGATGGATCTGCTAGAGTACAAACAGTTCCTAAAGACTCGCAAAGTATTATTAGACAGATCCTTGAATGTTGGTTTGAACGCACCGGATGCCCAGTATTACTGAATACATCCCTAAATGTACGCGGACAACCTATGGTTAACACCTGGGATGAGGCACTTGAGTTTGCCCAAATCTATGGTGTAGTCGTACTCTAAATAAGTCGTATCGTTAGTTTATCATGGCTAAGCGTATTGATGACGCTTTTATCGATCAGTTAGTAGAAAAACAGCGCGAAGGAAGTTTTTGCCCGTACGCTTTCGGTAATATAAGAAACTCGATGCAGTCTGGATACGCTCCATGCTGCTGGTTTAATCCAAATAGATTTGAGAATCCTACAAATACGTTACCTTTTGAGTATTACGATAATGATCATGCGGTAAGAGTCCGCAGTAATATGCTAAACAATGAGAAATCTCTTCTCATGCATAGATCATGTAAGATATGTCTTAAGTGGGAGCGCGAAGGTGCAGAGTCTCCACGTCTAATGGCACCGGTTGATCGCAATGTTCTCAAGAACTTTGACGTAGAGGGTGCATATATTGGACCTCCACCAGCAGGAGAGTTGGAGTTGGTAGATCCTAGAGATTATGGACGCCATATCCAGTTGGAGTTGAACATCTATGGTAACGCATGTAACCTAGAATGTTATGGTTGCAAACCATTTGACTCCACTGTTCGTAAGAAGCGTGTAGATGAGTTAGAAGCAAAGAACCCAGAGTTCAAAGAGTTTCTTTGGAATGTCGAATATCCGTCCAACAATCTAAAGCAGATTGATAAGGATCAGTTCGATGCGGTTGTCAATGATGTTATCAAGAATATCGGCAGAGTAAAATCCATCATGCTTTGTGGTGGTGAACCTATGCTGATGAAGAGTCATTTTATTCTTCTTGATAGGATCATAGAATCAGGACACTCAAAGGAGATTGAACTTACATACGTCTCCAACATGACTGTCTTCCATATGAAGCAGATGAAGAAGTATCTTGATGCTTTCCGATGGACTAGTGTTCATTGGAGTTGTGATGGTATGGATGAGAGAAATCATTATCTGAGATATCCAACTCACTGGGACACGGTGCTCGAACACGTCAATGATGTTCAGGATTACTTTGCAGCGAATGGTAATGGGTTTATTGATGCCACTTATACCCCATCACTATTCAGCATCTACAAGATCAAAGAAGTCTTCCAGTTCTTTGAAGAGTGTGGTTTGAAGAAGAGACCTTTCCAGGTCTACAATAAGATTGAGGACCCCAAGTTCTTAAAACCAAATCACCTTCCAGATGAAATCAAAAAAGAGATCGCTGATGATGTAAGATCAGTCAGTGAAAGTGTCTATGTTGACATGCTGCGCCCTAGGGATGAAAAGATGTTCCGACTGGCGTTAAAGTACATGGATGAACTAGACGAATCCCGTGGTACCAACTGGAGAGCAGTATTCCCTGAACTTGCAGGATACTAAATATCGTGGTATCATGTATACGGGCATGACCCGTTGTTTTCGAAAACAATTTGAACTACATTTATGGCAAAAGGTTTTAAGGTTGTGACCCAACCTCCGTCCGGTGAAGCACCGGACGCTTTTAGTATCGAAAAAGCAAAAGAACTTATCAAAGGCAAGAGTGTCGTATTCTGTCTGCCTGGTCGTGGAGTCTCATATACCTTCCTAAAGAACTTCGTACAACTTTGTTTTGATCTGGTGCAATCTGGTGCCAGCATCCAGATCTCACAAGACTACTCCTCCATGGTTAACTTTGCACGTTGCAAGTGCCTTGGTGCAAACGTACTACGTGGTCCCGATCAACTTCCTTGGGACGGCAAACTGGAGTATGACTATCAACTATGGATCGACAGTGACATCGTATTCAACCTAGAAGCGTTCTACAAGCTTGTTTGGATGGATAGGGACATTGCTTCCGGTTGGTACTGTACAGAGGACGGTAGGACCACCTCAGTGGCACACTGGCTCGAAGAAGGTGACTTCAAATCCAATGGTGGTGTTATGAACCACGAAATGGTTGATGGCATCCAGAAGCGTAAGAAACCATTCACGGTCGATTATATTGGTTTCGGATGGGTTCTTATTAAGAAAGGTGTCTTCGAGCACACTGAGATGAAGTATCCTTGGTTCGCACCTAAGATGCAAGTCTTTGATTCTGGCGAAGTTCAGGATATGTGTGGTGAAGATGTCTCATTCTGTCTCGACGCTATCAAAGCTGGATTCGAGATCTGGTGTGATCCAACTATCCGAGTCGGTCACGAGAAGACTCGCGTAATCTAGATAGATATGTAATCGTGATGCTTGAATAATGGAAAAATACGATATATACTGTCAGGGGAAAAAAATCTACTCTTCTATTGATGAGGAGGAGATGCTAGAAGTGACGCAGGATCTTGCTGATCAGTTCTATGCTCAAGGCACCCCTCACCCTGACGATATCGTTGTAGAATATCTTGGTTTCGACATAGAGTAATTATGGCAGTCAAAAAAACGTCCACTGGTGGTAACTTGATTGAATCGCGTCCTAAAAAGGCACGTCAGGGTTCATCGAAAAATACAAAACTTTCCGCTACCTCGCGGAACGGTGCAAAGAAACGTTATCGAGGTCAAGGTAAATAACGATTGGTAATAAAGAGGTCTCTATGAGACCTCTTTTTTTGTGCTCTAAATAAGGATAAATAACCGAAGACCATAGACAGTGCCTCTTCAAAGGATATCTCAAGGATTCAGAGATATATCTCTATCGTTCAAGCGACATCCTATAACCAATGACATCAACGCATTAAGCGATGTTGATGCCATTAAGAGAGCAGTACAGAATCTGGTTCGGATTCAAGCAGGTGAAGTCTTCTTCAATAGAAGAATTGGTACGAATATATCAGACTCTCTATTTGAGTTGATGAGTGGGGAGACCGAAGATCTCCTGAAGACCGAGATTAGTACCGTAATCGAGAACTACGAACCAAGAGTTCTTTTAAGGGCTGTTGATGTTACAGCAATGCCTGAGGACAATGCATTGGACATTGCTATTCGTTACGACGTGGTTGGTTTATCTGTTCCCACACAAGCAATCAACTTTGTACTAGAACCAACGAGACTCTAATATGGCACTCACACAGTTTACTAATCTAAACTTTGAGGACATTAAGACCTCAATCAAAGATTATCTAAGACAGAATAGTAACTTTACTGATTTTGACTTCGAAGGTTCTAACCTTTCGATCATTATCAACCTGCTTGCGTATAACTCATATATTACTGCCTACAATACAAACATGGCAGTCAATGAAACTTTCATTGATTCTGCCACTTTGCGCGAGAACGTCGTATCCCTAGCACGCAATATTGGGTATGTTCCGCGTTCTGTGCGTTCAGCGAGAGCACAGACACAAGTTTTTATCGATGGATTGGGTTCTGATGTAGAATCAATCACCATTCAACCAGGTTTGATCTCCAATAGTTCCATTAATGATGTGAACTATTTGTTCTCTTTACCAGAAAAGGTCACACTTTCGGTAGAAGATGGTGCTGCCAGTGATATACTGGAGATTTATCAGGGTCAATACCTCAAAAAAGAGTGGACTGTAAACGATTCTTTGCCAAATCAACGCTACATTCTCCCGAATGATGGCATTGATACCACAACTTTGCGTGTTAGTGTCAAAGAAAATGACGCTTCTACTACAAAAACGGACTATAAACTAGTTGACAACATCATCGGGATCACTTCCGAGTCAAATATTTTCCTAATTCAAGAAACGACCGACGAAAAATACGAGATTTTGTTCGGTGATGGCGTTTTTGGTAAGAAGTTGGAGTCCGGAAACGTCGTTTCGGCGGAATATATCAAGACAGATGGTAAAAGTGGCAACGGAGCTTCCGAGTTTAGGTTCCTTGGAGCACTTGAGGACCAGGATGGAGCGTCAATTCTGACTTTTGAGTCCCAAATCTTCACAGCTAACCCTTCTGAAGGTGGAGATGACATCGAAAGTGTCGAAAGCGTGCGCTATTATGCTCCAAGAATGTATTCTTCGCAGCATAGAGCAGTAACTGC
>CEWC01002770.1_pt1 | contig 16523 bp, 10 predicted proteins | sample 530331 | NCBI WGS metagenome assembly CEWC01 (sample SAMEA2619935, study PRJEB7988) | marine metagenome | isolation source: saline water (ENVO:00002010), including
CTGAGCGTACGTATCAATATTATACTCTAAGTTGTTTTTAGCGTCTCTTTGTGCATTAAGAAACATTGATGATAAATCTTCTAAACCTTCAGATGTAGGAATCCAACTATCAAACAAACTAAGATCTAAAGTTGTTTCTTTGTCTTCTAAAGTCCAAAACAGACTTCCATCTGGTCTAATGCTTATTGGAGCTTCTTTACTTGTTATAGCTTGAAGGTTTTGCAAGTCAAATGAATTAGTAGCTGTAGATATATCGCCATCATTGTAGGCCTCTATAAACTCTTTTTTCTTGTTAGTAGCTAAATCGGCGTTAGCAGATAGTGTTCTAGCTACATCTTGAAAACTAGATCTTTCTATATCTATATCTCTATATCGATCTGTGTTGCCTGCTAATTTAGCTTTAGAAGCGTCTCTATTATACATGGCTAATTGATCTCTGTATTGGCTGCTCCAATCAGTTATTGCAGCGTCGCCATTGTTAAAATCTTTTAAACCAATTTGCTGCGCTAGCTCTGGATTATATTTTTCGTTTTCTGTGTTAAAAGCATTATTAAGATACTCTTTTCTTTTTTGTATGTAGTTAGCTCCAACATCAGCAATCATACTTACGCCAGCGTCTAACAAAGATACTTTGTTTCTTTTGGCTTTAGCCACTTCTATAGCGCCTTGTATTAACGTAGTGTTTGCTTTACCATAATTTAAAGGTGAGCCAAGCTTAGGAGGATTATCACCGCTATAATCAGTAATATCTAGACCTAATCGGCCTTCCATACGGTTAGCTCTTTTTTGCGCTTTTTCTAGTTGCTTTTGCTCTTTGTCGGTTAACTCGTCTTTACTACTTAAATTTTTTATAATATCTTCAGACTCTTCTTTTTTACGAGTTCTTCTTTCTACGCGCCTTTGACCAGCCGCTTCGTACATGTCTTGCCTATAAGTCTCTATAAGATTATTACCAAACTGAGCTAAAGGAAATTTAGCTTCAGACATATTAGACCAATCAACCATTGCCCCGCCTTCCGCTATTTTATCGCTAGCGCTAGGGCTTTTGTATTTAGGAGTTTCAAATAATCCTTGTCCTGATTTATATATTTCTTCTGCCATTACTTTTTAACTTTACCTTTTTTAGCCACACCTGCGCCTGGAGCAAAATAACTTGTAGCGGCATTTAACGTTGTACCTACACCAGCCATTATCGCTTGATTAGCGTCGTCTAATTGTCCTTGTGCTTGATTAAACTCTCCTTGTGCCATACCTAAAAGCGTAGCTTGTTTATCTGCTTCCATTTGTCTAGATAAATATTCACCTTGAGCTTCCATTTTAGATATATCTAAACTAGCACCTGCTTTAGCTCTATTAATAGCCGCTTCTTGATTTGCTATTTGAGCTTGCGCTGCTTGTTGTTGTTTTTGTGAACTTTGTTGTATTGCTTGAGCTAGCGCTCCTACACCTGAAGAACCAGCTTGTTCTTGTAGTCCAGCTAAAGTATCAGCTTGAGCTTGTTGAGCTTGATCTCTCTGAAACTCTGCGGCTTCTAAATTAACTTGCATGTCTTCATAAGGATTTTCCATGCCTAAATAAGGGTTAGACGTATCTAAATTTTTATATTCGTCCATAGCCTCTTTAAGCTTTTGTTTTTTCCTTTTTCTTTTATTTTTAGCTTTTTTTCGCTGACCTAAACCTATACCAACTTGGGCTAAACCAGATGCTGCCGCGATGCCTGCTACTACTATTGCAAATGACATATTACTTGTTTTTAATATATTCTTCGTACTCTTCGTAGGTTGAGGCTACGTTGTACTTTTCTAGTTCTAATAAATCTTCTGTGTTGCTTGGATTTGGGTGAATATTTACAAATCGAGTATCTTCTAATGCTAATATAACTCTCTTGGTACCACCGGTTGATTTAATATAGCAAGGTGCTTCGTATTGTTCGACAGATTCTTCCGTAGCAACCATTATATATCCTTCTAATAAAAACCAAATGTGATCTCGCTTGTGTATTTTACCTACTACACAAGTTCCTTCAGGCATGTTCATTTCTCTAACATAAACGCCTTTAGCAAAACTATGCGTTAACGGTGCTAAAGGATTACCTTTGCCGTTATTGTCTCCAGCTATAATTGTTTTATCATTAGCCATTTTAAGTAAATCTTCTTCAAGCTTACTTATTTTGCTACGCATAGCTAGCGCTTGCTCACTTTTAGTTAACTCTTTCATTTAATTGAATTTATAATATTATTATTACACTAAGGTGCTTTTATTTACTGCTTTCAAACATTTCAGTGCTTACAGAGTATAATTCTACCTTTTCATTACTATTGTTTTCAAACTTAACATCAGTGTAATACCCTAACAAACTGTTCATATTTGCTCTACTGTCTTTACTAAAAAATACAAACGTACCATTAGCCGGTACAGCAACCGTCTGATCTTGATCTAACACTATACTACCTCCTGACGATGTTCTAGTTATAGCTGTTATAGCTCCAGCTCTTATTATATTGTCGTATGAAGCAACAGTGTTAAAGCCGCCAACAGCACTAAAAGAAGCGTAGTATATTATATCGTCTACTTGAACTGATCTATTTATTTCGGTTGTAAAGTTTAATGTTACTGCTATTACTGACATATTACGTAGATTGTGTTAATGATCCTGTTAGTCCTTTTTTGAAAAATAATAAACGACCAGATGAACTAGAAGGTAAGTTTGGCTGACCTTGATTAACATAAGTAATAATTATGTCCATAATTGTATCACTGCTACTCATGACATGACTAACATTATACTGAAAGAAAGTTTCACTATTTGGATTTTTTGCTATTAAGTTCACATCAAAACCTTCGTTAATCATTTGATCAGCAAATTTTCTACCAGCTGGTGCTGTAAGTCTTATTGTTGCCATTGTTATAGCTGTTGAGTGCGAAATACCACCACTACCAAAATCAAGTACTCTAGTTTTACTTCCTCCTGACGTAACAACACCTGTGTCTGATAATAATCCACCACTCATTGTTGATCCGTTAGTATAGCTAGTAAAAGACGGTAAGTCTTCGCCACTAGTATCGTACAAGTTAAGCGTAGTTTCTAATCCGTATGAAGCAGGGTCTGACAATATAAAACTATCGTTAGCTATATCTAGCTCATATTTTAATATAGCGCTTAAAGAGCCTGTGTTTCCTAATAATATTGTTGCTTTAACATTGTTAGAAGGATCACCACCAATAACCGTATCAGAAAACGTTACACTTGTTAAAGGCCTGTCTCCTGCTGTAGAGTTTAAAGCTATACCGTTAGTTCCATGAGTAAAAGTTGTTCCACTAGAAGCGTCTGCTATACTTCCTGCGCTACCACCTCTTATATAAAAGTCTGCCGCAGAAATACTAAATCCAGGAACTGGCTTTAATAGTATATCAAAAGAATCAGGATTTAAAGTCTGTGTTGGGCTTAAACTAACAGTTCCACTAGGATTTGATATGCTTTGAACACCAGAGATACTTACAGTTTCACTAACGTTGTAAATGTTAGGGTTTGGTGCATCGTTTAAAAACCCAGTTGTCTCTGCTGTTATAGTAAAAAAACTTCCTGGTGTTACACCGCCAGCAAAGCTACTAGATGCTATTCTTGCTATACCTTGCACAGAAAACTCTCTGGAATCTACATTGCCAGAAGCAGAAGTATCATTAATTGAGTTTGTAAATGTAGTTTCAACTCCTTTTATATAGTTGAACCATTTGTTTTCTTTTTCTATAAACTCAGGCACTTTTCCGCTTTGTAAGTTTGTTTCTAGCGAAGATGCAAACCAACCTTTAACAGCACTGTTATTGTAGAACTGGCCATCTGCCGCCACGCTACTAAAGCTGCCTGTATGTTGTTTTTGTTCTACAATTTTAGATTGACTACCTTCGTAAGCTATCGTTTGAAAAGATTTAACAGAAGAAGGCATGTCGTTAAATATTGTAGTAACAGTAGAGTTATAAAAATGACCTGCAAATTCTACAACTACATCAGTGTTGCTACTAGTAGCGTTAGCAGACATTGTAACAGTAGTACCGCTAATAGTTAAAACTGTAGTTCCGGTTGGAACAAAATTATTGCCAGAGCTATTAACAAAGTTTATAGTATCTCCTACAGCTATATCTAAGCTAGCGCTAGGTAAAGTTAAAGTAGCTGATCCACTAGAAACAGAACAATGATCTATTTGTATTGGATAAAATGTGTTTCTTTTAGAAGATAAATGCTCATACACTATACCTTTTTTAAATGTATAATAAATGCCATCTAACGTTTGACCATGTTCAGGCACATAAGATTTAAAGCTTACCCAACCTTTCTGCCCTTCATCAAAAGATAATGTTTCTACTTTTTTACTACCAGCATCTACGTCTGTGTGTATACACAAGTCATACTCACCTCTTCTACCATTAAAAGATCCTATGGCTGCAATACAGTTTGTTAGATTATCTCTAAAGTAATCTTTCATGCCATTTTCAGATATTGGTGTTAAACCGTCTTTAGATAATCTTAGTACGGCGCCTCTAGCTTTGTCTACAAAATAACATCTAAATTCATCTGCGGCAAAAGACTCAGGATTTTTTGATATACCATAATCTCCAGAAAAAGGCACAGCAGTACCAAGCACAGCTTTATTGTTTGAAACGTTAGAATTACCATCTGCATTAAACAATAAGTTTTTGTTAGATAATATTTTTAAAACTTTATCTTCACATAAAGTTAATATATCTGTATCTCTAGAATACAGCTTTTGAATACTACCATGTACAGGATTTAAATCTTTAGTTATAGGCTCAGCTATTAAAAATTGATTAAGATTATTTAATCTACTATTAGTATTATATATTTCAGAAAATATTAAGCCATGTTGTCTATTTTCTTTTCCATAGCTAGGTAAAGTTGTAGAAACTTTAGGGCCGTTACCTATTTGATCTTGATTAAAGTCATCTCTTATTCTATCTGACTCTACACCATTACCAAAAGAAAAACAATTGTGCCAAGGTAAATAAGCACCGCCAAATATTTTGTTACTAGAAGATGTTCTGTGCGTAAACTTAGTTACGTTTATAGTTGTTACAGCTCCTGTTCCATAAGACCCAGCAACACCTTCACCAGCAGCAGCACCACCAAACATAACTTCAAGAAACACTCTACTACCGTCATCTCTTACAAAGTGAAGTCTTGCTATTACAGCATTAGACTGAAATTTTGCGCCTGCAGTTAAACCAGTAGCTGTTTTAAAAGTTAAAGCCACTTGATCGTTTACAGCATCAAAGCTAGCACCAGCTAAATATATTTTATCAGTTGTGTTTGTTTGAGTACCACCACCATCGTCTTTAGTCTTTTGCATGTCTGTAAAGTTAGTGGTAGAAGTAGCATCTTCAAACAAGACCTCATCTCCTATGTTAAAAAACGTAAACAAATTATCATTATTTAACTCTATAGGATATGATTGACCTACTTCATGGAATATTTCTACTTCCCTGTCAGGGTCTGGTATTGTTTCAAAAACAGCAGGATTAGTGCTAGCAGTTGTGTTTTGATTGTTACCTAGCGCAGTGCCAGCTCCAGTTAAAAGACCACTGTGTTTCTGTACTCTTACAAAAAATCTACCTTGCTTGTCTTCATCACTTAAGCCAGATGAGGCCAGCTGATCTGGCATGTCACTAGTTATTTCTAGTATTTTTATTTTAGCTTGATTACTATTATAAGTTATAGCCGTGTTACTGCCGTGTGTTTTTTTAATTCTTAAAAAATCTCCAACTTTAACTTTATTTACATCACTAGAGTTAAATAACAACCATATATAGTTTGTACTTCCTAAAGCTAAGTTGCTAGGTGTAAAAGATCTGTATAAAGCTAAGTTGTAATATTCATTAGAAGTTTCTTTAATGTAATATTTATAATGAGTTGCAAACGAAGGAGCGTTATGCTCGTGAGTTACAAATATTTTTCTATATCTGTCACATTGATTTTGATCACTATTAAAAGAAGAATCATCGTCTATTAACACTGGAGTTTCTCTGCCAAAAGCGTCTTTATAAACTAATCCTAGTTGGTAAGTTCTATCAGACTTAACAGACTGTGCGGCTACACCTTGGGTAACATCTTTCCAGTCTCTTAAATTACCTTTAAGCTTTGGATTAACACTGTTATTAGATCCATCTAATAAATTATAGCTTTGAGTGTAGTTAGCATATATTAATCTTTGAGCTGAAAAGGCTTGTGCTTTAGCTGTTGTAGGAACAGCGTCCCATAATCTCAGAGACTGATTACTTGGTATAGTTGATCCAAATGTTTCTTTATTTATAGTTATAGAACCTTTATTTGTAGTTGTACTAAATATATCGCTACTAGTGTCCATGCTGCTAGCTAATACAGTTACTCCACCAGGTGTAAGTGTTGAATCATCTTCTAAAGCCCAAGTAGATGAAGTTCCTAAAACACTTGGGCTACCTACTGAGCCTTCTTCGATCCACTCTTGATCACACAATAAGTCAATATTACTACCATTAACAGTCTTTGTAATACTAGCTCCATTGTCAAACTTTAAATTATTAGCAAAACCTTTTACAGTTTTAACATAAAAAATATTTGTAGAGTTTTCTTTTTTCATTAACAAATCTACTTCTATAACATCTGTTGGCGTATAAGTAGATCTAAAATTTTTCAAAGTATAACTACCTAACTGATTAACCATACCAGTGTTAAAGCCGTCTCCAGTTCCAGCATCAAATCCATATACAGCAGGTAAAAAAACTGGATTAGTATAAGGTGATATAGGACTAAGCTCTCCGTCTGTAAACCTATATCTATATGCAAATCTTACAAACTCATCTGAATGAAATCCTTCTAAATTTTTTACAGCAACTTGAAATGTTTGGCTAGCAATGTTTCCACTAACACTATCTATAACTAGTTTAAAAGAAGTTACGCTAGGCGAAGTTCCAACAACGCTTATAATAGTTCCATCTATAATGTCTGAAGCATCGGTGTTACCAGTCATTGTTATACTATCGCCAACCTCAAAAGATTGTCCTGAAGAAAAAGATACAACTATCTCATCACCTACAGCGTCAGTGCTACTATAGTCTGCGCTTGTAGATGTTACAGTACTAATACCAAATCTGTCTTGAGTATCTAACGTTACAGACAAAGGTAGTATTGGCGCTTTTTTAATTACTGTTATATGATGTAGTTGAGCAGTTCCTCCTCTAGCAAAGTCTGAACCTACAGAATATCCAAACTTATTAATAGGTATCATAATTTCAGTAGTATTATGTATACCACCTACTGTTTCGTTGTTTTGATTTTCATAAAAAGAAGTTCCTCTTATACCTCTAGTTATATTAATTTTTTTAGGTTCATTTCTACCGTCAGTAAAAAACAGCATATCATCTATAACGTCTATTGCAGTTATCATAGATGTTGGGTCGTTGCAAACTCTAGTGTTTCCAGCCGTGTCTAAATAAGTGTGAGACGCTCCTGACTCAAAGTTTAATAGTCTTTCTTTTTTATAAAATTTTAGTACAGCTCCATCGTTTATTTGAGTACTAGAAACTAATAAGTTTTGATTAAAATATACTTTTACTTTAGCATCGTCACTAGTTCCGTTAACTATTTCTATTTTAGTAACAAAAGTATTGCTTGGCTCCCAACTAGCCACTGACTGATATTCGCTTGTAGCGTTTAAATTAGCATTGTCGCCTGAGCTAGGCTGCACTAAATCTACGTTCATGCCGACTTCTAATCCATTTCTACGTATAGCACTTCCGTTACCACCTTCATAATACGCCTGACCACTGAACGCAGCTTCAGGTTTTATTCTAACTTCATAAGCGTCAGTAAAAACAACTCTAGTATTTCTACCACCAATTATGTGACGTTCTTGAGGCATTGTTTGTAGTATACAGTCAGATCTAACTCCTTCGTAATAATAGTAATCAACACCACCGTCTGTTATTTTATTTTGAGTAAAGCCTGAAGCGTGCTTTACAAGACTGTATATAGCATTAGTTTGCTCGTCTAAATAGCTACCTACAACTTCTGCAGGATCTTCTACAAATATGTTGCTTGAAGATAATATACCTTGATTTAAAGAATAACTACTAATATATTTTGGTCTACCGTTTGAAGGAGTAATCCATTGAGGTTTTGGAAAAGTATTTTTATCTAATATAGAATTACCTAGTATATTGGAGACAGTACCAGCGTCATCTTCTTCTGATGTAGATACTTTTATATTAAGAGCATCTCTGTACTCGCCAGATGGAACTAACCTTTCGTCAAGGTCTTTGTTCATCTTGCCTTTCGTAAAGTCGTTAGTTAAAATAGGCATGTTTAATGTTTAATTTGCTTAGACTTACCTCTCATTATCTGAGCGATCTCTTCCGTCTTAATATTAGATAATCTTAGTTTAGCTTTTCGTTTAGCAGCAAAAGACTCTTTTTTAAATCTTTGTATTATGTATTCTGGCGTAGCTGCTTTTGTAGATAATATAGAGTGAGCTATACTTTTGTAAACAGCATCTTCAGCTAGCTTGTTAACATGCATATCATCATCACTACCCATGCCGTCAGATATATATTTTATAGTAACTACTCTACCAGCTAAAGCTGATGTAAAGTGTATTAGTCCTTGATTATAGTTTATATACCAAGATCCATTAATTTGCGCGTGCTGAGGATCTATACCAAACCTAGCACCTTGAGTGTGTGCGTAAGGGTTATCATCATCATAATCATAATAGTTTTCAGCTATAGCGTTAGGCGTATGAGCTTTATATCTATCCCAAGTGGTAGGATCATTTGTTATAGCTGCAGAGCTTAAATCATTATTAAATCTTTGAGGGTGTGAAGTGACTCTTGCCGGATATATAACGTGCTCAACACCTGCGTCATCAGTATAAGTTAACTTAACGTAGTTAACATAGTCTTGTGGTAAAGGTTGAGTTAAAGTGTTTGGCACTACTATTTCTAGTGCTTTTTCAGAAACAAATATATCAAAGTTAAATTCTGATATAACTCTTTTTGCATGAAGCCCAATGTCAGCTCTACGCATTTTTTGTATTAGCTTATCTTCACCTACATACATTAGCATAAACTGATCTATTAAGTCAGGTAGCTTTACGAACCTATACTTACCAAACTCAGTAGAGTCTGCATAATATTGAGCTGTTGTTTGTGATAATAGATCTGCCATTTATTATTCTGCTTGTGGTAGTTGTTTACTCTTAGCAGAAGCTATTTCTACAATACCTGGTTTATTAACTATTATTCCTGATAACTCTAGTATCTTGTAAACTAAATTAGTTTCTTCAGAAGCGTGTAACTCAAAGTTAGTAGTTACTGAAGTACTAGAGTCATGTAACGGTTGTTCATTACCACCACTAGATGTAGGTACTAAAACATAACCCCATTTAGGAGTAGTAGGCTTAGTTATAATATTACACGTAACACCACTAGTTATAGTAGTAGGGTATACTTGTATTTGTGTAGCAGAAGTATTTATGTAAACAGGGTAGTTAACATCAGGCGTAGCTAATGGAGCATTTTGATATAAGTAAGCTTCACTTTGCGATACTCTATCTATTAAAGTATACCTACCACTGTTGTTGTAGTATAGCTCACCTAGTTTGTGGTGAGTAGGTAAAGTACCAACACCACCAGAGCCCATACTTACATCTTGATTAAAATCTTCAAATACAGCTATTTTCTCTTCTAACGCATCAAGACCATCGCCGTATATACTTGAGTTTCTACCTTGAACAGAGCCTACAGCTCTTAACTGTTCTAGTTCATCAAAGTAGTCTTCAAATATTTCTATTTGAGCTTGCTCAGCTAGCAAGTTAAATTCTAACGGGTTTATATATCCTCGTTGCTCTTTGTTTATTATTGCTAATACCTTTTGGTATACTGAATCTATACTTACCGCCATGTTTTATTTTTTATAGTTAAGCAACCACCCCGTAGAGTGGCTGCTCTACTATAGTGGTTTATTTAATTTTTTTCTCAATAGTTTTGAGAACTTCTAATCCTTCGTCAGTTTTAAACCAAGCGGATAAAGCTGAGTAAGGTTCTTCTTCAAAAGGAACAGTCATTAGTTTTCTACCGTTGCTACCCCATTTAAAATGTCTTTTGTCTTCAGATAATTTAATCACACCTAAAGACTCTGCTTTTAGAGCCATATCTTTTAAAGAAACATCTTCATCTTCACATAGCTTCAAAAACTCAATAGGATTATTTTTAGCGTAAAGCAAAGCATCTCTTCTTAGCTCGTCTGAACTCATTTTATCTACCGCGACACCTTTGTTAACCCTCATTATAGCGCTAACTTTATCTAAACTTAAACTTTTACAAGCGGTCATAGCCTCTAGCTCTAGCTCTAACCAATCAGCATGGTTTTTAGCTTCAGCTTCGTCATTAATCTCTTCGTAAAGTTTATCTCTATGAGGGTGGTATAACGATAAAAATTGCTGAAGCATAACTTTATTTTTTGGAACAGATAAAAATCCGTCTCTAAAAGTTATATGCTCCATTCTAATATTACCTTGCATTTCATCAACAAAAGCTGTTTTTTGATTAGGCGAATATTGCACTATTCTTTCATAGCCTTTTTCTTTATCAAAAAAATATAATCCTCTACTTTTTATAGTGTAACTCAAAGGTGTTTGATTACCTTTAAGTGCGTACACTCTATCTTTTATTTCCCAGTTTTTCATAATATAATATAATTTTAAAAATTAAAAAAAAGAGGAGAGAGAATATCCCTCCTCTTTAATTAGTTAATGATTAAGAGTAGTTTGCCTCTCCAGTCATCATTAAGAAGTTATTTGCACCTTGTACAACTAAACATCTTTCAGACAGATAGTGCATCTCCATAGCATCAAGATCCTTAGTAGCAGCTCCAACAGAACCAGTAGTCCAAGTTTTGAATCTACGATCTTCCATTTGAGAAGCTCTATAACGTACGTGTAAGAACGGACGCTTAAGGTTTCTACCTAACTGCTCATCGTATACAGATGTTACACCGGCTGGTATAAACAAACCACGTACATGATTAACAACATCTTTAATACCACCACGAGTAGACTGATCGTTAAGATACTTCATGTCAGTTTTGTAGAAGTCGTATGAACCTCTTCGGAAACCAGAGAATCCTAAATTAAGAGCCATGTTCTCGTCGTTTTCAAATACACCATAAGATGTACCTGCAGATCCAGACTTATACTGACCAGCTAAAGTGTCATCAATAGCGAAAGCTAAATCTCTATTGCAGAATATCATGTATTCTTCTATAGCTCCTTGCTTGTCAAAAGTCTTACAAATTAAGTCAAAATCACTTAAACCTACAGCTGCAGTAAACTGAGCATCATCCTTGTGTAAACCGTCAAACTTATTACCTCTCGTGCTTATAGCTTCAAGTAAGCCTTCAGTACCAACTATGTTGTCAGATCTGTGACCGTTAAACGCTGTTACTGTTGTTTTTTCAGCTTCTATCATAGTCATCTCTAAGTAATCTGCAAAACGTACACGCGTGTCACCTTCTGATTTTAAGTACCATAAGTAACCTGATTGTCCGCCTTCACCAGAAACTTCAACCCAACCGATTTGAGAAGCATCAGATCCAGAGATCTCATACTTGTCTTTAATAATCATTGGTCGATTAGTAAACGACTTAAACTGAGGTTGTATAGCCGCAGCTCTACCTTCAGTACCTTTACCGTAAGATGAACCAAATACGAATAATGAACCTGTAACGTCACTGTTTGAGAAAGTAACATCAGCTAAGCCAGTACCGTCGTCTGTCAAGCAGTTAATAGTATATCTAGCTACAAATACACCAGAAGATGAAACTTGTACTGGAGTAAGAGCTGCAGTAACATAACCTTTAACAGTTCCGTCACCATCAGATAATACTACTAAATCACCTAATCTAATAGCCATGTTTGCTGTAGCTGCAGCAGCAGTAGCGCCTGTAACAGCGTTACCGTCTACGTCAGTAATAGCAGAGAAAGTATATACCGCTCCAGTCTCTCTTTTAACGTTACCGTAATAAGAAAGGTGTAATCTACCTTGCTCAGACCAAATAACTTGATCAGATGTCATTGGCATTTCCGCGCCAACCATTTCTAAGAAACCTCCAATTGTTCTATTACCAAAGACCTCGGCTTCTTGTTCAATAAGGTCTGGTAAGTATTGTTGTGCCCAGCCAGCTGTGTCGCTACTCGTAAAGTCGATATAGTTTGTTGCTAACGTCATTGGCTTTGCCGAAGGTACGCTATTTAAGCTACCACCTTCAGTAATTGTTCCAACTAATGCCATTTTTTATAATTTTAAATGGGTTAATAATTATTTTCGTCCTCTTCTGATTTTAAATTTAAAGGTATCAGAATTATCACCTAACACTTTGTACTTAACACCTCCAACTTCTACTTCGCTATGTGATTGTCTAGGAGCCATATCGACATTTTTAGATTTTTCCACTGAATCTTTCAGTGCATCTACTTTGCCTTGCTCATAGAAATGTCTAGCTAAAGTATCAGCGTTCATTGCTGTATACAAAGCTTTATGATACCCATTAGCGTCTTTTATACTATTATCCTCGTTTAGAAACCTTCTAACAAAATTAGTCATATCGCTTTGAACTTCTTTAACTTGATCTACATTTTGAACTTTGATTCTATAGCTTTTGTCTCCAACAGAATAATCAAACCCTTGAAAATCGTTAAACACTTTACTAGTAGCATCGTCAAAAAGCTGTTTGTTTTTATCAGCCAAAGCTTTTTGCTCTTGAGCATCTTTGTTGTACCTATTAAAAAAGTCTACAGCCTTTTGTTGATCTTGAGTAAGATTACTTCCAGCTTTAACTTCATTATAGTACTTAGACTTTTGCCCGTCTAAATAGGCTTTAGCGCTAGCAACTTGCTCTTTTAACGCTAGTTTTTTTCTTTTAATATCTTTCTCATCATCTAACTCTTCGTCGTAAGAAAACTGATCTTCCATCATAAAACTTATTTCTTCTGACGTTAGATGAGGTTTAGTCTTTTTATAATATTCAAGTAAAGCAGACTGATTATCTAGCTCAGAATAATCTTTATTTAAAGCTACATAGTCTTCAAGACTGCCACCTGTTTGCTTCATAAACTCAATTAGTTTATCTAAGCCTTCAGGTAAAGATTCACTTGCTGTAGATGTTTCTTTAACTTCTTCAACAACTTGTTCTTGTTCTACCGGCTTATCTTCTTCTTGCGCAGCTCCTTCATTTACAACTTCTTCAATAGTTGTTTCAGGCTCAGCTGAAGCTTCTTGCTCTTGAACTGGAGGTTTAGTTAAATCTACTTTAGCAACCTCTTGCTCTTGAACTTCTTCTTGTTCTTTTTTAACACTTAAGTCAACCTTAATAGGTTCGTTACTTTTATTGTTAAACTTTTTTGGTCGTTTCTTGATAGTTTGTTTTTCAACAACGTTATCTACAACTGGTGTTTCTTTTTGTTCGTCCATAATAAAATATTAAATAATTATTCGTTAAGTAATTCATCAAGCCCAGTACCACCCATCAAATCGTTGCCAGATGACTCGAATTTTTTAGGTGGCATGTCTTGCTTTCTTTGGTTTATAAGCTCGCTTTGTTGACTAGCTTGTATTCTAGTTCTTTCATCTTTACGATCTTCTTTGCTAGTCTCTCTACCTTTTATAGTTTCAGCTTGCATTTTAGCTAATTGAGAGTTGTAGTTAAACTCTAACTCCATAAGTTCTTTTTTAAACTCAACTTCTTGCCTCATCTCGTTTACTTTAAAAGCTGATTTAGCTTCTGCTAACTGTAGTTCTTGCTGAACTTCGTTGTTTTTCTTTTGCATCTCAGACTGAGCAGCAGCTTCAGTGTTTTGAGCATTAGCTTGAGCTTGAGCAGCTATGTTTTCTTGCTGCATAATTTGATCACGCTTAACTTTCTTTTTTCTTCTTATTTTTAAAAGTTGATTAGCTAGTGTTACGTTTTTAATATCTCTTAAATCAATAGCATCCTCTAAATCTATAAGCTTAGCTTGAAGTGCCATTTGTATATTGTTTTCTAGTTTTGCTTTTTCTTCTTCATCTGGAGCAAGCTCTATAAATATACCAAAGTCATACAAGTGTAAGTTAGCCATTTCGTCTAACGTGCCAACGTTGTGAGCGCCTATGGCTTGTATAAAAGCATCTCTAGTTGGAGAGTACTCTAGTATGTCAGATATTCTAAGAGATAAAGATTCTGCTACTTGAGAAGTTAAAAACAAACTAGACTGTAGTATATGTCTTGTAGCTGTATTACTATTAGCCGCAGCTAGTTTTTGAACACCTACTAAAGCATTTTTATCTGGCGTACTACCATCTCTAGCTTCGTTTAATCCTGTTACATCACGTATCATACTAAGATAATAGTTATATGTTTGTATTAAACTAGCTAGCTTAGCGTTACCACCATCACTTCTTATTTCTTGTATAGGTGTTTTACTTCCAGATGGATCACCCATTTCGTTAAGCGACCTACCAACAATACTACCTGTTTGAAAGAACATGTTTAAAGCTTCTTGTGGATTATAGTTTGTTCCATTACCAAGATCTACTTCTGCTAGAGCGTCTACATCTAAGTATACACCATCTGGCACCATACGCGACATTACTTGCTGAAGCTTTAAATGCGTTAGCTGTATCATATCTGCAAATGTAGTTATACGGCTAACTAAAGATTCTATTTTGCCGTTGTACATTCTAGGCGCTACCATAGCATAATTCATTTTTACCTTAGTGTAATCACTCTTAGGTCTCATCATGTTACGCGCTTTATTCCACTTCAGTAATATATCAGTACCTAAAACTATAGCGCCTTCATATAGACACTCTATTGATCTTTGTAATCTGGTAAAATCACCTTCTTTGTCTGAAGGAGGATTAAAAGTATCTGGCTTTGGTATTGCTTTTTCAGTACCAGCGTTAGTAGTTTTAACTTTATATGTATCGTTGCTAAATGTTTTATAGTTAAAATATAAAACTTGTATTTTGTTTTTGTCTGCTTTGTTTTCACCAGAGTATACGCTAGTTCTATATTTACCGTTGTATACGTTGTTTTTGCTTCTTATATCGTCTAGCTGTTGAACATCAAGCTCAGGGAATTGTTTAGCTAACTCATTTATAGGTATAGATTTAACCTCACCAACATAATATATATCTTCAAAGTAAGGTGAGTCTGAATAAGAGTAAACTAAGTTAGCTGGATCAACATAGTCTATAGTAACGCCTTCAGAAGTATTAAAGTTTGTTTTTACTGCCGCTATACCTAGTACTGCTAAATCATAATTAAGTCTTCTTCTAGTTAGGTCAAAGTTATTGCCTCTCATTAAAACATTTATAGCTTGCTCTTCAGCTAACTCAACTTCTTGCTTATATGTTAACTGCATGTGCAGCTTTAGCTCTTCCTCGCTGTCGGGTAGTACATCTTTTGGAACTTTTCTTACGTTTACCTTTAAAGCTTTTTCAGAAAACTCGTAAAAGTCTTGCAGCTTCATCTCGTCAATAACCATCTGCATATACTCAGTTCTTTTATAAACTCCGTAAGGATCTTGTGAATATGCTTTTACTTCGTAAGTTCTTTGCGACATACCGTTAACTACTATGTCAACAAACTTAGGTATAATAGGTACAGGTTTCCAGTCTAAGTTTAAGTAGCTTAAGTCGCCGTTAATTGACAACTCGTCTTTATATTTTTCTATAGACTGTTCACCTCTAGCGTACAGTCTTAATTTATGAAATTGTTGTTGATTTTTAGAATATCTATTTGACGAAGAATAAAACCACTCATGCTCTATAGCCTTAGCTACTTTTAAGCCATATTCTGATGTCATTTTTTCTAAGTCACTTACTGTTTGACTAGGAAAGTAATCTCTAACTATTGGTTCAGCCATTGTTAATTATTTTAGAGGTACTACCTCTGTTATTATATTTAGCTATGTTTATACTAACTGGTTGTCTTTTTACAGACTGCCTTGGTGTATACAAATGCCTATTGCAAGCCATTATAGCTAATCCAGAACTAATCGTAGCATCAAACTTAGTTCTTTTGTTTATATCAAACTTAGCCCAGTCTTGCAACGTTTCGTTAAAGTATATATTACCAAAGTTACCGTCTTCTTTAATTCCAACGTGATCGTTAATATACATCTCAATAGCTGAAGCGTGAGCTTGCTTAATGTCTTCGCTAGAGTTTGGTATGCCACCAACTTCTTTTTCTGCAACTGACAATTTATTCCAAATTTTATCTGGTCTGTTCATACTATAACCTCTATAGCCTCTACGCTTTAAATGATATAATAATCTTGGTTTATTGTTCTCTGCGAGAAGTGGCATGCCGTAAAATACTAATGACATTAATACGTCTTCAAAAAATATTTCAGCGGTTGGTGGTCTTGATATATATTCTAGAAAAAAATGATTAGCAGGAGCGTCTTCCATGCTAAACTTAGTTAATCCATGAAGAG
>CEWC01009957.1_pt1 | contig 16391 bp, 8 predicted proteins | sample 530331 | NCBI WGS metagenome assembly CEWC01 (sample SAMEA2619935, study PRJEB7988) | marine metagenome | isolation source: saline water (ENVO:00002010), including
AAATGATGGAACTCCTGGTTCGGATGGTCCTCCAGGACCTTCTGGTGATGCTGGTGCCCCTGGTCCAGCAGGTGATGCTGGAACTCCTGGAAATGATGGAACTCCTGGAAATGATGGAACTCCTGGTGGAACTGGTTCGCCAGGTCCTGATGGTCCACCTGGTCCCCCAGGTGGTGGTGGAATTGAATTATTGACAGCAAAATCAGCAACTGGATCATCAGTAGAATTCACTGGCATCTCCGCAGATGCAAAAGAATTAACATTAATGCTTAGTGAGGTTGGTGTTAGTGGTACTAGTAATCATTTGTTAGTACAATTGGGAACAAGCTCCAGTTGGATTACTAGTAACTATTATGCTGCTTCTGAAGCAGAAAATGGAAACTATGATATTGCTAGTACTTCTGGATACCCAATCCACAACCGAAATGTTATAACTTCTACTGGTAATCGTTTTACTGGTAACATGATTATCAAGTTGTTCCAAACAAGTCCATCTAAGACTTATACGCAGATTGGACAGTTTAAGCGATATGCAAGTTCTAGCAATGGTGAGAATGTATCTAGTTCATGCCAAACTTTTGGTAATGTAGAATCAATCAGTAGCAGCAGCGATATAACCAGAATAAGAATACTCGCCAATCACTCATCTGGTAGTCAAACTTTTACAACAGGATCATTCAGTCTTTCATATAAGACTAGTGGCACGGGTCCTGCTCCCGCTGGTCCCTCTGGTCCTCCTGGTCCTGGAGGACCAGCTGGTACTCCTGGTAGTGATGGTCCTCCAGGTCCCGCTGGTCCTCCAGGTCCTCCAGGTGATGATGGTGGAGATGGTGGCGACGGTCCTCCAGGTCCTGCTGGTCCTCCTGGTCCTCCTGGTCCTACAACATCACCTACCCAAATTTACATCAATAGTACAAATGGTAATAACGGTGATACCCAAGCATATCCAGTTCATGTGCCAAGTGGATCTACGGGATATCAATCAGCGTTTCTTAACACAAACTATTTTGTAAATCATAATGCTGGTAATACTTGTCTAAGACTTGCTAGAAATTCTGGTAGTCATAACAGAATAACTCCATTTATTCAGGGCGAATTTAATAATGGTGTTCCCCTTTGGTCAATTACTTATGAGAATCAAGCTGCACCTGGTGCTATCTATTTAAATACTGATGGTCAAACTGGAGGTTTTACTGGTGCTAATTTAGGTCTAGCAGCAGAATCTGCAGTAAATGTTGCTGTTGGTCATTTTATTGGGCATTCAAGTGGATCATATGATCTAGGATTTAGCAACTATAGATGGAGAAATATTTGGTATAGTGGAGGTTTGAATAGTAGTTCTGACGAAAGATTAAAAGTTGGTATTACAACATCTTCTCTTGGATTAAATTTCATTAACAGATTAAGACCTGTTTCATACAGATTAAAAAATGCATCGAATGAAATAGACAAAAACGAAGATGGATCAATCTCAAGGAAAGAAGATAGTAGAGAGATTAATCTCACTGCTAGATCAGGTGAAAGAGAGCATTACGGATTGATTGCTCAAGAAGTAAAACAAGCTCTTGACGCTGTTGGAGTTGGATCAACAGGATTTGGTGGATGGTGTTTAGAAGATAAAGATGATCCAGATTCAATACAATCTCTGGCTTATCTTGAATTCATTGCACCTATGATAAAATCTATTCAGGAGCAACAAGAGATGATTACTCAGTTGCAAGCACAAAATGCAAATCTTCTATCCAGAATAGAATCATTAGAGTCAAATTAAATAATGATACATAATGAATAAGGGAGGTAAAAAATAAGTTATGTCTAGGATTAATTTTCCATCAAATCCAAATGTCGGTGATGTATATTCCTTTGGTGGTTCTAGCTGGAGGTGGTCTGGAACTGCTTGGAAAAGAATAGCAGATCCTGGTGCTCCAGGTCCTGCAGGACCAGATGGTCCACCAGGATTAACTGGTCCATCTGGACCTCCTGGAGCAGATGGTGCTCCTGGAGCAAACGGTTCTGATGGTTCAGATGGTGCTCCTGGAGTTCCTGGTCCCGTTGGTCCTCCTGGTCCTCCAAACGGTCCACCAGGTCCTGAGGGTCCTGAGGGTCCTCAGGGTCCTACTGGTCCTCAGGGTCCTATTGGTCCTGCTGGTCCTCTTGGTCCCGTTGGTCCTCCTGGTCCTCCAAACGGTCCACCAGGTCCTCCTGGTCCCGAGGGTCCTCCTGGTCCTACTGGTACTCCTGGTCCCGTTGGTAATCCTGGTCCTCAAGGTGATGCTGGTCCTCCTGGTCCTGCAGGAGGTCCTCCTGGACCCCCTGGACCCGCTGGTGGACCTCCTGGTCCTGAGGGTCCTCCTGGTCCTAAAGGTGATGATGGTGATCCTGGTGGAACTGGTCCACCAGGTCCTCAGGGATCTCCTGGTCCTTCTGGTCCTCCTGGTCCTGGTGGTAGTGGACCTCAAGGTTCTCCTGGTCCTGGTGGTCCTCCTGGTCCTGCTGGTCCGCCTGGTCCTCCTGGTCCTAATGTAGGTATTCCAGCAGGAGTAATTACAATGTGGTCTGGATCATCAAGCAATATTCCCAGTGGATGGTATCTATGTAATGGTGGCAACGGCACACCAGATTTAAGAAATAGATTTATTGTTGGCGCTGGTAGCAATTACAGTGTTGGCAATACTGGTGGTAGTGCTGATGCCACACTTGTATCTCACTCTCATACTATCAATAATCACACTCACTCTTTTAGTGGTAGTGGCAGTGATTCAGTTAGTATTTCTGGTACTGGTAGTGGAATAACTGGAAGTGGAGATTCTAACCATACTCATACATTCTCTACAAACAGTAAAGGAAACCATAGACATGGTATGGATTTTGGTGATGGAACAGATGATCAAGGTGGTTCTGGTCCTAAAGATACTGCTGATTGGGTTGGAAATTACAACTATAATACCAAGCAAGCAGGACAGCACTCCCACAGTGGAACTACTGCTGGCATGAGCCAAAATCACAAACACGCTTTTGCTTTTAGTTTTAGTGGAAGTGATAGTGTTAGCATTAGTGTTAGTGGTACTACTGGCAATCCAAATAATAGAGGAACAAGCACACAAGGTTCCTCTGCGACAAATGCAAACTTACCACCTTACTATGCTCTGTGCTTTATTATGAAAGCATGATATAATATAGTCCTAGGACTTGTAATATTGATTATTTTAATGGAAGAGTTAATTCAAGTGATGAAGATCTTATCTAAGGATGAGGTCAATAAAATTAACAAGTATGTTGATACTTTAGATTTTAATAAAAATTCAGTATTTGGTAAGGATGATGGTCCATCCAGAGTAAATGAAGATATTAGATCTAGTGTAGGATCTGCTATGAGTGAAGATGCAGAGGAAACTCACATCTTACATAATGCAATGAATGATGCTTTAATTAAATATAAGAAAAGGTGTCAAAAAATCCACCCAAACTTTGGTTATGCACCAATGATTGGAGCTCAAGATACAGTATCTTGGAGAGAAGGATTGCAAGTTCTAGAATATCAAGAAGGACAAAAATATAATTTTCATCATGATGCAGCAACATCAGAAAATATACCAGAGTATCATAGAAAAATATCGATTATTACTTACCTAAAAAATGCTGAACAAGGTGGTGGAACATTATTCCCACATGCAGGTTTTAAACCATCTCCAGGTTATGCTTTGATATTTCCATCTAATTGGTGCTATCCACATTCTGGAGAACCAGTTACAAAAGGGAAAAAAAGAGTTGCTGTTACCTGGTACTATGTACGTAATAGGGTGGCTAAATAAAACATAGAAATCCACCTGGACAGTAGTATAAGAAGATGCCTCTTAATAAGCTGGAGAACTTTATAAAGAATAGTGAAGGTCGTATTCTTTATGTTAATCCCAATGACCTTGATGCCACGGATGGAATTGAAAACCAGGGCAACTCTCTAACTAAACCATTCAAAACGCTTCAAAGAGCGTTAATTGAATCTGCTAGATTCTCTTATTTGAAGGGTAATGATAATGATATTACCGAAAAAACTACTATCTTATTATTCCCAGGTGAACACTTAGTTGATAACCGCCCAGGATTTGGTATTAAGGATGTAAACGGCACTGCTACTGCTATCAGTCCAGGTAGTACAGAATCTGGTGCTCAGAATACTTTAACTCTAACACTAAATTCAAACTTTGATTTAACCCAGGAAGATAATATTCTCTATAAGTTCAATAGTACCGAAGGTGGTGTTATTGTTCCCAGAGGTACGTCTATTGTTGGTCTTGACTTAAGAAAGACAAAAATTAGACCCAAGTATGTACCAAACCCAACTGATGATAATGCAAAACCAACTGCAATCTTTAGGGTAACTGGTGCATGTTATTTCTGGCAGTTCTCTATCTTTGATGGTAACGAATCTGCGTTAGTATATACAGATCCTACCAACTTTGACGAGACTAATCAATCTAAACCTATTTTCTCTCACCATAAAGTTACTTGCTTTGAGTATGCTGATGGTGTAAACAAGTTAGACAAGTTTGGTGGTCTAACAGATTTGGATGTTTACTATAGTAAACTATCTAATGCATATAACAGAGCATCCATCAGAGACATTGATGAGAAGTTCCCTGATAAGGATGGTGGATTTGCAAAGCAAAGACCAGAATTTGAGATTGTTGGTGCTTTCTCTTCTGACCGCTTACAGATTCAAAATATTATTTCTGGTGATGGTAATACTGCTGGTCAAGTAGTTACTGTAACTACAGCAGTTCCTCACCAATTAAGTGGTGGCACTCCTATTAAAATTGAGGGTGTAAACGATCTTACTTACAATATTTCAACTAAAGTACAGAATGTACTAAATGAGACTCAGTTTACTTATCTACTACCATTTGTACCACCTAACTTGAAAGCAGGTCCTGCTGGTGGTCTAAGTGCTGGTTCTGCTGAAGTCAGTGTTGAAGTTGATACTGTTACTGGTGCATCACCTTATATCTTTAACATCTCCTTGAGATCTGTTCTAGGTATGCAAGGCATGAAGGCGGACGGTGCTAAGGCAACTGGATTCCGCTCTATGGTTGTTGCACAGTTCACGGGTATCTCTCTACAAAAAGATGACCGTGCTTTTGTCAAGTATAACCCCAACAGCAGATCTTTTGATGGTATCAGTTATCAAAAGCAAGTTGGTGAAAGATTATCTTCTGAGGCATCTTCACTAAACCCTGCAACTGTCTATCACTTAGATAAAGATGCAGTGTATCGAGATGGGTGGAAAACCTCACACATTGCTATTACAAACGATGCTGTTCTACAGATCGTTTCGGTATTCGCTATTGGTTATCATAGACATTTCTTTGCAGACACTGGTGGTGATGCTTCTATCACCAACTCAAACTCCAACTTTGGTCAGTTTGCTCTAGTTGCTGAGGGATTTAAGAAAGAATCTTTTGATAAGGATGATAAAGGTTTCATTACCTCTATTATCGCACCTAAGGCAGTTGTAAGTAGTGAAACGGAAGTTGAACTAGGGCAGTTTAATAAAGCTATCATCAATAGTGTTGGTTCCAATGAAAAACTATTCCTTCTTGGTCAAAACAATGTAAACAACCTACCATCCGAAATTGCACAGGGTTTCAGAATTGGTGCAAGAGTTGGTGAAAAAATCTTCGTTGACCTAAAAGATAGTGGTGGTAATGATATTACACCATCAGCCATCATTTCGATGTCTAAGAAAGTTAGTGGTGTAACTCAGACTGTAAATGTAACATCTGAGAAGAATTATGAAGGTGTTCATAATGATACTACTCAAGGTAGTGCAACACTAATTCATAAAATTACACTATCTAATCTATATGATGCTGGTGCAAAGCATGATCTGAATAATGGTGAATCTATCAGAATCATTGCAGAGAATGGAGACCTTCCAGAAGGATTAGATCCACACAGAACTTACTATGCAATTACTTCTGAGAAGAACTCCACAAGAACTGATAACATTGGTCTTACTGATTATGAAATTCAGATTGCATCCTCTAAAACCAATGCTGAGAGAACCACTCCAGTATACATAAAAACTATTTCCAATCCTGCTGCTGGTAAGTTAAAGATTATCAGTAGAGTAGCTGATAAAAAACCTGGAGAACTAGGTCACCCAATTCAATTTGATTCTACCGCTGGTAACTGGTTCATCCATGTTCAGGGTGCATCTAATGAAATCTATACTAATAGAGCTCAACTAGATGATACTAATGAGGATATTCCATACATTAAGAGAAGAAGTGACGATAGAAGTTTAGATGACAAACTATTCAAAGTTCGCTATGTAATTCCAAAAGAATTGCAGAACTCTAGAGATCCTAATGATAGTTTCATTATTCAAGACTCTAGTTTCACTAATGTAAGATTTGATTCTGATTTCACTAGAACTTCTATTGGTTCTACTGATTATGACTTTAATAGAAATCCAAGATTTATCTCTCATCTATTCTATAACAGTACAACTAGAGTTGCTAGAATTAGATCCGATAAAAATCACAATCTAAGAATTGGTGATCAGATTATTGTAAAAAATATTATTGATACTGTTAATACTTCAGGTGCAGGTGATAAGGGTTTCAACGGTACTTTTGTTGTAACTAATGTTCTAAATTCTAAGACCTTTGAATATGTAACTACTGATGTCTTAGGTAACTCTCGTATTGTTGGTGCATATACTAATGATCCAACTACTGCAAGAACAACTGCTCTACCTAGATTTGAGAAGAACAATAACCAAGAAAATCTATTCATCTATAGAACAGAGACTATCCTACCTTATATTGAAGGTGCCCAAGATGGTGTCTTCCACCTATATGTTCTAAATGGTGGCAATTCCCTTGAGGAAGAGTTTACTACTTCAAAGTATAATCAGAATGTTGTAAACCTTTATCCAGAACTTGATAGAGATAACCTTAATGACAATCCACAGGAAGCATCTAGTTATGCTAAGAGATTCCCGATTGGTGATGTTGTAACTAACGATCTTAAGAAGAGTATTACTAGAGAGTCTACTAATAAACTACTGCGTAGTTTTGATGTTGCAAATGAAATCTCTGATGTTGATGACAACACTACTTCCGCTGTTCTAACATTTAATAGAGAGCATACTTTAAATGGTTTAGTTTCTGCTAGCAGCTTAACTGGCGGTGGTGGTCATACTGATGGTACTTATTATAATGTAAAGATCTTTGATGATGCTTCTGCTCCTGCATCTGCTGTATGGAAAGGTGCAACTGCTACTGTAGTAGTTAATGGTGGATCTGTTACTAACTTTAAGATTGAAGAACCTGGTTCGGGATATACTTCATCACTATCACCTTTATATTTTGATAGCTCACTTCCAGAAGATGGTGGTATTGGTGGAGCACCTAGTGCGAACATTTCTATTGTCGATTCTAACATTCAACTTGCAACAGGTGATTATGTTCAGGTAACTGGTATTACCACTGGTACTGATAATTATTTCAGAATCCAAGATGTTCCAGCAACCAATAAGATTAACATCAAGAAATCTGGACAAGAAACTATTCTACATGGTCAGAGTGTTGTTAGTGTTGGACCTGTTGCTGAAGTTAGTGGCACCCCATCTACTTCAAATCAAGTAACTACTATTAGTACAACAAGAGCACATGGATTATCCAAAGGTTCTAAATTTAGAGTTCTTGATACAAATGACTCTAATCTAGGTGATTATGTTGTTAGTGAAGTTGTTAGTGTAACTCAGTTTAGACTTTCAAATGCACCATCAAATATAAGTAGTGCAAAATATATCTTGAAACATGCATTATCATCACATAATGCAAACTCTGGTAGAGATGGTGAAAGTTTGGGTACTAGAGGATTTGGTTTATATGATAATGTTTCTCTAAAACTAACCAGCGCAATCTCAACTACCGATCAGATTCCAGTTGCTCTACCTGATGGTGGAGGTACTGATGCTGATATTAGAGTAAGATTCCCACTAGGTTCTTATTTCCAGATTGATGATGAGATTATGAGAGTCGTTGATACGACTTTAGCTAATGGAGTAAAACTAAAAGTTATCCGTGGTGCATTAGGTACTATTGTTGAACCTCATGCAAATAATCAACTAGTTAAGAAGATTAAACCTCTTGCGATTGAACTTCGCAGACCTTCTATTCTTCGTGCATCTGGTCATACTTTTGAATATCTTGGTTATGGACCTGGTAACTATTCAACTGGTTTACCACAGGTACAACTTAAGACTCTAACCGAAAGAGAAGAATTCCTATCACAATCCCAAGAAACTTCTTGTGGTACTGTTGTTTACACTGGTATGAATGACAAAGGTGATTTCTATATTGGAAACACCAAGATTTCATCTGACTCTGGTGAGCAGGTAACCTTTGATATTCCCGTTCCAACTGTAACTGGTGAAGATCCAAGTAGACTCAGTGTTGTCTTTGATGAAGTTATTGTTAAGGATAGACTACTTGTTGAAGGTGGAACATCTAAACAAATTCTATCTCAGTTTGATGGTCCTGTTACCTTCAACGGTAAAGTAAGATTTAACAGAGATTTGAGAATTACATCAAATCTAACTGTTGATGGTGTCGGCAGATTTACTAATGAAGCACAAGCAAATACTTCATGTGACAATGCTGCATCAGGTAGCTTAATTGTTGAGGGTGGTATCTCAGTTGGTAAGGCACTATCTAGAGGAAATAACCAAAGTAGAGCGATTACCGTAATGAACGGTACTGTTAAACTATGTGATACTACTGCTGCATCAGCTGGAAGTCAGGGTTCATTAGTAGTTGATGGTGGTGTAACTATTAACGGCACGGGTGCTGCATTATATGTTGAAGGTAGTAGTTTCTTTAACCAAACGGCAAGATTCGGTTCAAATAGTGCCTCAAGCTCACTTGAAGTAGGTCTTCGACCCATTACCGATGCTGCTGATAATGGTGGTGCGGGTGTAGCACTTGGATCTGCATCATTTGCATTTGCTGAAGCACACATTGGTAGGATTCAAATTGGTGTATATGATGGTACTCCTGATAATGGAAATCAGCATATTACAACTAGAAGTGGACCATTAAGATTAAACTCTGCCTCTGGTGATATTGAATTAAAAGGTGACATACTTGTAACAGGGAAATCTACATTTGAGGATGATGTTTTAATTGAAGGAGATTTGAATGTTACTAAGGATATTACTGCATTCTACCAATCATCCGATAGAAATCTGAAGAAGAATATTAAACCAATCCCAGATGCTCTAGCAAAAATTCTATCTATAAGTGGAAATACTTATGAAATGATTGCTGATGGTTCTGCAAGTACTGGTGTAATTGCACAAGAACTGGAAGCACTTGGTCTTCCCGAACTAACTAGAGTTAATGAGAATGGATATCTATCAGTTCAGTACCACAAAATCATTCCTATTCTAATTGAAGCAATCAAAGAACTCAATTCTAAGGTTGACGCTTTATCATAATAAATAACTAAAAAATTAGTATAAATGGCTAATATCAAGAAGGCTTTCAACTTCCGTAACGGAGTTCAAGTTGATGACGACAATTTGATTGTTAATTCAAATGGACTAGTTGGTGTCGGTACTACCGTACCAACGGAAGCCTTGGATGTTCGCGGAAGGGTTAGGGTTATTGCAGACTCTGCCGTTGCTGGTTCTGGTGTTGTAAATGCCACTACTGGTATTATTACTGCTTTAAATGTAACTTCCGAACTTGAAGTTGGAAGTTCCAAACTTCACCTTGGGCAAGTTGGAACTGGTGTAAGTGTTGGTTATCCTGCTGGTATTATAACAGCATCTGATGGAGGAACTGTCACTTATTATGGCGATGGTCAATATTTACAGAATCTACCTACTTCACAATGGCAAAATGTTGATGTTGGATTAGGTTATGCGAGTGTTTATGTTACTGATGCCATAGGTGCTGTTGGTATTGCAACTGTTGACCCACGATTTACTTTACAGATTGGTGGCAACAATAATCTCAACGATTTTAAAGATGGTGTAGGTATAAGCAGTGGTGGAATTGTTGCTACTGGTGTCGTTACTGCGACGGAATTTAAAGGTGATTTTACTGGTGATGTAAATGCGGGTATCGCAACTGTTGGTTTCTTAACAGCAACCGAAGGTATGAATGTTGCTGGTGTTATTACTGCAACAACATTTAAAGGAACATTAGAAGGAAATTTATTAGGTAATGTTACTGGAGATGTATCTGGAAATCTATCAGGATCTTTGGATGTAGGTATCGCAACTGTTGGATTCTTAACTTCAACTGGAAATGTAAATGTTGCTGGTATTCTCACCTCAGGTACTTTAGTCTCTGATCAATTAGAATCTAGAAGAGCATTATTTGTTGAAGAGATAAGTTGTAAAGGACTTCAAGCTAGTGCTGGTATTCTTACTGCTCAATCAGCAGTTCTAAGCGATTCAATATTAGGTATTGCAACAGCATCTACTTTAAGAGTAGATAAGATTGGTATTGGTTTAAATGCTCCAACGCAAGACTTTGATTTCTTAAAGGTAGGTATTGCGACAGTACAGATTGTTGGTACTGAAAGTGTGATACTTAGTATCGGTCAAAGATCAGCTATTCAAACTGGTGTTGCAGTTAGCACTGGTGGAATGAGATTTGGTTCTACCGATAAATCTTTTGATCTTTACAATGGAGATAATGGAGATTTTAATTACTATCTACAATTATCTGGTCAAGTAGGTCTTAATACAGGATCTTTTAATTGGTATCATACCACAAATAAACGCATGACCTTAACTTACGACGGTAAGTTAGGTATCAATAATGATGCACCAACTGAGATTCTTGATGTTATTGGAAATTCCAAACTTACTGGTAATGTAACTATTACTAATGACTTAATTGTTCAAGGTAATATAAACGGAACAGTAGTTCTTGATCCAATACTTAATGATATAAATCTCAATAATACCGCAGGTGTATCAACTATTTCAGATATTGTAGTACAGAATCTACAGGGAACATCAGTTGCGATTGGTACTGATAGAGATAAATCTATTTTTACACTCGGTGGAGGTTTAGATGCTTCCAGAACTGCTGGTGCATTTGGTCTTTTATCTGTAGGAACAACTGCTACTGATAATGCAGGAAATTCACTCTTGGTTGATAACGGTACAACATCATTTGGAAATAATTTAGTTGGTATTGGAACAACTACACCCGCAGATGCTTATGGAACTACGGGTTATGGATTAAAAGTTCTTGGTGGAGCTAATGTCTTCGATAAAAGTAGACTTAATCTTGTAGGTGGTACTGTTTTAAATCTTCAAGGTACATCTATACTTGGTGTTGGTACAGCTGCACCTAGATGTGCAGTTGACTTCTCAGAGGCAGCTTATTTTAGTAATGGCGCATCACCCATATCATATATGGTTCCTCCAAAAGTTACAACTACTGAAAGAGATGCTTTTACAGATTTTGATGCTGGACCAGTAGAAGTTGGTGCATTTATATACAATACGACTGTCAACAAACTACAAGTTTGGGATGGAAGTAATTGGAACAACTTACATTGATAGGGGGGAAATAAGATATGGCACCAGGAGTAACAAAAGTAGATAACGGTGGTCCACTTACTACACATTCAGCAGGAAAATTTCAAATAACAACTGCAGGACCATATTTCACATCAGGTGAAATCAAGTTCAGTGTTTTAAGAAGACTTTTTAAAGAAGAAACATCAGGAGAAGTTAAGGCAAGTGAACTTCGTAGAGTTACATCTACATCTGAAACTAATCCTATTGTTCCAGATTCTACTCAAAACGCACAAATTTCCACTGAAAACAATTTGAGTATGTCCCAGTTTAGGGGATCTGTTAAACGATATTATGCAGACTCTATTAGTGATGGAGATCAAGTCCATTTAAATCACTATGATGGCAATAATGGTATTGACTGGTCTAATGGTGGAACAGGTGGAGCAGACGGATCAGCTGCAAATAATAACTTATCTAAAAATATTCAAAAATTTGTACATTGGTTGAATTTGGCATATTCATCTGATAATGATGGTGGTGATGGTGGATCTGTAGAGAGTAAAAATGGAACTGGTTTAGGTAAAATACCAGCAATGAGTCTAGAACCCGCCATATCAGGGGGTGCATACGGTGTATATAATTTACAATTAAATGTTAGTGGAAAAATATATGGTGCCGCTGGTAGAGGTGGATATAAAAATCAAACAAACAATGAAGATACTAGAAGAGGAAAGGCGGGTGGTACTGCGTTAAAAATTTCACATTCTGGTTCAACAACAGTTGTTTATGTTGAAAATGGTGCCAGAATCCACGGTGGTGGAGGTGGTGGTGAACAAGGTAAGATGGGAGAAGATGGGGAAAGAGGACAATGTATCAGAAAAGTATTCACAACTGTTTCAGGATCATGTGGTGGTGGAGTACCATCTTGTCCTACTGATTATACTAGGGTTTCGACAAGTACAGAAGTCTGTAGTACATCTCAAGAAAACTGTAGATGGATTGATGCTGATGATCCCGATGAACCTGGACACGAGGATGGAAGTGGAAAAAGGTGTGATACAGTTGAAGTTTATAGAATCATTGCAGAATGTCAAGCAAACATGGGTGAACCTGGACCAGAACCAATAAGAGGTGTTGGTGGTAAAGGTGGAGATGGTGCGGGTTGGTTAGATGGTCAATATAGATCTAATGGTCGAGAAGGTGAGTTAGGAACTCAAAATATACTTCCAGATTGTCCTGGTGATACGCTACCAAGCGACAGGGTCGCCGCAGGAGATGGTGGAAGAGGCGGTAACGGTGGTGCTCCAGGAAGAGCTGGGCAATTCACTACATCGTCCGACAGAGGCGGTTCTGGAGGCGCTGCTATTTGTGGTAATAACTTCTCAGTAGAAGGAAATAAGAACAGTAAAACCTTAAAAGTTAGATATGATGGATCATGTATTGGTGAAACATCAGAAAATGCAGGATCACCACCAGGTCTCCCAGGAATTGAAATAGATGAGGAACCAACATATGTAAGATTTAGGGGTACTGGTGGTGTACGGTCTATACTTGTAACAGCACCAAACGGTGGATTCGCTAATTTCGGAATAAAATATGAATGGGATGATAGTTCACGTACGGATGGACGACACTTAGATTTCTTTGATTTCCAACAAACCATATTTGAAAGAAAAGGTGAAAAAGGTAGCATGTCCAGAAGATTTGATAATGATATAGGTACTGGTGAATATCCTATTATCTGGGGGGAGCTTCATCCTAGAAATCAATCCAGTAGTGATCCAGGTTATCCAAAAGTATCTAAAACCCTAATGGATACTCGTATGAGGGATCAAGCTTTGAAGTTACTTAACTTACCCCGAGATACAAATATTGAAGAAATGAATGTACTAGGTCTTGTAGATAATGATGGCGATGATGCAAACGGAGCGATTCTGATCTACAAGGACAGTGAGGTGCCATATCCTCCAGCAACAATAAAATATAAACTCACTTCGACACTAGAAAATCCAATTACAAATGTATCTGGTTCTAGCGATCGAAATGATCCTCTGTTCAATATACCAAATGATTTTCCAGCACCAGGACAATCAAAAACATATACTTATAGTTGGAGACCAGTGAAATACACTCCAATAAAATATTTTATCACTGCAACAGGACCAGGTGGAACATCTAAAGTAGAATTTACTGTTATATAAGGCTTGACAAAGTCTTAGATTATCTGTAGAATCTCTTTGTTGCTTTTGAAGGATGAGATTTAGCTTAGCTATTGGGAATCCTCCATATGGTGTTGGAGGTAATCTTGCTATTAAATTTTTAAATAAAACATCAGAAGTTACTGATGATATTAGATTTGTATTACCTACATCTGTAAGGAAGCCATCTTCCTTGAATAAGATTGTAGGTCATTTACATTGTAGTGTAGATGAAGATCTAGATCCTTCAACCTTCCCTGGTGGTATTAGTGCTGTAAAACAATACTGGGAAGTTAAAAACACATCGAGATTCCAAGTAGGTGTTGGGGAGATACCTATGCATAAGGAACATCCAGACTTTGAGTTCTTACCTTATGAGAGAAGGTTTGATGCTGATGTTTTTGTTGGTGAATATGGCTGTGGACCCAGTGGTAGAGTCAAGATCGAGAACTTTACCCACTATGCGAAAGGACATCATTTTTTGAAAACTAGATGTCCAGAAGTTGTAAATAATATGCTAGAATTTGCTGATTCGTTTCGTGCAACTGCTACACAGTGTAATGGAAGGTATCACTTTGGCAAGAACGATTTGATTTCAACTTATATTAGATGTCTTGAAGAAAGAGATGGCAAAGAATAAGCATAATCAAGATGTTGGATCTACGATTGAAAGATCCGATGAAAGAATCAAAGTAACTCAAGAAGTTTTCACTCCGATGGAACTTGTTGAGCAGATGATTGATGAGATTGATATTGAATTACTAAAAGACCCAGAGAGTACATTTATTGATAACTCTGCTGGTTGTGGTAACTTTCTAGTTGGAATGAAGAATCGTTTACTACAGTTTCATAGTGAAGATCATATTCTAAACAATATGTTATATGCTGTAGAAATGATGGAAGATAATCATAAGGAACTGTGTGCAAATCTTGGAGTTCCTGTAGATCATCCACACTATGTTTGTGCTGATGCTTTAGAGTATGATTACTCTTTCGATGAAGAAGTGGGTTTAGAGCAGGGTCTAGGTAAGATCAGAAGACCTGACGATTATACACCACCAGAACCCAATACAGATCCTAGTGAGGCATCCTTAGAACAGTTCTTCTAGTGGCACAGGGGGTTGACAGGATAGAAAAATCAGTGTATATTGTATGTGTGGTTGGGCGAATCGCCAAACAACCGCATTACACAATGCCAAAGGCAGACAATGACTATCTTTAATGAAATTACGATTCCCACTGGATTTATCGATTGGGAAGACTTTAGAGAGTCTGGCATCCTTTATGAACTCGCTGAGATGTATCATAAAGAGATTATCAAGACACTTGAATACAAAACTTGTGAAGTAGTATCATGCACAGTTATCGCTGTTGATACTGTTCGCAAACTTGGACAGGCAAATGTGGGTCGTGTTCGGGGTAATGACAAAGATGTATATGACATCGTTGACAAGAACCTGACCCCTGGTTGGAATATCAACAAACTTCCTCCTTTTGTCTTTGCAGATGATGATGAACCTGTGAATGGAAACCACCGTTTCCGTTGGTTCGATGAGCATCAAGTTCCTTATGTTCCCGTTCTGAAAGTAGTCCCCAAACTGGGATTCTCTAAGAACGATGTCATCAATGAGATTGGGTTGAAGTATCAACCTCGTCCTGAAGGCACATCATCCGCCTTCGATGACTACAAAGCACGGGGTATTTTGTGGGTGATCGAACAGAACTCTTTGCGTGAAGATGCTCGCGTAACTGAGACTGAAGTTCGTAACTGGGTACAAGAGTACGCAGATTTTGAGACTCCCGATACTCAAGAACGCCTTGTAAAGGCAATCTACAACGCAACTGAGAAGAAAACCTTCCTTGCAAACTTTACCCGTGGTGAGGGTATTCGTTTCTTCTCCAAGAAAGGAATCAAGATTCAAAGCACTGCTGCTGATGTTCGTGGTTCTAGTGTTGATCGTCTCGTAAGTGCTATGGGTCCAGTTCATGTTTATCGTGACTTTTTCCCACAGTTCTTTGAAGATGCTGCAAACGGCATCTCTACAACTATTCACTTCTATGTGAATACAAACAATGTAGACGATGAGATTGGTGTTCTGCATCTGATTCGTGAGCGTATGGATGAGATTGAAGATTACATTGAAAACTTTGGTAAGATTCTAGGTAAGAATGAAGCTACACGGATTCGTTCTTACTTGTCTTACGGTTATCGATTGCCACATCTGGTAGACCTTGATCGTGGTGATCTGGTAGCACTCCAGAACTGACATCCAGTTCACAGACCGTCCATGGGGTTCCCCCGTGGGCGGTTTTCTGCTATAATTACTCCATACTGAACAGGACAAACACTTGACCATCACACTTCGCCCCCATCAGCAGGATGCTCTGGCAGCGATGCAGAAGTATGAAAAGGGTCAGGTCATCATTCCTACTGGTGGTGGTAAAACTCTTGCCATGATCACTGATGCAAAGCAACAGTTTGATCGTGAGGGATCTACCACTATTGTTGTGGTTGCTCCTCGTATTCTGCTGGCAGAACAACTCTGTAAAGAGTTTCTGGATGTTATCACTAATGCTGCTGTTTACCATGTTCACAGTGGTGAAACTGAGCACTTCAGCAGCACTAAACCTGCATT
>CEWC01013656.1_pt1 | contig 16125 bp, 17 predicted proteins | sample 530331 | NCBI WGS metagenome assembly CEWC01 (sample SAMEA2619935, study PRJEB7988) | marine metagenome | isolation source: saline water (ENVO:00002010), including
CAATATCTTGCTTTTGTTTTTGGTCCTGGGTTATCACAATTATGTCTGGCTCTAAAAGATTTACGTCTTGCTGGGTCATCTCTTTTAATTGATAAACCAGTTGTATCACCGAATGATACTTTCTTTATCTTATCGCCATCTTTTACATAAACATAAAACTTCTTAGAACCACCTCTGATAGGGTCGTTTAGTTTTACTTTTTTACCTTGGTATTCTGCTTCTTGTATACCTTCTTGTTCATGTTCATAGATAACTTCGTCTGATTTTTTATCTATGTCTTCAAATTGTTTTAATGTTTTCATTATGCTAAGTCCTTATCATGGTTTAAGTTACCTTTTTTTCTTTTAACTATAAACGCATTAACTCTAGCGTAACCCCATTGTTGTGGAGTTGTACCAGGTCTATGTCCAGTCTTCCATGCAGCCATACCTCTGTCATAAACTTTCTTTAGTGTGCCATATGAGATACCAGACTTGTCTGCTTTCTTTTGAAGAGCATCTAATTTCTCAGACATTGCTTTCTGAGTTTTCTCCATCATCTTGTTAACAACTTTACCTAATTGTTCTTCCCAAGTATCGCCATATCTCTTTTGATACTTAGCAATAGTTGCTTCACTCTCTGCCCATTCTTTAATATCTTTTAAATGTATTCCATATTCTACTGGATCAAACTTGCCCATGTGTGGTGCCATTGCAAATTTATTTGCTTTCTCTTTTGGCGTAATCTTCTTAGCATGGTCAGCATAATCTTTTCCGATTTCAACTGCTTCACCTTGTGCTCGTTTAATCTGTTGTTGAGTAGGTGCGCCTTTCTCACCTTTCTTTCTCATTGGTCTGCCTTCTTTTCTTTTCTTATGAATGTTCGCCCAAAGGCCAGGTCGACTTTCATTCACTTCACCGTACATCTTTTTAAATTGTTTAGTGTATGTACTTGGTTTCGTTTTCGCATCTTTATCACCAGGTGCTGGTTTGTATGCGTTCGGATTATCATCATCCATCTTAGAGCCTTTCTTAAAGTGAGCTGCCCTTTTATCTTTAGTTTTTTTAGACACTCCCTTATAATATTTTTTAGGTTGTGTACCAGGTTTATCATCTACATCAGGATCCTGTTTAACTTTAACGTCTTCTAAGTAGTCGTCATCGTCATCGTCTAATGTATCAGAATTTTTCTGTAACACAACGTCTTTTACTTTTTCTTTTTGTACGTCTGTTGATTCCATCATTTCTATTTGTGCATCATCTACAGCACAACATTCATGTAACCAAGCTTTCTTAACTCCACCGTCTTCCATTTCATATACGAGATAGTTGGTTCCCCTTTTAATGATTTTACCAATAGAACAATCATTCATATTTTCTACATAATCACCGATCTCAAATATATTTTCTTCAATATATTCTTGTCTTAGTTCTTGTTTTTCAAAGTCTTCTAAACTCATTATAGGTTTCATTTGAACTCCAAATCCTTTTTGTGATTTAATGCCCATTGCTGTTCTTAAATCTTTAAATAGTTTCTTTCCATCTGCGTCTTTCATTTTGACTGGCAGACCTCTTCTAAAGCTGTTATAGTCTCCTCTAACAGCATACAATCTCATTTTAGTACCTGATATTCCAGAAGTACCTTGTGCGTCAGGATCTCTTTCGCCAGCACTAACTACCTCTGTCTTATCAAAGTTAAAATCTTTTCCATTATATTGTGTAATTAATCTTTTAAATTCACTCACACGATCACTACCTGCAATCATATAAACATCTGAATACTTTCTATCTAAAGCATTCTTTAATACTTCCATAAACGTTCTAGTGTTACCACCTGCGGCAACAAACTTTATGTTTCTGTATAAAGGTTGTAGATACTTAATCTTTGTTCGTGCATCTAAAGGATTCTTTGTTCTATCCTGAGATGCACTTACATAGATGATACCATCACCTTTAATTCTTCTGGCAATCGCTTCTACTTTCTGGATCAGTTTTTCATGTCCAGCAGTAGGTGGGTTCATACGACCAAAAGCAAATGCTACTGCCTTAGGTCTTTTACCCTTTGCCAAAAATTCTTTTAGTGTCTTCTTCATCTTCCTAATTTTTTACTACGTCCTAATGGTAGAGCTTGTCTCTTTGTATATACTCCACCTTTCTTTGCTTCCCATTCCACTGTTACTTCTTTTGCCTTTGTGTTGTTTTGAAAAGACTTAACTGCTTTTCTAAACGACATTGATTCAATATTCTTAGGCTCTTCACCTGCTTCATAAAATGTATATTGTCTTAACTTGCTCATGCTACTTTACTTGTTCCTTTATCCCAACGTTTTGCAGCTGTGAAATTAGCTGCAGAAAACTCTAGTCGATCAACTAACTTTCTCGCTGTACCTTTACCATCAACTACTACGTAACCTTCTGGATTAGTTACTTCTAATCCGTTACCTTTGACAACAAATGTACCAATCGATGTTGCTTTGTTTAGTTTATCAACGACAACTTTCTTTGCACGTTGTATTGTTTTGTATGTTGCTATCGCAAAGTAAACCTGTTCACCTGCACGATCTATAAATCTTAGACCGTCTTCAAGTATTTTCTTATACTTATCTTTCGATTCTTGTCTCTTAACTTTATCTATAGCTGCACCAACTTTACCTTCATAGTAGTTTCTAAAACCTGATACTGCTTTTGTAGTTGTTGGTACGTCTTGCATTTGTCTAATAAAAGTATTTAGATATGTCTTTAAATTTAAACCTACCGAATAATCCGATAGGTCTGTTTGCATTTTATTTAATAATGATGTTGACTTCTTCAATGAACCTCTTGCCATGTTTAACATTTTAGTAAGTTGTTCACCCTCACCTAAAGTCATCATCACATTACCTGTTACATCTTTGTACGTTGCATCGTCAAACCATACATTGGGAGAACGTCTGAGTTTCGATACATCTGCACCAAAAGATGCTTTTAACTTGTCGATAGATGAGCCTCGATATGTTGTGTGAAAGATAATTCCTAATTTTGCTCTTGCAATTCTACCACCTAGACCAGTCTTCTCTGGCACTGTATAAACAATTGTATTTGGTTGAAATGAAATCACTTGTTCTTTTTTACCAGATGCTGAAGTTATACCTCTAGTCTTTTTTAACTTTTGTGTAAACATAAGATCGCCTTGTAGAATACCTTTGAAGTTTAAAGGTTTCAAATATAATAGACACTCTCTTAAAATGTTTGCAACTTCGCCTGTGTGATTTCTTTGAATATCTGCTGGTGTGTAATTAATCTTTGGTGTTTTATTGAATAAACTTTTTGTTGCAACAAAGAACTTACCATTTGATGGATCGATTCCAGCAACAATCGCTGGTGCGCCATCCCACTTCACAGTAAGATTAACTTTCTTGTTTGATGAACCTTGTAGCATATCACGTAACGCATCTAAAAAGTTTAGAGCATTCTCTCCACCTTTTGCACCATTCAGAATAATATCATCTTCTAAATGTTCTAAGTGTGTGTTTGCGTCTTCTAATAAAAGTTCCATTACCAACTTATCCTATTGTTAAAACTTACGTCTGGTTCTATTGCCATAAACTTAATCAATGCTTCCCAAGACTTACTAACTAATTCTTTTACTCTATTCCAAAAGCCTTCGAACCAATTAGCAACTTTGTCATATGCTCTCTTTATAACATCCATTATACCCTCTGTCAATAAGTCTGCATTTTTAATTTCTTCTTCTACAACCATCTTAACACCTAGACCAACTGCTGACCAAAATGTATAGTAACCAGTTTTGCCTTTTGGATTTGTTGGTGATTTTAATTGTGAAGATGTATTTTGTGTAGACTTAAATTTAACATCTGGTCTAACTTGTTTTGCAATCTTCTTAACGTATGGGTCATTCATTGATTTAACTCTATGACCTTGTGCATTTCCATCATAGTCTGTAACTAAGAAGTAATCAGCTGTACCTTCGCTGTTATCAAACTTAGTACGACCTGTCATTGCTTCGTATGTAAATGCTTGTGCAAATCTTGGATTCGCATTAAATATTTTTCTTAAATCTTGTTTAAATGCTTTGTGAGCTTCATCTGCTTTCTTTAGTATTTCTACTTCAGCAAACTTGCCTGCTTTTTCTAAATCTGTTTTACTACCTTTGATACCCATCTTAGATAAATCTGTTGACGGTAAAAGATTGTCCATCTGTTTACCTAATGCTTTTACTGACTTGTCTAAAGATTGTTTTGATGTTTCTGCAGCCACATAGAATGTAGCAGAGGCTTCTGCTTGACCACCAGACATGAGTTGAGCATCACCTGTTTTAAGTGATATTCTATCTCTGCCTATTACGAAATCTGTTTTTGGAGTTAGTGTAGAACCCTTTGCACCACCTGGTCCAAAGTATGTGTTCCATTTCTTAGATGCAGGATAAGAGTTCTTTGGAAACTTACCCTTACCTGATAGTCTTAAACTAGATACAATTTTCTTACCAACCTTATCAGAGTTTTTGATAAGACTAGATTTAAATTTAGGACCACCTGCAGCTGCTACGATAACTTTTTCCATATCATAGGCGGCTGTAGTATCGCCTTCTAAAATAAGATTATCAATTAGATAATCTCTAAAATTTTGCATTTTGCACTTCTCCCATGTACAATCTTATACCACATATCCCATTACAAGTCAAGTAAATTCGATAGTAATATTTATAATTCTTTAGTACACAGGAAGTTAGGAATGCCTTGATTATACTTCCAAACTTGATGTTTATTTTGGAAATCTGCTAGTTTTTGTGCGTCTTCTTCAAAGTCATAGACTGCGACAATCCGTTTGGCGTTCTCTCTGACTTGCCAGTAGAGTTCTTTGCCCCTTTTTGCGAGTTTGATAGTGTACTTTAATTTCTTAGAATACACTCTTTTTTTACGAGAAGTTGCCATAAGTATTACCTTTGTTCTTCTTTATATATGATTCGAGGGCATCTTCATCGTTCTCCTCGACTTGTTGACCAACTAAAGTTTGTGCTGATTGTTCAACATCAAATAGTTTCATTCTTGCTCGATCTACACCAATAACAAACTTCTTATTCATTGTAGGATCGTTGTATCTATTCTTTAGTTGTTTTACCATCATCTGACCTGCTTGTTCTAACTCATCGTTAGAGATTAACGCAAACATAAAATCTGCTGTTGCAGGTAGACCAAATGATTCGGAAGTATCTTCAAGGCCAACATCTGTAGACACGAAACCAGTTCTTGTAGTTTGTGTCGCTGTCATAATAGGTAAGTTGGATTCTACAGCCAACCCTCTAAGTTCTTCAGCAATTGCCTTAACATATGTGTAACTATTAACATTGGCACCAGGTTTGAAACGTGAACTAGCACAGATATTGATGTAATCAATAAACACAATATCTGGCTTGAACGTTTTCTTCAAAGCCAATTCATTGATCAATGCTTTGAAGTGACCAGCACCAGCAGAGGCAGTAGGATATTCTTTGATAACTAATCTACCTGTTGTTGCCTCTTTTAATTTTTGTATCTTGTCTGAAAATAATTTCTTGTTTAATGAATGTAAATCATCTGTAGAAATATTAAGTAAGTTTGCATCTATTCTTTCTGCAATTCTTTCCTCTGCCATTTCCATAGTGATATACAAAACATTTTTATTAATCGACAATGCATGTGCAGCCATGTGTGTCATAAACATTGTCTTACCAACACCAGTACCTGCCAATGCAACGTTCAACGTTTTGTTTGGCAAACCACCTTTGGTAATCTTGTTGAAGTATGATAAATCAAATTCAATACGTTCTAGTTTTTGATGATAGTAATCAAATCTTCTATCAACATCATCTAAATAATCATGGCCAACATGAGAATCAAAAGAGACACCCAATGCATCGCTTAGTATTTCTGGTATCGCTTCTGGTGTCCGTCTTGTATCTTTACGCTCAAGTATTTGAATACCATCCATCACTGCGTTATGTATCGCACGATCTTTACAAAACTTCTCTGTAGTTTCTACTAACCAATCTAAATTAATATCTTCAGGATTCAAAGATTGTATCAAAGAAACAATCTGTTTGTATTCTTCATCCGTAATATCTCTACGGTTCTGAATATCAATCTCTAAAGTTTCTCTGGTTGGAAGTTTGTTATACTGAGTTGTGAATTTAAAGATTTCACTAAACAAAATCTTTTCTAAACGATTTGAAAAGTAATCTTCTTTAATAAAAGGTAATACCTTTCTACTATAATCTTCGTTATGTATTAGATTCTTTAGTGTGGTTCTTTCTATTCTTTCGCTCATTTCATCTCCAGTTGTATGTTTTCATGTAGTATATCACTTGTTAGTTTCTTAAATTCTTCACTTTCAGTATCACAATCTTTTGGATTATGAATTACAGTGTAGTCATATTTAACTCTTAGTTGACCGTCTTCTTCTATAAATTTGACACTGCCATAAACATACTGAACATCTTTGAACGGACCTTCATCAATATTGATTAGATCGTGTTCGTATCTAATATGTTGTACGTATCTATACTTCGGTAGAGCCATAAGAAAATTCTTTTTTAGCAGCTTCTTCTAGTTGCTCCATAATTTCTTTTGTGAAATATTTCTCTGGTTCATTCTGTATAGTTTTCGAATATTGTTTACTGCCATCTGGCAATTCAATTCTTGTTGATACTTGTTTGAAGATACCATATTTTAATGCCAAGTCTAATAGACCATAGTGTCTATCTAAACCTGTTTCATATCTCAATCTTGTATCAACCATTACGTTCTCTTTAGATAATCTACTTTTATGAGTTTTACAATGGATAATGTTACCGATAATATCAGTACCATCTTTTTCTTTTTTCTTAGATAGGTATACGATAGTTGAGGCTGCATACTTCAAGCCTGAACCACCACCCATTTCTTTTTGTGGAAACATTGAACCAATCACATCGTAAGTATGATTAGTAATCACAAGTGGCACTTTCGCTTTACCAAGTTTCAATGTCAACACTCTAAATGCAGCCTTGACAACTTGACTTCGTGTCATGTCTCTTGTTTCTTTACCATCTGCTGTATCTTCAATCTCTTTTGTTGTAGATAACATACCCAAAGAATCTAATACCATAAACAATGGTTTTCTTTTTGATTCATCTATTTCCAAATAAGAATCCAATACTCTTAATGATTGTGTTCTAAATTCTTGTACTGTTGTCACTGGCATGATTGCAATACGTTTTGTATCAATGCCACGACTTTCAACTAAATCTTTTGTTAATGCACTTTCTGATTCGAAGTATACCACGTTGGCATCTGGATTATTATCCAGAAAGTTTTTCACCATTCCTAATACAAAGAATGTCTTACCAGTTGCACTTTCGCCAGCGATAGCTGTGATCTTATTTCCAGGAAGACCACCTTGAAGTGAACCTGATATCAGGCCGTTGAAAATATACGAACCTGTATCAATGAAATTAGCAACGTCACCTGCCTCAACACCATCGTCAACAATGGCTGCAAATTCATTACCAGTCTCTTTGATTATATCTTTTAAAAAATCACTCATTCAATTACTCCATTTTAATAGGGCTATTATACCACATTTTTTACTTTTTGTCAAGGTTTATTTTACTCAACACGTTATTATATATCGATTCTGCAATCGACTTCATCATTAGAGGGGGCACCATTCTGCCTACTCTCTCTGCCTTTTGATTCCACTTACCAGTGAGTTTGAAGTCATCTGGTAGTGACATTATACGTTTCAGTTCGCCTAGTGTTAGTTTTCTAGGTTCATTCCAATGAAACGCACCTGCGTTTGTTTGTCCATTACCCATTGCTGTCAGTGTGGGTGCTGGTGCATATTCTGAAACACGTTTTAAATTAAAGTGATGACCTTTTGGATGATAGTCACCACCAGTCAAAACTTTATCAGGATTAGTCGGCATCTTACTACCTGTGTCTTTCCAATATGCTGTCTTTGTAAACTTCTCAGTTAATTCTTTTACTTCTTCATCATCGTATTGTAAATCAATCAATGCATCTTTCAATGGTATAACATCTGCACTTGGTTCAGGAAATACATTTTGTATTGTCATAAAATTTAAACCAACTTGCTCTGCAATATCATTTCGAATACCTATGAAGATAACTCTCGTTCTTGTTTGAGATACACCATAGTTCTTACTATTCATTACTTGCGAACAAACATCATAACCAATATTCTCAAATTCATTTATAATTTTATTGTAATATTCTTTTGCCTCACCAATCGTTAGACCTGCCACATTTTCTGCAACAATAACTTTTGGTTTGATATCTTTTGCCACTCTTAGAAACTCAAAGAACAAGTCTTCGATGTTTTCAACCATCATACCATCTGAATACTTTTTAGTTTGTCCCCAACCATCTGAATGTTTACCACCCGTAGAATGTGACAGTTTACCGGCCACAGAGAACGCTGAGCAAGGAGGAGACCCGTCTAGTATGTCAATGTCTGTAGTTCCTGCAATGTCTGTAAAATCTTTCGCTGTGAGTTTCTTAATGTCACCAGGTAGAATAGGGGTGTCTGGATAGTTCTCTTTGTATGTATTTTGTGCTTCTTCTACAAACTCATTAATACACAATATCTTACCACCTGCCAATCGATAACCAGTTGACGACCCACCACCACCAGCAAATGTAGAGATTACATTAAACTTGTTTTGTGATGATGCCTCGTTGACATCTTTTAAATTATATGGTTTATACTTACTCAAAAAAACTCTCTATTGTATTCATACCACTTGCATCAACTTTCCAATTGATTGCCTCTAAGATAAACTTCAATGGTTCGAAGAATGACTTTTGGAATTGTGTTTCATAATCAATTACAGAATGAAAGTTAAACTGTGGTGGTAGTTTTGTTAGAAACGAAATCACGTTTGTTTGATGTGTGTTTGGTTTTCTTAACAACACATATTTAATTTTATCACCTTCTTGTATTTCTTGGAATCTTGTTAATAACTTTTTCTCATGTAGTATATGATTATATATCAAACTACCTTTGACGTGCATTGGTGTTGACTTTCTAAAGATAGAGTTTGAATCCATATACTTCTTTAGACCTTTTACTGATCTAGGAAATGCAATCTTCTCAGCAGGCATGTGTTCAAACTCTTGTCTGAAATCATTTACAAATGTTCTTAGTTCTTTTTCTGATTGCGACATAATAATATTTAGCGCTTGTTTAATCTTAGATCGACACACTGCAGGTGTAGAAGATTTAACAGCCTCGATGCCCATAATCTTTAGTTGTGGTTCTGCATACTGAACACCTTCACTATTATGTACATTTAAAATATATCTTTTCTTCGCTGTCCATATACCTTTGTCTGCGATTACTTCTCGTTTCATAAACATTTTCTGTTGATAAGCATTCATGTATTCTGCTAGTTCAGCATAACAAGTATCGATATATGGTTCAACCTTTTCTTCACAAAACTTGTCTAGTGCTTTTACAACTTTAGTTTTATCTAAGTTATCGCCTAGTCTTTTTACAAGACCTGACATATTAATATAAATTGAATCTGTATCTGAGGCAATAATATAATCTTTATCTTTTGTTTTCAGTAAATGATTTAAATAAGCATTCATCTTATTTTCAATCCATCGAATAGCCAATTGACCAGAAGTTGTTATTGCCTCTGCCTCTCTGTGATCATAGTATCTAAAATATTGATTACCAATCGCACCATAGGCTGAGTTCAATGAAATCTTTTTAGAAAACTGTATGATATGATATTTTGCAATATCATTTAATAATTTTTTGTTCTTTGTTTGTTGATATTCTTGTTGTGCTTGTATCATTAATTTTTTATACTTCACACGGTCGTTGTATTCTTTCTCTAACATCTCAGGTAGAAAACCTTGTTTATCAGTTTTATACATTGTGCCATTGGCTGCAATTGCGATGTTATTATCTTTGAGTTTAGATAGATTATATTTCTTATCTAATAGTTTGTCAATCTTCAAATCACTTTGAGAGTTTATGATAGTCTCTGGTGAAATATTATATTGCATAATCAAATGTGGATACAGTGAGTTCAAGTCAAAAGACACAACCCATTCATGCATACCAACTTGTGGGTCTTTGACATATGCACCAACAAGATCAGTAGAACCCTTAGACTTTTGTTTAAGTGGTGGTATAATATTTTTAGATTTAAGATGATTGTAGATTAGACAATCCCAAGTTCTAACCTGTGAATAGATGTCTTCGTAATTTACTTTAGCATTATATGCCATTGTAATACACAGTTCAATCAGTTTTAGTTTTTTCTCTAGTTCATCAACTAGTTCAACGTCAACAATATTATAATCTACAAACGATTGATAGTCATTTGTATACCATTCTTTAAATGTTTCAAATGGGTTCTCATCTTTCTTTTTGCCAAGTTCAACTTCAGCAATATGATCTAGTTTAAAACTCTCATGGTTTTTTACTGTAAGTTTTTTATACAAATCCATGTAGTCTAATTGTGCAACACCAAGTATTGAAAATCTTGCAAGTGTCTTACCCATCATTTCGATTGGATCAGATCGAACAACATTCCATGGTGAAAGTTTTCTAACATCTCTCTCACCCATTAGATTAATAATTCGATTACACATGTATGCCATATCGAATAGTTTACTATTCCAACCAGTGATAATGTCAGGACAATTGTCTTGCCAGAATTTTAGAAACTCATCGAGCATATGCATCTCAGAGTTACAACGAACAAAACTTACATATTCTTTTTTTACAGTATAGTCATCTGTACCCCATACTATAATTTTACCATTGTTATGATTTTTGATTGTGATACAAAGTATTTCTTCGGATGCATCTGCAGGATCAGGAAAACCTTTTTCACATGCAACCTCAATATCGATTGTGAAGATTTTAATTTTCTTTAAGTCGTATTCAATAGAACCAGGGTAATAATCAGACATGTACTGATAATTAAAGCGTTCCATGCCATAGGCGAATCCATGATGGCCTTCATACCTTTGAATAAATTCTTTAGCATCTTTTATACTCTTAAACTGTTTATTAATTAGATACTTGCCATCTAAAGACTTGTATCTAGTTTTATCTTTGTATAAATGATATAGTGTCGGTTGATAATACAATCGATCATCAAATCGCTGACCTGCTTGTATTCCCCTTACAAGTATTTCATTACCATACTGTACTACGTTCGTATAAAAATCAATCAAGGTATTTGTACTTCAATTCCATCATGTTCATCGTGTAGTATAACTTGACAACCACAACGACTTTTGGTTTCATTATATTTTTCAACATACTCTAAGACAGTTCTTTCAGGACCATCTTCATCAACAGGTTCTATTTTATTTATCCATGCATCATCTACGTATACATGACAAGTTCCACAAATGGCACTGCCACCACAAACAGCTTCGATGCCAGGAATGTATTGTTTGCTAGAATGAAATCTTGCAGCCTCCATGACCGAAGTATCTGCAGGTACATCCACTGTTTCAATAATAGAACCTTGTTTATCTTTGAAAGTTATCTTAGGCATTTAACATCCTCATTATAACAGGTTTAGACTTAAAAGTCAAGGGTTAAGTATCGTTTTTGTCTTCTTTTTCTATATAATCTGATAGAACGAATTTTCTATTTGGATTTACTGCAACTCTGAATAAAGACAATAAGTCTCTGTTAATTAGAATAGTGGATTTGGCATCCTGACTTGTTAGACCAAATGGTGTCTTTGGATACACTCTGTTGTTGAATTTAATATCTATCTCAACGATTGGTCTTGTCTCTTTCATAGTCACATGTTCTGGACTAGAGATGCCGATAACTTTGTGTTTGAATTTTTTACCTTTGTATTCCCATCTTGCTACTTTGCCATCGTGTTCTAATTTGTCTACTGCAAACATCGATGCTTTTGTTCCATTACCTGTATCAAACTTCGCACGTATTGGACCAACTCCATCGATTTCAATTCTTTCGATGTAACCACTTTCAAGTTGGAACGATGGTTTTCTTCTATTTGATTTTTGAACATACTTCATAATATTAGTCATAATACCTTCATTAGACATACTTTCACTTGGTGTCTGTTGTTTAATATTATAACCCATGTAATTAGAACCAAAACCTGGTGAACCATTACATTCTAAAACTAACAACTCCCCGTCCACAATACAATGGTCAACACCAACTAGTGTTGTACCTGTGGCTCTAGCTGCAAGTTTAACTAATTCTATTTCATTATCATTCAGTTTGTATGGTGCTGTTTTTGCACCCATGTGTCTGTTCGATCTAAAGTCTGCCTTTGGTCTAGTTCTTTTTGTTGAACCAACAATCTTACCATCTAAGACTAGTGTACGAACATCGAAATCAAACTTTTTAAATTCTTGTATAATTAACTCTGCACCAAACTTCCATAGTGATTGTATAACTGATACTAAAGATTCTCTGTCTTTAACAATCGATACACCAATACCTTGTGTACCAGTCATTGTTTTAATAATTACAGGAAACTTACCACCAATTCTTTCATGTGCATCGTCAATACTTTTTTCATTCGATACAATTGAAGTTCTTGGTACAGGAATATTATTTCTTTCAAACGCAAGATAAGATGTCATTTTGTTATTACAAGTTAACATACCATCTCTGTCGTTTAACATGAACGCACCTGAACGTTCAAAGGAAGATAACAATGCCAAACCTACTTCGTTCTCAATTGCACCTGCACGAGCAAACACAACTGTACGTGAAGTATCAAAGTCTACATCTGTACCTTCGCCATCAATATTTGAAACTGATAATGTTTGTTTATCTAAATCTGATTGTTGAACCCAAGCATCTTGGATTGATATAAGATGACACTCAATTTTTAATTTATCACATACACCTTTTAGAATATTACCAAAGACTACAGGATTCTTTGTAATCTTATTTGTAAGTATTGCTACTTGAATATTCTCAGTGTCTTTATCTTCTTTGATAAAGTCTCTAAACTTGGGTGCTCTCATTTGATTGCTCGTCTTCTTTTTTCTTTCCGATGTTATATTTCGTCTCTAAATTCCATTCGTGCTTGTCTTTGAATGCTATAACTTTAATTTGACTTAGTGGTGCTTTGTTTCCAATAGCACTTACTACTTCAACTAAATTCCAATCAGATAATAACTGAGCAATCGTATTTCTTCTTTCGATATCGTTGTCTGAAATGTTTGCACTCTTGCCATCTAAAGCAAACAACTCTTTGAAATGTACGATAAAATATCTACCTTGTTTGTGTAGTATGTGACACGATTGAAATAATTTCTTTTCTTTTCTACTAGCAACTCCGATTCTTGTTAAAGTCTCTCTAACTTTTAAAAAATCATCTGGTGCTTTTAACTTGACCTCCAGCATACTTTCTGGCGACCATTGTAAATCTTCACTCATCTTTTTCTCCCACCGATTTCCATAATCGATTTAATCTTCTTAATTTGTTCACTATCCAGTATACTCAAAGCCTGTCTTGCTTTCTCATACGTATAGCCATAATATTTTTTGACCACATCAATATTAGCAATATTAGACTTATACCATTTGCTAAATCTTTTCTTCGGTCTAACAATATTTATATAAAAGTTAAACTGCATATCGTTGGGAAGATGGTGTAAACCATTCATTATGTTCGCTTCAAGCAATGTATCCACGTGATATGACATACATTTGTTCACAATGAAGGCAGGATATTTCTTTTTCCACGCAGGATCGTCTGAATCCATCAATCGTTCTTTTGTGTTATTGATGGCGTTCAGATAGTCTGATAGTTGATAAGGTTTCTTCTCTTTAGGTTGCATTACGTGTCCACCATTTGTCTAGTAAGTAATACCAGAAACCATTTAGTAAAGGTTCTATTAAGGCAACACTTCCTGCTTCCCACCAAGTTGCTGTTGTCATTACTCTGACAACCATCATACTAATAAGTACGTGACCAATTGTATATACAAATGCTCTGCCACCTGATGTACTCGCAATGAGTTTAAATATTCCGTTCGTAAATTCTGGTTTAAAAGTCATAATCTAATTTCTCCAAATCTTTCTTATACCTTTCTTCGACTATCTTTCTAGCCTCAGTAGTATAATGTGGTCTATAGTCTGTGAACATTTTATGCTCACGTGCGTTAATCTGTGGTAGTCTTTCATATAATCCAAATCGTTTAGCAATATATGACCAATCGACATTTAGATTTTCATATCTACCAACATAGTCTAAAGCATTTACGTCTAAAAATTCTGTCTGTAAAAACTTCAATGAGTTGTTGCCAGGGAAATGTTCAGATTGTAGAAACTCTTCCAAAGAACCTAATTCATGTCTGGACTTTTCCCAATAACTTGCAACCAAGTCAAATGGATTTCTTACAAAACTAAATTTAAAATAATGATTGAATATCGTGTAATCAATATGAGACATGACACGATGCATATATCCATCGTGGTGAAACATGCCTTGCCAACCCTCGTTCATCACAAGACCATTTAAATTATGTTTGTAAGTACAATGTGGTGCCAATGCATATGTGATTGAACTACCTGCTGTTTTCGGATTATGAAAATACAGGATTTGTTTATCTTCACATACTATCATTTAAATTTACACTCACCCATTATCTCTGTTAAACAAGCAATCATATTGATTTCCTGATCTGCAACAAAGGCTGATTGATACATGTATTTAGCAAGTACCATAATCATAATCGGTTGTGTTTTTGGATCTACAAACTCTGACAAGTTAGAATAGATTTCTTTATACAACTGATTAGGATCCTTGTCTATATTATCTATAACCCATTTTCTTAACGTTACAAAATCTTTCTTCTTCAATAGTTTTGCAAGGTCTTTGAAACTTTGTTCAGATAATGAAACAAGTATACCAGTATCTATTTTACCAGATACAGAATACCTTTGTAATTCGTTGATAGTTCTACGAAAATCTGGATAATGTTTAATGATTAATTCTGCCAGAACCTTATCATCATAATCAATCTTCTCATTATCAAGTATTGCTTTTAGTCTCTTGTGGAAACTACCAGCAATCTTTTGTTTATCTTTTTTCTCAGTTCTAAACGTGATCACAGTACACCTTGAATGTATTGGTGCAATGATCTTGTTTATGAAGTTACAAGTAAAGATAAACCGACAATGTTTAGAAAATGTCTCTATGAAATTTCTCAATGCAGGTTGCACTGATTCTGGATTCATGTAATCTGCTTCGTCAATGATGACGACTTTAGGACCAGATTCACTCAACGATACTGTCGATGCAAAGTTTTTGATATTATTTCTAACAGTATCAATCGAACGACCTTCATCGGAACCATTCAATATGATATAGTCACAACCTAGTTCTTCGCACAAGGCACGAGCAACTGTTGTTTTGCCCGTACCTGCTGTGCCTGATAACAATAAGTTAGGGATTTCCCCTTGTGAAAGAAACTTTTTAAATGTCTCTTTTAGACTATCTGGTAGAATACAATCATCTATTTTGTGTGGTCGATACTTCTCAACCCACAGAAAGTTGTCATTCTCTTGCATGACTAACCTCCGTATTTAGATGTTTGTTCTAATGCAATCCAGTATTCGATATTTTTACTTCTATGTTTGAAGTGACTAATCAGAGATTTAGAAATCTCTACATCATAATCACCATCAATCAATTTAAAGTTTTCTGCTTTAAAATGAAAAGTAAAATTCGCTGGAGCATTTTCTCCTACCTTTACTTTGTAATCGTTTGACGTTGAGTTTTTACTATCAACTGCTTTCAAAAAGATGTCGCCACCTGTTTCAGCTGTAACAGTAATGTCAGGCAACTGCATAACTGCCGATGCCTTTTTGACTTTTGCCAAGTCTGTTTGTGTTAGTGTAAAAGAAACATCAACTGGAGGCATCTTAATATCCTTCGTTGGTGAAACTAATACTGATGGGTCACTGAAATAATAATTGGTACTTGTTGAAATACCTTCTTCATTGATCACCATATTTTTTTCATCGAATGTCAACACAGGTTTTTGGAATAAACCAAGTGTACCTAAGAACTCGTGCATGTCATAGATACCTAACTCCTGTGGAAATTCTTCTTCGATCTCAGCCTTTGC
>CEWC01010471.1_pt1 | contig 16055 bp, 17 predicted proteins | sample 530331 | NCBI WGS metagenome assembly CEWC01 (sample SAMEA2619935, study PRJEB7988) | marine metagenome | isolation source: saline water (ENVO:00002010), including
GGTAATAGGGTAAAATATTTGTATCAACACAACATGATGCAACCTATTGGTAAAATGAAAGAGATGTATGAAGATGACAAAGGTCTTGTATTTGTTGCAGAAATTGCTAAAACGCAATTAGGTAAAGATGTAGTTGAATTAATGAAATCAGGTGTTTTAACTGAAAATTCTGTTGGTATTATGCCAATACAAAAAGAAAACAAAAATGGTTATAGGGAAATATCAGAGGTTAAGCTATATGAAATTAGCGCTGTCACCTTAGCTGCAAATGAAGAAGCTAAAATATTAGATGTTAAAGGTAATGTAGATTATGATAAGTTAAGTAAGCGTTATGACAATCTTTGTAAAATAATCCGTAAAGGCGAAATATCTGATGACTTAGGTTATGCGCTTGAAGCGGAAATTTTAAAACTAAAATCTTTATTTATGGAGTTCACAAAGCCGACTGATGACGTCACTTTGCCGAATGTCGAAAGTAAAACACAAGATTTCGATATGTATAGTTATTTAATTAATTCCTTAAAAAAATAAAAATGGAAGAAAATGTAAAACAACAGCTAGATCAATTAGGCAATATTATTGACGAAAAAATTGAGAAAGCTAATGCTCAGGTGCAAACGCGCACCGATGGTAAGATTGATGAAACCTTAAAAGGTGAAATCAAAAATCTTACTGAAAAATTTAATGAGAGAATGGACAATATGGAAGTTGCTAATAAGAAAAACTTCGATTCGTTACAAACTCAAAAAGAATCTAAGGATTTCAAAAGTGCTTTAATTAAATCAATTAATGAAGGTGCTATTGACGCTTTAAAAAACGGTTCATCAAGAGGTGCTAGTTTTGAAGTTAAAGCTGACATGACTGTTGGTGCTGACTTTACTGGCGAAGTAATCCCAGCACAAAGAGTTCCTGGTTATTACTTTGACCCTAACAGACCGCAAAACATTAGACAATTAATTCCTAGTGGATCAACTGCTTCTGATGTTGTAAGGTTTGTATCTGAATCTGGTTATTCTAATGGTGCAGCAGCTGCGGCTGAAGGTAGCACGTTAGGTCAAACGGATTTTGATATGACTGCGACAAGTGTTAATGTTGAAAAAATTGGTACTTATTTAAGAATTTCTGAAGAAATGTTAGCTGATACGCCACAGCTTACTAGCTATATTTCAAACAGAGTTCCAGCTAAATTAATGGAAGTAGAAGATGACCAATTACTTGGTGGTTCTGGTGTTGCACCAAACCTAAAAGGTTTATTAAATTCATCTACTGATTTTGATGAAAGTGCAAGTGGTGCGTTTACTGACAAAGTAGTTGCGCCAAATGAGTTTGACGTATTAGTTGCAGCTATTAACCAAATGGCTTTAAACAACTACAGACCAAACTTTATTCTTTTAAATCCAACAGATTTTCACCAAATCTTGTTAACTAAAGACACTACTAACAACTATATTAAGGATCAAGTTTATCAAGGACTTGCGCCTAGCTTTATGGGTGTGCCAGTTGTACAAAACGTACAATTACAGGCGGGTAAATTCTTAGTTGGAGATTTTGCTAATTCATGTCAAATGTGGGTTAGAGATAATTTATCTGTTGAGTTCTTTAGAGAAGATGGAACTAACGTTAGAGATGGTTTCGTTACTGTTAGAGCAGTTGAAAGAGTTGCATTAGCAACTTACTTACCTAAGGGTATCATAAACGGTACATTTAGTTCAGCAATTGCAGCAATTACTAAGCCGTAATCTTACTTTAAATTAATAAAAAGGGCGCTATTTTAGCGCCTTTTTTTTTGCTCTCTATATCTGTAAATGAAAAAATATTTAAAAAAAAACTAAAAATATTTTTTTAATTCAATATGATTTATTAGTTTTGTTATCAACAAACAATTAAAAATTAAAAAGATGTTAGAATTTATAAAAGAATTAGATAGAGAGCATAGAGAATTTGAAAGCACCCCTTTTGCTATGCAATTTAGGACAAAACATGACGACATGGGTCATATACAAAGGGATAGGCCATCATGGTCTGGCGATTTGGAATGGGCGATATTTTTCAACACAAAATGTGTTCATGTGTCTAAGGGTTTAACTAGCGCAATCAATAAATTAAATAAATTAGGTGTAAAGCAAAGTGATTTATTTTTTTAAGATAAATTATTAGATTAACGAAAGAAAACAATTATTAAATAAAAATATAAATATGAAAACAAGTTTAGAAATTATGCTAGATGGCATAGCAAAAAAGAAGTACAATGAGAAGTACAAATATTGTACAAAAAAAGAACAAATGCAGTGTTTAATTTACTTAGATCAAGATTTAAAAATAATGCGAGAAAAAGAGCAAGTCGAAACCCACGTTAAAAAGTGTCTTACATGCATTCTGGCGATACTTCTCTTTGGTTTGGTAGGTATGGCTGTAATTAACTTTTTTTCGTAATGGACGGTTATTTAACGCCTTATGAGGAATTGGAATTTATTTGCAGTGTTTGTGAAAAACCATTAGCTAAGGATCAATATTATTGTTCTAACAGTTGTTTTGAAGCCGACATGCGATGAATAAAGATTTTATAAAATATATATTATGTGTTTTATTGCTTATATTTAGTTTGAGGCAATTGCACAATTATAATGACATAACGGGGTTTTTATTTTTAATGATCCTGTTTTTTTCAGTTGCGTCTAATCGCAACACATAATTTTGATTAGTTTTTGTTAGTTAGAAAAAGCCAGGTAAAATTATTTATCTGGTTTTTTTGTATCTTATAGCTGTGGATAGCAACTTACTTGGCTGTACAGCTGAATATAAATTTGCCACTATGGCAATGGAAAGCGGATTGAAAGTATCAATGCCCTTACTAGATTCTTCACCTTATGATTGCATTGTTGAATTACCTGATTTTAAACTAAGAAAAATACAAATAAAATCAACAGCAAAACCAGTAGTGCCACGTGGCATACATGTTACTTTACATACTAAGAATAGATATTATAGATTAAATGAGGTTGACTATTTTGCAATATGGATTCAAGTTTTTTCTGGTTTTTTTATAATTAAAAATACTGGAACTAACAGCGCATTTAAATTTACTAGGCATGGTAAATATTCAAATAATTTTAATAACTTTGCAATTATAGATTAATCTTTTTTCCCGATAGATTATTTTTATTTGTTTTCATTATAAAAGTGCTACAAAAAATTGTGGCACTTTTTTTTTATCTTTACATAAAATAAATATTATGAAATTAAAAGCATTAATGTCATTAAATCATAAAGGTAAAAGTTATGATGTAGGTGACGAAATAAAAGTTGACGAAGATAAGGTCCAAGTTTTTATAGACAAAGGTTGGGCTTGTAAAGAAGCTAAGTCAAAAAAAAAGGAAACTAAAGAGTTAAAAAAAGAATCAATAGAAACTAAAGACGATGCGTCAGAATAAAATTAATTCAACTACTGGTTCAGAAATAGTATCAACAAGCGATCTAAAATTATACGCCAGAATTGATACTACAGCTGACGATACGCTTATAGCGAGAATGTTAGTGCAAGCCAGAATTTGGTGCGAAAATTATATTAGTAAAGACATTGTTGCTAAAAATAGAACATATTATATTGATGAATCAAAAAGCGGTATGTTTGATTTACCTTTTGCGCCAGTTTCTAGTATAACTTCAGTACATGTTGACAATGTTGCAACTACAGATTTTACAGTTTTAGGATTAGACAAAGAAACTATTGAATTAGACAATGGCCCAGCAAATAATATAAAAGTTGTTTATGTAACAAGTGGTATTGATAATAATTTATTACAACAAGCAATTTTGCAATTAGCTGCAACGTATTATGATCATAGGTCTGATATTTTTGATGGTAATTCTAAAATAGGTGTTGTTGAAATACCAACTAGTGTTAAAAATATATTAAGTTCTTATAGATCAATGTTTATATAATGGACGCTGGAAAATTAAACGACAGAATTACAATAAAAAGATTAACTAGAGTTAGCGATAATTTTGGTGGTTTTAACTCGACATTAGCTGACGTAAAAAGCGCATGGTGTGAATTTAAACAAGTTTCTGGTGAAATAGAAATGGAAAACGGTAAACGTCAAAGAAGCATTGTTGCTGAGTTAATATTAAGAAAAAAAACAGCTGACGATATTGTTGTTGGCGATATATTTGTTTTAGAGGGGCAAACCAATAAGTTTAGAATAAACGAAATGTTTGAATCTGAATTAAAATATTATGTAAAAATTAAAGCAACAAAAGTAGATTAATGAAAGCAACTGTAAAAATAAATCAAAGCGACTTAAACAACTTAAACAAAAAAATAGCTTTTTTTAAGGGGTTTGATAAAAATGTTTTATCTACTGAATTAGCAAGAACTGCTATGGATATTGCAAGGGAAGCTAAAAAAAATGTTGCAAGAAATGCTAATGATACTGGTGCTTTAAAACAATCTATAACGCCAGTGATAAAAGGTAAAACAGTTTCAGTAGTAGCTAATAAAAAATATGCGCCATACATTGAATTTGGCACTGGTAGATTAGTAAGTTTAGATGACATGTTAGAATTAGGAATACCAAGCACATACGCAATGCAATTTAAAGGCAAAGGTTTACGTGAGGTGAATTTACCAGCTAGACCATTTTTATTTAGTAGCGCAAGAATAGGTATGCGTAACTTAATAGATAGATTAACAAAAAGAATAGAAAAAATTAGATAATGTTAGAGGCAATACATTTTGTGCGTAAAGCAATTATTACAAAATTAACAAACAATGTTAGTATTGATTCAGCTAACGTGCCTGTTTATGGGCGTGTTCCAAATAACGCATCTTATCCATATATAAGAATTTATTCAGTTTCTAATAATGAAATAGACCAAAACGCAACACAATTTAACATGGAAACTATTACCAGAATAGAATGCGTAGCAAGATACGTTTCTGACGATGGTGGTGAATTTGACGTTAATTCAATGGTTTCACAATGTTTAAATTTATTAAGAACAAGATCATCAAATTATATAAATCTATCATCCGATGGGTTTACCGTTTATACAAGTACAAATGACGGTGTGACTTATTTTGAAGATGATTTAACAGATCATACATACTATAGAGGTATAATAGAATTATCAAACCGTATAACACAAAATTAAAATGGCACAAAAATTAAGTGAAGAAACAGAAGTAAAATTAGATTTAAAAACAATAGGTATTATTGTAGGTGGCGCTATAAGTTTAGCAAGTATGTATTTTGCTTTAAAATCTGATATTGCAATGGCAAAAGAATTACCAGAACCAGAAGTTTCTAAAATCGAATGGTCTTATAAGGATGAATTGGTGCGATCAGAAATTAGTAATACAAATGAAAAAGTAGAAGGTTTGGAAAAATCTGTTGGTGAAATTAAAGAACAATTAAATAAAATTGATGAGAGATTATATCAAATATCAAAAAAATAATAAATGAAAAAATTATGTGTAACAATTGCATTTTTGGTGACTTTTGTGAGTTTTGCTCAAAATAAAGATGACATTACTGTTATTTATTACAGTGCTAAATTTATACCAGATGTAGATTTATCAGATTATAATGATTATAATTTGCAAAAATTTTATATAGATAAAAACCCTGAAATTTTATCTGAGGAAAAAATTAAATATTTACCAACCATTATTTTGTATAATGATGGTGAACAAATATTAAAAATAGAAAGTGATATTAGTTTAAAATTAAAACCTGAAAATTGGATAGATATTTTGCAAGAACATATAGAGGAGTTGTTATCGCAACGCTTTTAACTTGTAATGTATATAGTCAATTTGAATCAGATAAATTAAGTCATTTTTTAGGTGGTTATTCTAGTGGCGCATTTGCCTATGAATATACTTATCAAAAAACTAACAATAAAAAAAAGGCGTTTGTAAGCGGTTTGTTAGGTTCTTTAATTGTTGGGTCAGCAAAAGAATTTCACGACAGCAGACAGCTTAATAATAGCTTTGACAAAAACGATTTACTCGCTACTTTTACTGGTGGCATAATAGTAAGTTTGACTTTTAACATTTTAAAAAAAAATAAAAATGAAAAAATACATAACAATCTTGTTCGCAATTATCGTAAGTATAAACGTAAACGCGCAAGAAAAAAAAGATAATATTTTTAAGAAAATATTTAAATATGCTACACCTTACGTAAGTTACTCACAATCAAATAGTTTGCAAGGCATACAAACATTTTACGTGACACAACAATCAGAATTAATAGAAACTACTGTAAAAAATCCAGAAAACTTTGCATTTAACTTTGGTCTGCGTAAACTAGCTAGATTTGGATATGAAGAAAGAGTTAATTTTTACGATGGTAATGAATCTAAAAATGTTACACAAAATTCTAACGTAGGAAGTGTTGACGGATTAGAATATTTATTTAACGTTTCAAATGGTCGCCAACAAGGTGTAGAGTTTATAAACAGACAATATTTTATTAGATACGTTGCTAAAAATTATATAATAAAAGCAGAACATTTAAAAAATGAAATTGTAGATATTGAATACAATTCATTAGACGTAAGATTTAAATTACCGATAGGTAAAAGATTAAGTTTTGCTGTAGGTGCAATTGCGCGTACAAACCCAGTAGCTTATGGTCATAACCCGATACAAAAGTATTTTGATGAAGGCAATAATTGGTGGGATTTAAGTTATGCTATAGGCCACACTGATCAACTATTTGAAATGACTGATGTTAGCACTGGTGAATTTTTAGGTTATGATTATTTATGGTTTGATCAAAATGGCGTTCAAATAAGTTCGTCAGACGAAGATTATAGACGATTGCATTTTGGTAATATTGTTAATCAATTTAACGCCAATGAACTTGCGCAAATAGGTGACTTTACTTATTTATCAGCAATAGCATCATTAGATTACTATTTCTACAGAAAAAACATTTGGATTCATGGTTTTATAAACGCATTACCGTATCATAAATTGTTAGACGGTGATGAAAGATATTCTTATGATAATTTTATTGGTGATGACAAATGGTTAGATGTTCAGGGTGGTATTATATTTGGCTTTCGTATAAACAAATGGTTTGGGTTATTTAGTGAATATAATTACCAATCATATTGGGGCAAAGAATTACAAAGTATTAAAACAGGTATAAACATTAGATTATGATAGAATACATAAAGCATGCAACAGGTTTATGTGGTGAGCCACATGTAAGTTTATTATTAATTTTATTTGTTTATATAATAATTAATTTTAGGTATAATAAAATAAAAAAATATGACAAAGAATTTTAGCAAATCAGAATTTGAATCAAAGTGTGGTTGCGAAATGCCAGATGAGGTTTATGTAAATGTTGTAAAAGTAGCAAATCAACTACAATATTTAAGAGGTGAAATAGGAAAGCCAATAAGAGTAAATAGCGCATATAGAAGCCCAGAACACAATGCAAAAGTAGGCGGTGTATCTAAGTCACAACATTTATTAGGTAAAGCTGCGGATATAGCTGTAAAAGGAATGGCGACTGATGTACTATATCAATATATAGAAGATGCAATTAGTAATGGTGAAATGTTACAAGGTGGATTAGGTTTATACGATACGTTTGTACATTATGATATAAGAGGCACAAAAGCAAGATGGGACTACAGAAAAAATAAATAATTATGAGTAAAAAAAGTTTTAAAGATAGTACTGTTGGTAAAATTATTTTAGGCGCTGCAACAATGATAAATCCAACATTAGGTAACGTGTTACAAGGTGTTACAAGTCCAAAAGAGGCGCTAGCTGAAATTAGTAAATCTGGCATTTCTGTTGACGATAAAATTAAATTACAGCAAATGATATACGATCAACAAAACAAAGAAATGGAAGCTGTTACAGCGCGTTGGCAAGCAGACACTGGGGTAAATTCTGGTTGGCTTAGTAAAAACGTAAGACCACTAATTTTAATTTGGTGCATTGTAATATTTAGTTTTGCTGGTATTTTAGATAGTATTGAAGGCATTCCATTTCAAATTAATTCTTTATGGAATGATACATTTGAAAAAGTTATGATGGCTACAGTTTTAGCATATTTTGGTGGACGTACAAGTGAAAAAGCAATTAACAGTTTTAAAAAATAATGGCAAAAAGAAGCAAGCAAATTAACCCAATACAATACAGAAAAACGCCAAAAAAAAGACCAGGCATACATTCTAAAAACAAATCACAATCACAACGAAAAAAGAAGTATCGCGGACAAGGTAAACATTGACTTTTAAATTTTGTAAATTTGTAAAAAATCACCAATGGCTACACTTACAGGAACTAAAATTAAAGATACTTATGATGGTCTGTTAAAAGTATCAGACAATGTAGGTCTAAATTCTACAAAAAAAATAATTACTGACGGATTAGGTAATAATTCGAGTGTTAAAATATCTACAAGTGATTTTGAGGTTGGTGGTTTTTTCTACGTAGATATTGACGGTAATTTACCTGATTCTAAAATTGGTATTGGTACTAGTTCACCAAGTGAAACTTTACACGTAGTTGGTGACTTCCGTTTAACAGCAAGATTTTATGACGGTAGCAATTCAGCTGGTTTATCAGGACGTGTTCTTATGTCAACTGGAACAGCAACTAGTTGGTCAAACACCTTTACAACATCAATGACTTTTGATGCTGGCGTTATTATAAACGCTGGTATAAAAGATTATGCTGGATCAACTGGTACTGCTGGTCAGGTATTAAGTTCAACTGGTTCATCAGATGTTGAATGGGTTTCGCTTTCAGAAATACAGGGCGTTGACGGTTCTGGTACGGCTAATTATATTCCGATATGGACAGATTCTGATACGTTAGGTAATTCAGTTATATATCAATCTAGTTCTAATATTGGTATTGGTACGCTTTCACCTGGCTCTTATAAACTTCATGTATTTGGTGATTTTAAATTAAATTCTAATGGCAGTGGTTATATACAATCTGATTACGGTGATCACAGAATTTCAATATATGATTCAAGTAATAATGAAGTTATTCAATTTAAAGATTTGGACGGTAGTTCAGCTAATCAATTAGTAGTTGCGTCAACTGGTGTTGGTATAAACGTAGCTAATCCAAGTGAAAAATTACATGTATCAGGTAGTGCTAATGGAAATGTAAAAGTATTAATACAAAATAATAATACAGGAACTCACGCCTATGCTACCTTAGGATTTCAAAGTAATCAAAATCATTCAGTTCAACCAGCATTATTTTTAAACGGTTCTAATAATACTAATTATGCGGGTGCAAACTCATTGAATATGTATCAGCATGGTAATTTTCCTTTAGGATTTGTTACGAGTAATTTAATAAGAATGACAGTTGCTGGTGATGGTGCCGTTGGAATAGGAAATACTTCGCCTAGTTATAAATTATCTGTGTCAGACGATACAGATGGTTCAGTAAACATTTTTCAGTTAAGAAATGGTGATGCTACTTATTCACAATCATTTAGTTATGTTCTTGATACTTCTAAAAACCTAGTAATTACAGGTGCTTCTGGTGCTGGTGGAATAAGATATAATGTAGGAACTAATGGCTTTACAATAGCTGGTGGTTCTGTCGGAATCGGAACTACTTCGCCTAGTTCAGGTTTGCATTTATCAGGTGGCGACAATACAAAATCAAAATTTACCTTAACAAATACAGCACCACTTATAGACAACAGCTGGTCAATAAATCCAACCAATGGCACAAATTTAAGTTTAAATCAAGGTATAAGTAACAGAGTTACATTTATTGGTGGTGGTCAGCTTCAACTTAACGCATACGGATCAGGTACTTTTACTGGTACTACAACACAAAGATTAGGAGTTGATTCGTCTGGTAATGTAATTGAAATACCTATAGGAAGTGGCCCAGTTGACGGTAGTGGTTCTGCAAATAAAGTAGCAATTTGGTCTGATGCAGATACATTAACAAGTGATTCTAATTTGCACTGGGATAGCACTAATGATAGATTAGGCGTTGGTTTAAGCAATCCTAGTTACACAATACATATACCTGACGGAAGCAGTAACGCAAATCCTGATCATGCAATAGCCATAGGTAATGATGCTGATATAAAACTTTACCGCCACAGTAATACTGGCGTTAACGTAATTGAGGGTGATGGTCATTTAAATATAAGAACTAATACAATAACATTTCAAAATCAAGCTGGAACAGAAACTTTATTTAAAGGCGTTGCTGATGGTGCGTTTGAGGCATATTATAATAACTCTAAAGAATTAGAAACTATAAGTCAAGGTGTTAACATTAGGGTAAAATCTATTATTCCTAGTGCTGGTAACACAAACGGTGGTTATTGGTTATACGGTACTCATGCACATGGTTTTGTGTCTAATAGTAATGGTGATTTAAGAATTTTAGGGTTAACACCAGGTGGTCAAAAAGAAGTTTTAAGAAGCTACATAACAACCGCTAGCAGATTAGTTATTGACGGTAATAATTATTATAACGTTGGTATTGGAACAGGTACACCAAGTGAAAAGTTGCACGTAAGTGGTAACATAAAAGGAACTGGTAATGCTTTTTTTGGTTCAGGTGGTACTGGGACAACAGATGCTATTGTTAGTATTGACGGTGGTAGTGGAACAGGTGGCGAAGCATATTTAAGATTGATGAGAGGTGGTTCTTCAGGATTTATTTTAAATCACACTGCAAATGAAATACAAGTTAGAGCTACTGCTAATATACCTATGTTCTTTTATACAAACGACACTATTGGTATAAAACTTAACGCTAACAGTTCTGTAACTTTTTCAGAATATGGGTCTGGTACATTTACAGGCACTGCAACACAACGATTAGCTGTTGATTCTAGTGGTAATATTATAGAAGTACCTATTGGTAGTGGTGCTGTTGATGGAAGTGGTACTACTGGCTTTATAACTAAATGGACTGATGGTGATACTATTGGTGATAGTATATTAGAAGTAAACAGCGCTTTGCCAAGTGATGTTTTAATGCCACAATACATAAGACATGCTGGTGATACTAATACTTATTTTGGCTTTTATGACAATGATACTTTTTTATTAGCAACAAATAATAATGAAAGAATGCGTGTTACTGACGCTGGTAATGTAGGCATTGGAACTACTTCGCCTAGTGAAAAATTAGAAGTTGTAGGTAATATTATGGCAAACGTATCTAATACTGGTGGTTTTATGCTTACAGCTAATTCTGCTAGTGGTTTAGTAAGAAATAACGCTACTGGACTTGCTTTAAGAACAAACACTACTGATCGATTGATTATAGACAATTCTGGTGATGCAAGTTTTACTGGTGCTGTAACAGTTGAAGGTGGTATATTACATTTAGGCAAAGCAGATACATCATCTGGTCATATTAACGCTAAAGAGTTAATGACGTTTAACATTGACACAGACAATGATGACACTAACAGATATTTTGGTTGGTATACTAATGGTGAATCAGCTAGTGGTAGTGAGTTAATGAGATTAACAGAAGCTGGGTATTTAGGCATAGGTACTACAACGCCTAATAGATTACTTACTGTGGGTGGCACTTCACAATTTAATGATACAGCATATTTTGCAAATAGAGGTTTAATATCTTGGGGTTCTATGGGTGGAGGCACTGGTTTTGGTATTAGGGCTGAAAGTGGTAATGCATTAAGTTTAGGGGCTAATGGTACTTGGGACTATTTAATAATTGATACAAGTGGCAATGTCGGAATAGGGTCAAGTTCGCCTGGTGAAAGATTACAGTTACAAGTTAATGATGACACTTTTAATGACATTAACATTTTAAATATAAAAAGGGTTTGGTCAACCGCATCAACTTCAGACAGATCGCATGGAATAAAATTTAGTGATTACAATTCTACAAACGCACTTATATATGTTGATAGAACTAATTCTGCCACTAATTACAATAGTGATTTGTTATTTTTAACAAATTCAGGTTCAAGTGGTACAAATTTATCAACTAAAATGATTATTACTAGTGGTGGTAGCATAGGTGTCGGTACTTCTAGCCCCAATGTTAAATTTGAAATTTCAGACGCTACTAGTCCAATTTTAAGGTTGCATAATACAACATCAAATGGCGCAAATTCTGGTACTATTCAATTATACGAATCAAATACTAATTACGGTGCTTACCTTACATATAATGGTGACGCTAATGTTTTTCAAATTGGTACTAGAGTAAACGGCACTAATCATTCACGTGTGCAAATAGCTAGAGATACTGGTACTGTTAGGTTTAATGCATACGGTTCTGGCGCTTTTACAGGAACAGCTACACAACGTTTAGCTGTTGACAGTTCTGGTAATATAATCGAAGTAGCTATTGGTTCTGGCGCAGTTGATGGAAGCGGTGCTGCAAACAAGTTAGCAATATGGTCTGACGCTGACACACTTACAAGCGACACTAACTTGCACTGGGACACAACTAATGACAGATTAGGTATTGGGACTGCTACGCCTAGTGTTTTATTAGACATATTAGGAAGTGGGGAAGAATGGCTTAGAATAGTTGGGGGAAGTTCAAATATTAATGGGATACGACTTGGAAGTTCAAGTGGTTCAAGACAAAATGTTTTTTACAGAAATAGGAGTAATGACTTACTTACTATCAGGGCTGGTATAGATGATTCTGACATACAAATTATTGCTGGTGGAAGCGCAAATGAAATTATGCGATTTGATGGTACTAACTCAAGAGTAGGTATTGGAACTACTTCGCCAAGTGATAAATTAGAAATTGCTGGTCTTACTAACTACACAGGCCTAACATTAAAAGGAACAGGCGCGTCAAGACCAGCGCTTACATTTAAAAACGTAAATCAAAGTTATTTAGGTGCTATTTATGGAACAGAAAGTAATAGTTTAATTTTTGAATCAGGTGGGGACGGCACAACTGGTGTTGTAGCTATGACAATTAAATCTGACGGCAAAGTTGGAATCGGTACTACTTCGCCTTCTAGTACATTAACTGTTGATGGTACAGTTGAAGTACAAAACAATGCACTTTCTTTAAGAGATACTAGTAGCAATCTACAAATAAAAATACAACCTAGTGTTGGTGGTAATGGCAGAATAATGGCTCACAATACTAACATGGGTACAAACCAAAATTTAGATATAAAAGCTACACAAATAGATTTATATTCTGGTTCAATTTCAGGTAGCGCAAATGTATCTACTCTTTTATTAGATTCATCTAACAACGCAACTTTTGCTGGTAGTATTGTTATGGGTGGCGCAACATTAGCTAATAGCTATATGATAGAAATGATCCCAACTGGTGGTAATATATTAAGAAGCACAAGGGGTACTTCAGTTTTTGGTTCTTATCAAGTTACTAATGGCGCTATATATTTAGGTGCTACTTCAAATGATGCTTTAAATATAATTACAAATGATACTCCACGTATTCATATCACTAATGGTGGTAATATCGGTATAGGCACTACTTCACCTGTAAACAAACTAGATGTTAATGGTATTATTGCTGTAAATCAGACAGCTGGTGGTAATGCTGGTATAAAAATTATTACAAAGAATGATGCTGAAGCATTTTTAATCATGGGTGACCCTGATGACAATTCTATGGGTGGTATTGCATATAACAACAATACAAATAGTTTATCAATTGATTGTAATAATGCTGAAAGAATTAGTATAAATTCTAGTGGTAACGTAGGTATTGGAACTACTTCACCATCACATCTTTTAAGTATTGGCACAGAAGGTAATGCAAGTGGCAAAAAATTAACATTTTATTTAGATGGTTCTGACGGTGATTATGCTGGTATTGGCGCACAAAGAGGTGAAACCAATGTTTATTGTTCGTCAGAAATTCGTTTTATAAATGAAAGTAATTCTAGTGGTTCTGGTGCAATGTCATTTAACACTGGATTAAACACATTAAATGAAAGAATGCGTATTACTAGTGCTGGCAATATTGGAATTGGAACTACTTCACCTTTAGGTAAGTTAGATATTGTTGGAAACACAGATGATAATACTAATTTTTTAACAATTCAAGATAACGATACTTCAGCAAATTCACACAGACCAAGTATAAGGTTTAGATCAAACACAGCTCAAATTGGACAAATTGTAGGTTTAAATGCTGGAATGAGATTTTCTGTAGGTGCTGGAGAAACTTCATTTTTAGAGATTAGAAATACTGGAAATATAGGTATCGGTACTACCGCACCAGTAGGTAAACTACAAGTTGTTGATGGTGATATTAGGGTAACAACATCAAGTTCATTTTCAAATTTAATAAGTAGTAGGGCAGCAAACCCAAATGCTAACGGTTATAATTTAGGTGGGTTGTTATTTCAAGCGTATTCTACTATGACTAATTACACAACTGGTGCTGCTATATACGCGTATGCCGATGGGGCTGCATGGACATCTAGTAGCGTACCATCATATTTATCATTTCACACTGCATCAAGTGGTTCTGCAACTACAACAGAAAAAATGGTAATAAAAAATGATGGCAAAGTTGGAATAGGAACTACTTCGCCAGAATCTACGCTTGATATTAGAGGTTCAGGTGGTTATTTACAATTAACTAGTACAGCTGCAGTTGGTTCAATAAAATCTGATTATAATTTACAATTATTTGCAGACCCTGAAGACGACAATAGTAGTGGTTACCAAAATATTCAGTTTTTTACAGCTGGTTCAAATGAAAGAATGAGGGTTGGCTATAACGGTAATATTGGAATAGGGACTACTGCGCCAATAACTAAAACTCACATTAAAGGTAATGGGCTTACTGTTGAAGAATCTTCTGCGGGCAGAAAGATACAAATTATTGCGCCAGTTTCAGGAGTAGATTCAAAGATACGAACTAATGCAACTAGTGCTGGATTTATATTTCAAAACAACCCAAGTGGTGATGGTTCTACATTTGTAGATTTAATGGCAATAGGCAGTTCAGGCGTTACAACTTTCACTGGTAAAATAGATATAAATTTAAGTTCTGAGGGAACTTATTTTGTTGGTGGTTCTGGCGGTTTAAGAAGATTATCAATTACTAGTGGCACAAACACTTCTGCTGGCGCTTTACATACTTTTAATATCGCATCAAGTAATGGTAAATATAAATTTGATATTAATGGAACTGAAAAATTTTCATTAGATAGTACAACTGCTACTTTTGCTGGTAACGTAACAACAACTGGTGTTGCTTATACTGATTATGTACAAACAAGAAGTGGTACTTCTATTGATTTTAGGCATCAAGATGCATCAGTTATTATGAGAATTGATACTGATGATGCAAGAGTTGGTATTGGAACAACTTCGCCTACTTCTAAATTAGATGTTAAATCTAGTGGGTCAAATATTGACGAAATATCTTTAACACATTCAGGTAACACAGTAAAAATAGCTTCTCTTGGTCAAGAATCAGGACACGGAAGTTTAGTGTTACGAAATAACAGTGGCACAATACAAACTAGGTTAAGTGCTGGTGGCAATAATTCTTATATTTTAAATTCTAATTTGGGAATAGGAACTAGTTCACCAACTGGTAAACTTAATATAGTTCAATCATCAACAACAGACCCAGCATTAAGATTAACTGATGACGGAGTAGCAAGTTATGATTTTACGTTTCCAGACACATCAACTATTCAATTAGGGACAAACACAACAAGCGATAAAACTTTTAAATTAGTAAATGCTGGTAGTGGTAATTTAAATATTTCAGTTGATAACGCAACTTTAAAATCTACTGCGCCTGAACTTTTATTTTCTGAAACTGGTAGTGGCACTTCTAATAGAATATATGCTGATGGTGGCAATTTACATATTGATATAGACAATACAGCTAACGATAGTGGCAATTTAAAATTATTACATCAAGGGACACAATTTGCAGTGTTTAAAGGCAGTACAGGTGCTTTAGGTATTGGAACTACTAGTCCAGCCACTAAATTAGACGTAGTAGGTAGTGCAACTTTTACAGGCACAGTAACTGCTGGCTCTTATTTTCTTGGGGATGATGCTTCAATCTC
>CEWC01015334.1_pt1 | contig 15120 bp, 28 predicted proteins | sample 530331 | NCBI WGS metagenome assembly CEWC01 (sample SAMEA2619935, study PRJEB7988) | marine metagenome | isolation source: saline water (ENVO:00002010), including
TTGCCTACTTGTTTAAATTCTCCTATACTCCAATCAGTAAATATAACTCCCTCAGCTTTATCCAGCCAAGCACCTTCTATTGTATGCTTGTATCTGTTTGGCCTTCTAACTTTCATTGTTTCAATCTGCTTAATATAGCTTTCTGAAAGATTATCTAAGTTATCTAAATATGTTGTGTGAATGTATGTAGTATCTTCTTTTGTTATATTACTACCAGCACTAACTCCTCTATCTTCAAACCATCTTTTATAAATGAAATGCTCTTTTGTTGTTGGATTTAATATTAGTATTACTCTATTTTCTTGTATTTTATTTCTAACAGATAAATCTATTTTATCAAATATATCTTCATCATTTAATTCTTCTGCTTCATCCATTACCCAAGTAGTAATACCAGTTAATGATTTAAGATTTGCTGTTTGGTCGCCTGAGCTTGTTTTAATACCTCTAAATATTATCTTACTACCATTACCTTTATTTATTATCTCGTCACGTGTTATTTTGAATTGGTCAATAACTCCAAGCAGTTCTAACTTTTCTATAAATTCAGGTATTATACTAATGCTTGCAGCCCTAAGCGTGTAACGTGTAAATAATATAGTATGACCAGCTTGATAAGTTAATAGTAATAGTACAGAGTTAACTGCAAATGATTTACCTGAACCTCTTCCACCAGTTACAATAAAGTAACGCGAAAAAGATTCATTAAATACTAAGTACTTTTTATTGAGCTTTAATCCGTGCAATAATCTTTCTGAAATCGTGATTTACTTCTTCTGATGTATGTATATCAACACTATCTTTTTGTTTACCATAGATATTATCTAAAACCATATTAAGAGCTTGATGATCCCCTTTCTCAATAACTTTCTCAATAACAGCCATAGCCATTCTATACTCATTAGTCATCCAAACTTCTTCACCAGAAACTGGGTCTATTCCTTTTGTTCTAAGTTCTGCTAATTCTTTTAAAATAGTACTTCTATTTTTACTACCTTTTGGCCTACCTTTTGGGTTTCCCGACTGACCTTTTTTCCATAAAATTAAATTGTCTTCTTTTGACATCTTTCTGTGTATTTTCTGTGTATTTGTTTAAAAACATTAATAGCTTTTTTTCAATTGCTTTTACTTTCTCTTTCGTATTCATATTCATTATATAATCTTTTCATAGTATTAACTAAATCTTTTACACAACTACCACAGCTTGATGGTTTTTTGTTGGTGCTAAACACTCTATTATGTATTGTTAATAGTTGTTTTTGTTCTATATTGTTTACTATGTTTTTATTTATTGAGAAGAATCCTTTTAGAAATATATATTCTTCTTCATTTAAACATTCTACTTTATATGGAAACATAGAATTTAGCTTTTTCTTCCTTGCATCACATCCGCAATCTTTTCCAAGTTTATCAAATATCCAATCAGTAGCTTGTTTTATACCTGTAGCTTTTGTTATCTTTTCTACTGTATCTCCTAAACCTTTACTTTTCATTAATTTTTTTTTTAATTTCTTTAATACAATTGTTTATAGTTCTCCATACAACTACGTGTGATATATTAGTTGCTGCGGATAGTTTTCTTATACTATGGAATTTTTTTCTATATAAATTAAATAATTTTCTATCAAACCAGTAAAAGCCATCTACTATTTCATCAACTACTTTTTCAATATCAATGTATGGTTCATTATCTGCTTCTATAATGTTTTTTAGTTCTTTATCTATTAATATATCTTTGTCATTTCTTATGTTATCAATAAATATATTGTGCATCATCTTATATATAAACGCTTTATTTAAAGAATCGTTATATAGAATATCGTTAATTTTTACTTTACCGTTATCAACTTTGCTATGTAAAGCTATGTAGAAATCGTGTAATAAATCTTTTGCTTGTACTTTGCTGTTACCGCTTATTTCCTCAGCCATCTTAAGCCATACATCGTCATCCTTTACTAATATATTTAATATATTATCTACTTCTGTACTCATTTAATTCAAGAAGTAAATTAACAAAGTCATCATATTGTAAAGCAACATAATCTTTTTCAAAGTTTTTAGTAAATACAACCACAGGTGTTTTTAGTGTTCCTCTTGCATCTCCTTTACTTTGTTCTAATGCTTTCCAGATATTTAATTTCTCTTGGTTTTTACACTCCCAGCTATATTCAGATAATATTCCGCTTGTAGTCATAATATCTCCTTTAATACTTAAACCACCGCTATTGGGTGTTCTTCTAATATTAGTATCGAATTTCTTTGCTAAATCTTTTGCAATTTTTAACTCGAATCTTTTACCTTTTTGATTTGCATTTAAACTCATATCTTTTGGAAGTGTTTTCTAATTATAGCTCCAAGCTCGGTATCATTAGGATATATCCTACACAATAGAGCAATATTATACTCAACAGGAGTATTAGGGCTAATATAGTACGAGTCCTTTGTTTGTCTGTACTCATTAAGCGTTCTTTTCTTTTTATTTAAATTTTTTTTCAATGATGTGTGTTACTATTATACCTAATATAAAACAGGTTAAATGTGTTATTGTTAATAATAATGTTATATACATAATTTATAGTTTATTTTTTAAAAGTATTAAATTTTTTCTTAAGTTCTGCAGTTTCTTTATAAGATTTTATATTTTGCATTGTTAACAAACTTTGTTTTTTATTTAGTTCATCAATTGTAAACCTCAGCTCTAACATACATTTTAAAGTGTCTTGGAGCGTTTCTACAGCATCTAATTTGCTTTGCGTTACTTTACCACTCTTTAAACCTTCTTGAGCTTTTAAAAGCAGTATTTCTAATTTGTTCTTTGTTATTGTGTAATCTAAATCATTCATTGTTTTAAATCTTCTGAGTATAAAAATAAATCACCCATTTTTTTATCTAATGTTTTTATCGTTCTGTATATATCTATACTTTTTCTTTTAACTTCTTCTTTCTCTGATTTAGTAGAATCTTTGCCAAGATGTGCATATAAACTACAATCTATTTCAAGTAATTTATCTATTTTATCTTTATCAGTCCAAGTTTTAAACTCCATAAACTTTTCTATATCTTCATATTTATATCTCATTGTTTTTTATTTTAATACGTTATTACCACCAATTGTAAAACCTAAACCACTATTATAATCAAATCTTAATGGCTCTCCTAACATTGTTGGCTTACCACCTGTTTCTTTATCTTTGATTTTATATACGTGTACTTCTGTCATCATCCACAATTTATCGTGTGAAATTAATCTATGTAAACAAATAAAATTATCTACTCTATTTGGAAATACTTGCCCACCTTCACAATCAGCTTTACGTGGTGGTTGTATATGTCCATTTAATTGATGGTCTGGTGGATATACTCTTCTTGCTGCTTCTGTTTGTGGGTGCATTGCAATAAATACTGTTTTGCCTGTTCTATTGCAAAACTCTCTAACATCATTGCAAACTTGATAATTTCTTTCAAATTGTGATATTCTTCTATCGTGGTTAATACCTGTATAAGGGTCTATTAATGCACCATCACAATCTTCTTTATCAAATATTTCTAATAGTTCTTTATGATTGTAAAGTTTTCTATTATCAATAAATTTAAAATACTTACTAATTTCATCGTGATAAAATAAATATTCGTTTAAATCTTTAATAGCTTCGCCAGTCCACATTTGAATTATATCTCTTTTAAGTTGCCCAGCATTGTTTTCGCCACTCCAGATACACCATTTCTTACCATGTAATTTACTTAAAGCAGTTAAGTACCATAATATAAAATTAGTTTTACCAACATTATCTAAGCCAAGAAACATATTAAAATTACCATTCTTATAAAGAAAGTAATCATCTAATAAACAATTAATGCCAATACCTTTTTTAATTCTACCTTCTTTAAATGCTTTTAAATATGGTATAGTAGCTTTATCTTCTAATATCATTGGTCAAGAAGTTTTTGCACTTCATCATTTACTTTTAATAAATTATCATTTGCATATTTATCTTTTCTTTTCTCTTCTTTTCTTAATGCTTTACCCCTGCTTAACCCACCCTTGCGACCATTTAAAACATTTCTTTTATGCTCTTTTAATCTCTCTTGATATTGTTCATCTAACCATTTAATGCTAATAGATTCGTTTTCTATCTTAAATAACTCAGCATCTACTAATACACTCCATTGTTTTGGTATTAATGCTTTTATTTGTTTTCTTGTAACGTTACATTCTTTGCTCCAGTAGTAGCAGCAAACTTTTATAAACGCACCCTGTACATCTAAATCCATAAATGATATACTGCCAGTTATCCACTGATTAGGATAAAATTTAAAATATGGTAATTCTTTCATAATCTATTTATTATATCAAGTTTAAATTTTTCGTGAGTTTCTGGATTAAAAAAGTTTTTTAATTCTTCGTCACTTCTTAAAGTATAAGAGTTTTTAATAAATTCTTTAGGGTTTAATTCGTTTGTTTTTTTATACATTAAATCTTTATTAAAGTCTATTAACTCATAAATAGTTGTAAAACAAGATGTTTTTGCCTCTGTATCTTTATTAAATAAATGTATATTGCTTCTAACTACAAAAGATTTTAAAAGACAATTATTATTTAGTTTTAAATTATTAAAGTTCATAAGATTTTTTAATAAGTTAATACTAATTTCATCCCATGGGTCCTCCTGCTTATGGTCTATTAAGAAAGCTAATTTATTTCCTGCTGATATAAAAGTATCAAAGTCCATTATTGTTCGTCTTTCGTCAAATAGTTTGCTAATTAAAAAATTAAATTTATTATTGTGATAATTCTCATTATATATTTCTTTTTTCATTTGTTTGATTTTATTTAGTTTGATTTTATTTTTTGTATTCTTCTGATATTATTTTTGGTACTGCTTTATTCCAGTCCACAGTATGATGTAATCTTTTATTACTAACGCCCATTAAAGATATTTTAACAAAGCTTGGACAATACATAACAGAAAAGAAACTTTTTTGATATGTACCATTATCAAGATATGTATCAGTCATTCCGCCAGATGTAGCTTGTGTTGATTTTTGTTCTAAACCTATATAAGGTAACGTTAAAAATAAATCACCTCTTGCTCCTAAACTTAAATAGGTATTAACATCCTCATTAAGTCTTGATATAAATTTAAAAGGTCTATCTACAGAACATATAAAACTGTTCATACATTTTCGCGATAATCTTTCATAATTAGAAATCATACCACATCCTTCGCCACCTATAAAGTCACCACCTTGTGATATAGCTATACTTTTTGCATTTATTTTTTTATAAAATTCTAATAAAGTATTAAATGCTTTATCTAAGTTTTTAAGTTTTCCATTACAGTCATACTCTTTAGTTAAAGTTGTTATATATTTATCCATTAAATATCTATATCTAAAATCAGTGTAGTCATCATCTAATTGTATAAAATATTTATAGTTATAATATTTAGCAATTTTAAACATAGCATTTCGTGCGTGTGTAGTTGTTCTTAAATCGTTTAAATTATCCCCTTGATCTGTTTCTTTAGCTATCTTTTCTTTATTAAAAACAACAACTTTTTCAAAGTTTTTTTTATATTCTTCTATTGTTTTATCCTCGTTATCTACAACAATTATTATGTCGCCTGTGTAGCCATGTTTTCTTAATGTTTTATATGTATAAACATTATTAGGTCTACCGTGTGATAATATCATTGCAACAAAATCTTTATTATTCATTTGTTTTTTCTTCTAAAAATTGTTGTGATATATCATAGCTAAGTTTCATATAACCGTATTGTAGAGCTTTTTCAAGGTCAATAATTACTAAAGCAGAACGCTCCATTAAATGTTGTACATCCTTATTTGAATGCGCATAATAGTCTGCTATCTTTTGATAATTAAATACAATATGTCTTTTAGCTGCGTCTACAAGAAATTGCTTATCCTCAACTGATATGTTAGACCTATCAATTTCTCTTAATAGTCTTAAATATTTAGTTTTGTCATAAAGCTCTAATATATGAGGTTTTTTATTTTTAGGTTCGTAAATCGGCGCTTTAATTTTAGATGTATATTTTTTTATATTATCATCTTTTTTCTTATTAAATAAATCGTATTGTTTCATAATTTTATCTTTTAAAACTTGCAGCCATATTCCATCCAGATTTAAATGTTGGCTCTATAATACTTTTAAATCCAGCGTTTTTAATATCATCCATAATTTTTCTGGCGTTTTGCATCCAGTCACAGTTATTAATTGGATGAAACTCTAATATAATAGCCCTTAAATTATCTTGAATAATATTGTAATCATATTCAGCACCTTCAACATCAATTTTAACAACAGTTGCTTCTTTTACAGCATTTTCATATCTAATACAATCTATTTCAATAAAATGACTTTTTCTATCTGACTTTACAATGCTATTTGTAACACCGATACCTTTAGAGATATGTAATTTAGTTTTACTTCTATTATCAGGGACAACAGCTAAATTATTTACAATCATATTTCCTCTTTTATTTTTATTTAAAATATTAAAAGTTTCTGGAGTTGCTTCATAAGATATTACTTTTTTAACCCCTTGATTTATTGCATATATAGAATATTCACCAATATATGCGCCTATATCTGCTACAATATCATCTTTATATAATTCTATACTTTTACATTCAATCATACGATTTAAGAATGCTTTATTTGATTTATTACTTTGTAATGCAATTAAATCTTTATATTGTTTATTATTTATTAATACTTCTTTCATAATTTTAGTTTTAATTTATTTTATAATATGCTTTGTGTTTTTGTTCGTATTTATAATAAGCTAATAATTCATTTTCATTAAGAGCTTCTTCATTATATAGTTTATCGAAAGTAAAGGACACTTTTTTTATGTCCTCTACTTCTTTTTTTGGTTGTATAAAATCAACATACTTGTAATTTTTCTTTTGTACTTTGTATGCTTGTACCAAAGAAATGTATTCTATTTTATACTTCTTTGCTATCTCTGGCATTGTGTAACCGTTCATTAACATATTTTGTATATCCTGTGACGTTAAACCCAATGCTTCTAAGACCTTTGATTGCTTCATTATATTTAAAAGGGTAAATCGTTTGAAGTATCACTTACAGCTTTTGTTTCTTCTTGTGGTTCGGGTTTCCAAGTATCTATGCTAATACTTACATCTTTACCATATTGGTCTGGCTCATCTTTTAAATTAATATTTAGTTTGATAAATTTGTTACCGTTGTATTCTTGTATGTAATCAGCTAATTTAGTTGGATTAATAGTTACTTTTAACCATTTATCATTCATGATTTTACCACCACCACAATATATTGTTTTTTCTTTTTTATCCATTGTTATTTGTTTTTAATTAAAATTTGTAGGTTATTCCTACAGCTACAAAAAACCCTCCTGTAGCTATTGCAAATGTATTAGGGTTGTTATTAAACTTCTGCTTATGCCATAACATATTAGTTGCACCAGCAGTCATTAAACTAAGTCCTCCTATTATTGCAAGTTTTTTCATATTTATTCTATTTCTGTTTTTATTTCTATAATGTCACTGGAGTAACCTTGTGGCTCCCCGTTCCATTCTTTAAATTTATCTGTATAATAATCATAGTCCATCCAACCTTTAAATAATAAACTTTCATCTAATTTATATATCTGAACATTAAATGGCATTTTAGTTTCTATTGCTACTATATAAACATCTGTATCTTTATCATATTGGTCTTGATACATTGCCAACTGCATTTTATAATCATTATAATATAAATCTCTTTCAAAGCGTTTTCCAGCATCATTAGTGGTTTTTATATCTACTATACACTTCTTACCGTTAAACGTTGTTAAAAGGTCTGCAAAGCCAAGAAAATTAACATCTTTATAACTCCATTCTAATTTAATTTCTGTATCTATTTTATTTTGCATCATTTCAGTAAGTACTGGATGTAACATTGCATTGTTAATTATTCTATTTGCATCATCTAATTCTTGTTGCTTAATTAATGTTTTGCCTTCGTTTTCTTCTTTAAACTCTAACCATTGTTTTCCAGCTCTTCTTGCGCCTTCAAATATTGCAAAATCATTATTAAATGTATCTGGTTCTAATAACATCTTATGAATTAAACTACCAAACTGCATAGCATCAGTAGCTTTAAATTCTTTATTCCAGTATGCTAATAAATGATTAGGAGATTTTTTAAACTGAGCTAAAGATGAATAACTTAATCTATTTTTTTTCATAATATATAATTTAATTTATTTCTTTTTAATTATTGTTCCAATTACTAATCCTAATGTGAAGCAAAGCAAGACCACTTGTATTACTTCTAAAATATTTGTTTCTATCATTGTTTTTTAAAGTTATCTGCTTCAGAATCTGAGTAGATACCATACTCATAAGCATTAATTAATTTTAGTATCAATCTATCTTTTAAACGTTTCTCAGCCATTGCAAACATATATGGAGCTTTACAATTTTTTGGTGATGCTTCGCCTGTACTCCAAATAACTTTGTTTCCACGTTTTGCATCTCCTACTATTGCAACATCTTGGTTGCTATCTCTGTATATAGTTGGTGCGCCAAATTGTATATTTTCTTTTGCTGCTATCTTTTCGCAAGCATCGTGAGTTATTATCCACATACTTTTTGTACCTCTTTTTAATTCCCAAAAGTCATCTTTTGATAAATCATATTTTTGTGCTAATTCTTTAATTTTCATAGTTTCTAATTTTTGTAAATATAGTTTTTAATTGTTTCATTCTTCGTTTATTATATTGAACTGCAATAGTTTTTAATTGCTTTTCAATGTTTTCTAATTGTTTAATAAATGTATCAAACCTGTGTTTATGTATTTCTAAATCATTATTTGATAAATGTATTCTACAGATAATACGCTTGTTCCAATTCACTCTTATAACTAAGTTTCTCAATCTATCTTGTAAATATCTGTTAGTTTCATAAGCCCACCAATGATTAATGTTTTCATTGTAGTAGTGTTCGTTGTGAGGATGTGGATAGTGTATCATTGTTCGTTGTATTGTTCCATTAATTTTAATAATACTTCAGAATATGAACGATGCCCATTCTCTTTGCATTTGCCTTGAAACTTTACCAACGTTTCTATTTTCTCTGCTGGTACGTAAAAGGTTCTTGTTGTGTATGATATTTCTCTACTCATAATTATTTGTTTTTAGTTTATATTGTTTAATATCCTCTTTTAATTAATTGTGCAACTCTTTTAGCAAAAGATAATTCATTTTTATAAAACTTATTTTCATCAGTATTATAAAAAGTAATCATATGTATATTATCTCTTGAAACAGCATACCAATTAGCAGCTTCATTTTCTAAAGATATAATACCTTTATGATTTCTTGTATTTAATATATCTTGCGTTGTCATAATTGTTTGTTTTTAAGTTTATGATGTAAATATATATATAATTATAATACAAATTACAAAACACACTAAAAACTTTATTAACAATTAAATGTTAATTCTAAAATAAATGTGTAATTCTGGCTACTTGGCCATTACGTTTAGAGAATATAAAACCCTCTATTGCTTGGTTATTAGAAGAAGTATAACCCATTTTATGATGCCAAGAATCCGCTGGTGATGGACTTCTAAAACTTTCAAGCGTGCAACCAACTAAATCTTTGTTACTTATCTTGTGATGTATATGGTGCGTAAACATATATCTGTATTTAGTTCTACTCCATTCAGAACATTCATCAGCCATTAGTAAAGGTAGTAAATCCCATTTAGCACCATCTCCATGCGTACTACCAATTAAATTATCATAGTAAGTATAATATTTTCTATGTTGTAAACTAATATCAAAAGTTATGTTTTTACTATTTCTGAAGTAAGTTGCAATGGTATCAGCCAAGCAAAATCCAGTTAAATAATCGTGATTACTACTATTATAAACAACGTGTAAATCTGGATAAAAACTAACTAATGTTTCTATAATATTAATATATAAACGTTTTGCAATGTGAAAATGCTCAAAAAACATTCCATCTGTATCTTGAACAGTTCCTTTTGTTGTTTTATTACCGCTTGGTGTATCAATGTGCATTACATCATTACCTATACAAAGTATTAATTTATCTATATTAAATCCGTTACTTTTTTGTAATATACCATCAATAGCTTCTAAAGTTCTTTGTACTGCTATTTGTTTATTATATTCTTCGCCACTTACAAAAGATTTACATAATTTACCAATATGAATATCTGCTGGTGATATTAATAAGCAATGACCGTCATTTACCTTTGGTTTAACGAGCTTTTGAAAGTTTGGAGAGTATTCTTTAAGTTCTTTTAATAATTGTTGCTTAAACTCTTTTAAATCGTTTTGCTTAAAATTAGGATTCTTAAAATATAAACTGGCTTTTTTGTTCTTTATCCAACCACTATGAATATCATTAGGATTTAAACCCTCTGCTTCTGCTTCAAGTTTTAATCTTCTGTAATCATTAATGATTTGCGCCTCATCTGAGTTAAGGCGGTAACGTGGATTACCTTTATCTTTCCACCTTTTTTTGTGTGATTTCATTTAACAATTTTGTTAAATATAATAAAAAAAATTTATCTGCCTTTTTTAGCTATGCTTCCAAAGTAATATCCAACGATTGATAAAACGATTCCTTCAACGATTCCTGTAGTGTGAATCATTAACTCTTTATTGTGTACTGGCACTTCTATAAACACTATTGCAACTAACAACAAAACAAAACCACCTAAACCAACAACACCTGTAAAATTCATCATCCAGTCATCACTACCAGCTTTAACCATTTCAACCTCTCTTTGTCTTGCTGAATCTCTATCTTCTACTTCTAACTTGTAAAACTCTACTAATCTATTATGAATTTCTTGCTTTTCTTCAGGTGTTAAGTCAGGGTCTTTACTAATAAGATTCTTTACAATGCCAAGTGTTCCTTGTTCTGGCAAAACATCACCAACCAAATCAAGAACATGAGGTACTTTTTCAGCTAAAAACTTTCCTATTTTACTATCTTTTATTTTTTTCATCCACTACAGCTCTCGCAAGTTTCATCATCTATATTGCACGTTCTTTCTGGTACTGGTACATTCTCCAGTTTTTTAATTAATTCTTCTAAATTAGTTTGATTGTTTTTTTCCATTTAATTTATCCTTTACTTTTTTTGTTTTTGGTTTGAATGATTTTGGTTGTAATCCAAGCTCATATGCTTCTAATTCCGCATTGTAGCACGGGCATTGCTTCATAAACTCGTGTTCCTCTACTCCATCGCCATCTTTGTCAGGTGAATAATCTCTATGGCCATGAATGCTTGCTTGTGGATAAATGTTTTTTAATACTTTAAGTATTTTAATTAATGATGCTTTTTGTGCATCTGTTCTTGTATCTTTTGCTTTACCGTTAGAATCTAAGCCACCAGTATATGCTATTCCAATACTTGTGCTATTACCGTTCTTAACGTGCGCTCCAGCTCTTGATACTGGTCTACCAGCATTTATTTTACCTTCGATGCCTATGATATAATGATAACCTATATCTGAAAAACCACGATTTAAATGCCACTTTTTTATAGTAGCTGGGCTTACATTGTTACCTTCTTTTGTAGCGGTACAATGTATAACTATTTTATTAACTTTTCTCATCTTTTTTAATTTTAGATTTTACTCTGCGTTTTGCATTAAGTATTAGCTTCTCTTCCATTCTTGCAACCTTAACTAATAATTGTGTATTCTCAGAAATTAATACTTCTATTTTTGCTTCAAGTTCTGTAATTTTATTTGTAAGTGCTTCTATGTTTTGTGAATATACACTAAATTTTCTTTCAGATTTAGTTACTCCAATATCCATTTTCTTTTTCCATATACTCCAAACTTCTTTTAATCCTATTGCAGAAATTAAAGCAGTTACGGCCATTAATATACTGTGGTCATCCATTCTTACACTTTTTAAATAATTCATTATTCTGGCATTGGTTCACTCCAATCACTACCCGCTAAAATCTCTAATATTTCACTATGATTATATGTTCCTAAAGGTGTTAAACTTCCATCAGTTATAAAACTTGGTTCAACTTGGTAACTTAAAACCATTTGTGTATTAGCTAAATTTCTTCTAACAGATTGAGCAGAACTCTGATTTACTTGTGAAAACAAGACAAGGTTGCTATCTGATAAATTACAAATTATATATGTTCTATTATTCATTTTTATTTATTTAATATTATTAACTTGGTGTATCTGTTGTTCTATCAAGTACATCCATATTCACTGATAGAGAATTTGCTGTGCTGTAAGGTGCATCTCCTGTCACTTCATCTCCACCCATTCCTGAACTTATTCCATTTGCATAACTTCCAACACCGTCTACTATATCATCCTCAGTCATATTTCCAGATGTTCCATTGTTTGTTCCCTTTTCATCTAATACAGTCCAGTTAGTATTAAAAGAACTGTTACTTCCTAACTGCCACCAGCTTACTAAGTTTGAATAGGCACTATGGTTGTTTAGATTAGATGGTACACCCTCATTATAAATTTCTGATACTTGTGAAGATGTTAAAGCATCGTTCCAAATTGATATATTTGAAAGAGAACCAGTAAAACTATGGCTTGAAGCATACCTACCAATATAATTTACATTTCCATTATCTGAAAAACCAGCAGAATTAGTTAAAGTGTGTGAAGTGTTGTCAATGTAAAATGTATAATTACTTGGCGTTGCTATTCCATTACCATTATAAACAACTACTATATTATTCCACTTATTTATAGTGACATTTGTAGCGCATTTTATTGATAAATCTGTAGGATAATTAGCACTTCCAAAACTAATAGGAGCGTAACCAGAACCATTATTAAAAAACATTACAAAAGCATTTGAAGCCCCTTTAAAAGCATAAACACAATCATAACCAGAAGCAGTAGAAGTTATATAAACCCAAGCTGAAATAGTAAAACTTGAACTAAAATCTACTAATTGTGAAGTTCCACAATCTATATAATCATTTGTTCCATCAAACTCTAAAGCATAAGGAGAGTAGCCACTTGTAAAACTTAAATCACTTTGTACTAAATTGGCTTGTGTCATTCCTGAGCTTGTGCCGGCAGTAGTATTAACATAAGTTGCAACCTCAATAGCACCATTATTAGTTCCGTCGTTACTTCCAGCACTATCTTCAATACCTGTAGTTGTATTATCTAATTTATAATGCGATACAGGCGAACCATAAATAGTAGCTTGTGGTACTCCATTATTATACAATGTTGCAACGTTTGAAGCAGATAATGCTGTGTTATATATGGCTACATTTGAAAGTTTTCCATTAATATTATAACTATTATTTAAAACTCTACCTAAAAATAACTGATTTGATGTTGTAATACTGCCGCTGTAAGAATCAGTACCTTGAGAAACGCCATTAACAAAAAGCTCTATTGTGCTACCATTCCAGGTTCCACAAAAATGATACCACTGATTTGTTGATAAAGTAACTGTATTAGCAACATAATTTGTATTATATCCTTCAATAGCAAATCTTATTACACCGCTAACTGCATAAAATCCTAAGCCAGTACTAAAAGATTGTGTTCCCAAAAATGCACCATCAAAACCACTTGGCAGCGTTGAATAATTAACCCAAGCAGAAATAGAAACATTGTTAGTTATAAAATTACTCAATGCTGTTGTGCTTATATAATCATCTGTTCCATCAAAATTTAAAGCACTTTTAAAAGTCGAAGGATATGCGTTGTTATCTACACTCCACTCTGTAGTTGAACTATTGTAAACCTCACTTGCATCGAGTTTATACCAAGCTTGTAAAGAAGTAAAGCCACTCATTGAAGTAAGTGGAGAACCATTATTATAAAGAGTTTCTACTGAGTTAGAACCTGTTGCTGATAGTGCTGTGTTGAATATTTGGAAGTTGCTTAATTGTGAATTATCTAAATATCCAGCATAAGAAGTATTGCCTGAAAAACCTAAAGTATAACTTCTATTAGCTACTATGCCTGTTACTATATTAGAGTTAGAATGTGTAGCTTCTAAATTTTTATCTATATATAATTTAATTTCTCCACTAACTACAGTTACTACAATATGATGCCAATGACCATCTAAAAGCAAAGAGCTAACATTTAAATCTGGAGATTGAAAAGCTGTTGTGCCATTACCTGTTATTATACGTAATTTAGTTCCTCCGTTAAAACGAACGCTTACACGCATATCAGCTATTGCGCTACTGCCTTGATTCCAATTACCAATCAAATAATTATCACCTGTAAATGAGCTTGATTGTTTATACCATATTGAATAGCTATAACTTGTATATGAAGCTGGTAGAGTAAAATTTGTATCTATATAACTATTAGTGGTAAGATAATCAAAAACATAATCTTTTAGAGAACTGTTGGGCGTCAAATATGATGAACCATTGAACGCGTCTTGATCACCGAGCGGGTAATATGCAACAGGTTTTGGACTTAAACTCATTGGATTACCTATACCATTAGAGCTTGAACCATAAAGAGTAGTTACTTGGCTTGTAGAAAGAGCGTAATTGTAAATTGATATACCATCTATTTGGCCATTAAAATACCTTGCTGTGTCAATAACGCCTGTGCTTGAATCTCTGACACCAATTAACATTCTTTCTGAAGAAGATTGTAAGGCTGATTTATTTACTGTATCTGTGTCAACTGGAGTTGTATTTCCATCAACATACATTTTGTGCCCATCAGTAGTATTAAAAGTAGTTATTACATTATGCCAATTGCCATCATTATAACCTGAAGCAGATTGTAAAGTTGCAAAAGTTGATTGGTCTTGAAAAGAGTACAAACTTATTGTTCCATTAGTTTCTAATCTTAATTGAAACTGATATGTAGAACCCATTTTACTTAATAATTGTTGACCAGATGTTGTTGATGTAGTTTTAAACCAAATAGAAATGGTATTAGCAGTCAAGCCCAAAGATGAATTTCCCAAATCTATATAACTTGCGCCATCAAAGTCCATAGAATAGTTGCTCTGCTTGTCTTTATTCTCATTGTTAGGCAATCGCCATTGTCTATTATAGTAGTTACTCATAATTAATCTCCCATTCTATT
>CEWC01002021.1_pt1 | contig 14438 bp, 19 predicted proteins | sample 530331 | NCBI WGS metagenome assembly CEWC01 (sample SAMEA2619935, study PRJEB7988) | marine metagenome | isolation source: saline water (ENVO:00002010), including
ACAGTAACTGCTGGCTCTTATTTTCTTGGGGATGATGCTTCAATCTCATTAGCAACCACGGGTGCAGGAACTGTCTTTTTAAGACCTAATGGACAATCTACATCAGGTCAAATGAAAGTTGAATCAGATGGAAACGCAACTATTGCTGGGGACGTGATTATGTCAAAATCTGCTGGACCGACATTAAACATGAATACTAATACAGCGGGTAATACTTCAAAAATTTTATTACACGAAGGTACTACTGCAAGCCCCGCAAATGGTGCATCTATAAGATATGACGGCTCTGCTAATACATTTAAAATTGGTGTTGGTGCAAATGTAAATACAACAAGATTAACAATAGACAGAGCAACTGGACTTGCGACTTTTGCAAATAATGTAACTTTATATTCAAGGTTAACTTTTGATTATGGTGGTGATCATTACCTTGAAGCTGGTACAAATAGTTTAGCTTATAAAAATTCTAGTGGTGCTGTTGTAATGACGCTTAATGCTAGCACAAAAGATGTAAGTTTTGCATCAAACATACAAGTTTATGGTTGGATAAAAGGTGCAAGTGATACAAATACACTTTATTCTGCTACAAGTTTAGGAACTTATTTGCAATCTCCAACAAATAGTGGAACAGGTGGTAATATATATTTTAGAAATTTTAGTGGTACAGTTTTTCAAACATTTAGTCAAGTAGATGGTAGTGCAACTTTTACTGGTGACATAACTATTGACGACAGTAATGCCACGTTAAATTTATTATCAGGCATAAATGGTAATAGTACAATTAATTTTGGTGATCCAGCAGACAACAATCCAGGCCAAATAATATATAGACATAATGGTAACAGCATGTCATTTGATACAGCTGATAATGAGCGTATGCGTATTGATATGAATGGTAATATTGGTGTAAATACAACATCGCCAGGTGTAAAATTTGACGTAATACATTCTGACACTGGCGCTGGTTATAGTGATGGGGTCGCAAGATTCCATAATAACACTACTAGCATGATGGGTGGCGCTGCTGTTTTAAATGTTCGTAATTCTTATAATGCTGGGTTTGGAGGGTTAATAAAATTTTGGTCAACAAGCATTATGTCTAGTGTTGGTAATATTTCATTTAACAGTGATAGAACAGCTGTAAATTATAACACTACATCAGATTATAGATTAAAAGAAGATTATAAAGATTTTAACGGATTAGACATAACATCTAAAATTAAAGTTTACGACTTTAAATGGAAAAATAAGGATCACAGAAGTTATGGTGTAATAGCGCATGAATTAAATGATGTAGTGCCTAGCGCGGTAACAGGTGAAAAAGATGGTCAGGATATGCAAGCTGTTGACTATTCTAAATTAGTTCCGTTATTGTTAAAATCTGTACAAGAATTAAAAGAAGAAAACCTTGCTTTAAAAGCTAGAGTAAGCGCATTAGAAAAAAATTAAATTAGTATATTTGTAAAAAATAAATATTATGGCAAACACATACTCATGGGATATACCCGCTGTAGATTGCAGACCAACAGAAGGTGATTTGTCAACTGTTGTTTATAACGTTCATTGGCGTTATAATGCAGATGATGGTAAGGGTAACACCGCTACGATTATTGGAACACAAACAGTTGGTTCGCCTGATCCTGAAAATTTTAAACCTTTTGCAGATTTGACCAAAGATATTGTTGTATCTTGGATTGAACCTGAAATGGATATGGCAGAAATGAAATCTAACGTTGACGCACAAATAGCGGAAAAAGAAAACCCAACAACAGAAACCTTACCATTACCAAGTGATAATGGTGGCGAATAATTAATAATTTAACAAACAGAAAAATGGCACAATTAGAAGAACAAGAGTTCGAGAAATTAAAACAACAAGAAGCTAGTAAAAATGCAATATTATTTGATATTGGTGCAATGGCTACACAAACTAAAAAACTACATAAAGCGTTTGAAAATCTGGAAAATGATATGCAAACCTTTCGTGAAGAATTAGTAGCTAAGTACGGTAAAATTAACGTTGATTTAAAAGACGGTTCATTTGAATTAGTTGAAGAAGAAGTTAAAGAGTAATGGCATTAATTAATGGAACATCTTTTGCGTTGTTTCATAATGGTAATATTCTAGGACATTCTACTGAAACTAAATTTAAATTAAATGTTGATTTACCTGAATCTACAACAAAAGCGTCAGCTGGCTTTCAAGAAGTTATAGCTGGTGTGCGTTCTGGCACAATAACTGCTTCAGCATTAACAGATTACAGTGATACTTTAAATTTTGAGCAATTAGCTGACATGGTTTTAACGCGTCAGCAAAGTGAGTTTATATTTGAACAATCTGCATTTGAGGGTTTATTTTTAACTGGTAACGGCATTATTATTAATGTAGATGAAATTGCTGAATCTGAAAATGTTGTTAGTTTTGACGTAGAAATACAGCTTACTGGATTATTTAGTTTGCAAGATGAATCAAGTGGTAGATATTGGAATACAACAGATGTTTTTTGGGAAAATGCTAACTTTGAATGGCAACTTGCATAATAAAAAAAATCGTATATTTGTAACATATTTAATCATTAAAAAATAAAAAATGGCTACAACATCAGTATTTAATGGAACTAATTTACTTTTAAAGATTGAAACTGTAACACTAGGACACACAACTAGTTGTTCACTCACATTATCTAATGACTTACCAGAGGCAACAACAAAAAATTCAAACGGATTTCAAGAGGTTATTGCTGGTGTTATAAGTGGTGAAATTTCTTTTGAAGGATTGGTTGATTATAGTGATAGTGCTAACGCAATACAAATGGCGGATTATTTATTGGCTAGAACTCAATTGACATGTGTTTTTGGAACTGCTGAAACTGGTGATGCTGTATATACAGCTGAAGGGTTTTTAAGTTCTTTGGAGCAGTCAGCTGAAATGGAAAGTCCAGTATCTTATTCAGGATCAATTACGTTAACTGGCGCGATTACAAAATCAACTAACTAATAGTTAAAAAATGGCAAACAGAAAAAGAGGTTATTACTCAATAAAATTGGGTGGTCAAAGTCGTACAATGCATTTTTCAATGAATTTTTGGACGAACTTTACAGATATTTTAGAAATACCTATTGATAAGATAGGCGAAGTATTTCAAAATGGTATAAATTTATCAACTATAAGAGCGCTAATTTATTCAGCGCTCTTGGCGTTTGACCAAGAAAATAACAACGAAATAAATTACAATATCTATAGCGTTGGTGCTTGGCTAGATGAAATGCCAGCTGAAAAAATAGAGGACATTGTCAGTGCAATGATGGAATCTAAAATTCTTGGCAATGATTTAAATGTTGGTATAAAAAGAACAGTTGCAAAAACTACAAAAAAGGGAAAGTAAAAAAGTCCATTAGTTGGGACGATTTGTTTGATTATTATATAGGGCAAATTGGAATTACGCCAAATGACTTTTGGACTAACACTTGGAAAGAAAATCAACTTCTTGGCGAATCGTATCAAATCAAACAAAACTTAGAGTGGGAGCGCACACGTTATATAGCAATGATGCTATTTAATACTAACGTTGATAAACGTGCTAACATGATTACGCCTGACAAATTATTTCCATTACCACAAGATGTTTATTTAGAACGTGGTAAACCAAAATCTACACGTGAACAATACGAAAAATTTAAAGAGAAAATTAAGAAAATAAGTAATAAAAAATAACTGTTATGTTTTTTGTATTTTTGTCTTAAATCTTTCTTATGGCAACACAACCCCTAAAAGTTAAAATTAATGGTGATGCTAGTGGCTTAAATAAAGCTATGGCAAGCGCACAGGGCAAGCTAAAATCTTTTGGAAGTAAATTAAAAGGACTTGGCAATTCTTTACAAGCTATTGCAATTCCTATGGGTCTATTAGGTGGCGCTGGTGTAAAAATGGCATTGGACTTTGATAAGTCAATGACTAAAATAAAATCATTAGTTGGTATTGCGGGTGATGAAGTAGATAAAATGGGTGAAAGCGCTAGAAAAATGGCGCTAGCTACTGGTATTTCAAGCCAAGAAGCTGGTGATGCATTATTCTTTATAACTTCAGCTGGTTTGCGTGGTTCTGATGCTATGGAAGCATTAGAAATAGCAACAAAAGCAGCTGCTTCAGGATTAGGCGAAACTAAAACAATTGCTGACTTAGCAACATCTGCAATGAATGCTTATGGATCACAAAACATGAGCGCAACGGATGCTACAGATGTTTTAACTGCTGCTGTTAGAGAAGGTAAATTAGAATCTAGCGAACTAGCTGGTGCTATGGGTGGTGTTATACCCATTGCATCAAACATGGGTGTCGAGTTTCATGAAGTTGGTGCTGCAATGGCAGCTATGTCAAGAACAGGAACAAATGCAGCTGTTGGCGCGACACAATTAACAGCAATTCTTGCGTCATTAAAAAAACCAGCAGATCAAGCTGTACAATCATTAGCCAATATGGGTTTAAGTACAGATCAAGTTCAACAAAGTTTAGCTGAACAAGGTTTAATGGCTACATTAGAAATGTTAAAAAACAGAACACAAGAATTTGGTGTTGATATTTCTAGTATATTTCCAAATATAAGAGCGCTAAAAGGTGTTATGGATTTGACTGGTGCTGGTATGGAAGATGCTAAAGGTATTTTTGATTCACTATCTAATAGCGCTGGCGCAACTGCTAAAGCATTTGACACTACTTCAAAATCAGCAAGTTTTCAATTTCAAGCTGCACTAAATGGCGCAAAAGAAACTTTAACTAGTTTAGGTCAACAATTATTAGTTGCAGTTGTGCCAGCAATACAAAAAGCTGTTGGTTTTGTAAGAAATTTACATAATAGATTTAAAGAATTAAGCCCAAGCACACAAAAGCTAATATTAGCTTTAAGTGGTGTCGCTGTTGCATTACCTACAATTATAACTTTAATTGGTGGGCTGACAACCGCATTAAGTGTTTTAATTTCGCCAATTGGTTTAATTGCAGCTGGCCTTGCAGCTGTAGCTTTTATTATACATAAAAACTGGAATGAAGTTTTGCCAGTAGTTGTTGGTTTATTTAATCAGTTTGTAGATTTATTTAATTCATCAGTGTCTTTAAGAATAGCAATTGCAGCTATTGGATCAGTTTTTAAATCAGTATTTATTGCAGCAAAAGCACAGATAATGCAATTTGTAAATATTTTTAAAACTATGTGGAAGGTAATTAAAGAGTTTTCACAAAAAGGTTTTAAAGGTAGTTTTGGTGATATATTACAAGAAGGTTTTGACAATGGCAAAACAATTGCAACTGATGCTGCCGAAGATATTGCAACAGAATTTACAGATAGTTACACAAATGCTTTATCTAGTAAATTAGAATATAAAACAGTAGAACAAGTTCAAGGAAGTTTGAATAATGTAGTTGACAAGTTTAAAGGATTTGGCAACAATTTAGTTAACAATATGTTTACTGGTGGTACTAGTGGTGGTGGTGGTGAAGAACCTACTAATGAAGATCAACCATCTGTTTTAAGTCAAGTTGTAGGAAGCGATGAAGATGAGCAAATGGTAAACGAAAAAGTTTCTAGGTTTTTAGAAACTATGAATAATTTAGGTTTAAGTGTGCAATCAATTATGTCGGCAGTTGGTGATTCGCTTATGGGAGCATTTACAGCTATGTTAGATGGTCAAAATTTTGTAAAAGTATTAGGTAATGCTTTAAAACAAATTATAAAACAATTAATAGCAGCGGCATTGGCAGCATTAGCATTATCTACTATATTAGGTGGTTTGGGTATTGGCACATTTAAAGGTGGCGGTACTGGTTTTAAAGACATATTTGGTAAACTTTCTGGGTTTGGTAAATTTGCTAACGGTGGTATTGTAAGCGCACCAACAATGGGTCTTATGGGTGAATACCCTGGAGCAAAATCTAATCCAGAAGTTATTGCGCCATTAGATAAACTAAAAAATATGATTGGCAATACAGGTGGCGCACAACAAGTGCAAGTTGGCGGTTCATTTGAAATACGAGGGCAAGATTTGGTTGTAGCATTAGAAAGAGCAAACAGTACACGTAATAGATTAATTTAATGGCATACGGTCTTAAATATAAATTAGAATTTAGTGATGTCTTAACCAAAGGTAAAAAAATAGAAATTTGGAAGGACAATTATACAGGTAGCGTTTTACCTATGGTTGGGCAAGCCGAACCAGTTGTAATAAAATGGAATGCTAATGACGATCCATACAATTCACCTATAATAGGATCAGTTTGTACGTTAAATTTATTTACTACTGATACTGTTACTTATGATGATTTTTATGAACATGATGAGCGTGAATATAAAGTAAAAATTTCATATAAAGATAGTTCAAATGTTTATAGGACTTATTGGATGGGTTGGTTGGTTGTTGATAGATTTAAAGAACAGTATAAAGCTAATCCTGTTGCATTTAGTTTAAATGCTTATGACGGTTTAGGAACACTTGATAATTTTGATGCGCCAATAGGAACTAATCCATTTAATGAAGCTACTGGATTAGCAAATAGAACAAGAATTGCCACAATACTTGCTAAACTTAATTTAGGTTTTGATATATATGTACAGGCAGATTTATGGCAAGCAACATTTGGAACACCTACATATCCAATGCTTAAAAAAGTAATGCAAGAATCACTAATTACAAATGGCCGTAATGAATTACTTAATAAATTTGATTTGCCAACATGTAAAAAACAATTAGAAGCAATTTTAAAAAATTATAATTGTCGTATTTTTCAATCGTATGGACGTTGGTATATTGTAGAAAATTCTAACATATTTGACGCAAATGTTAAATCTACAATATTTAGTTCTGCAACTGGTGGCACAACACCAACAGGCATAAGATCAAGCATAACATCACAATTAGTAAGTGCTAGTGCTGAAGTAATACAAACAGACATATATAATTCATCTGGCGTATATCAATCAAGCACTAATGAATCTTTATTAAAAATAGTGCCTACTAGTTTAAAAAATGTTAATGGCGATTTAACAAGGGAATACATACAACCAATAAATGAATCTAAATATAAATTTACAACAACACAAAATAATTGTTATTCTTATACTAGAAATATTGGTTTTGAATATGGTAGTTACGGGTGGATTTTTACAAGTTACGCAACATTGGTTACTGATGATTTTTCACAACAAGGACGTAAAGCTGCAAAATTAGTAAATGCACCAACTTCTGGAGAAACTTTAATTTTTAATTCTGACTATGTTGGTCAAACAGCTAGATCATGGAATCATTATTATACTGGTGTAAGCGCACAAGTAGGTGTTTTTGTTGAAAAAAATGAAAACAGTGTAAGTAATTTTCAAATACAATTTAGAATAGTTGTTAGTGCGCCCCCTAACTTTAAATATTGGGACGATGAAAACAGCACATGGACCAACACAAGTACGACAATTACAAGGTCAATTGAAGTTTTTAATAATTGGCAAACTATTAATGTTAGTTTTGATGGCACTGGTTATCCAACAAATTTAACAAATAATCAAGTTGGTATTCAAATTTTAAATTGTACTTATTCTGGAACTGGTGTTGACGATATATATTTTGATAATGTAGGAATTATAGGTAATTATTTTAGACCAAGTGGCACACCTACAGCGCCAAATGACAATAGAAATATACCTAGTTCATATATAGAATTTGCAAAAAGAACAACAGCAAATAATGTTTATAGTGATGAAAAAATTATAACAGGCACATATTATTTTAGCACTGGTAATGGAATACCGACACTATATGCATATAAAAGAACTAGGGACACACAATTAAAACCAATGTATCATAGGCATTTACAAAACATAATGAATGATTACAGAGAGTTTTTGGTAAGATATGAAGGCACTTTTAGGAATATGGAAAATGATCCTGTAAGCATGCACAATAGAATATGGTTTAATTTTGGAACGTCAATAGCCCAAGACCCACAAAGTTGCTATATTGATGGATTAACATATAATGTAAAATCAGCAAACGCAAAAGTTATAGCCCACTTGCCAAATGACGATGATGATTTAAGTTGTGATTTTAGAATTACGTCAGAATAATCTTTGCTTTCCTTTTCTGTTTGCAAGAAGCCGTCACAGTTAATTTAATTGTGGCGGTTTTATTTTTAAAATATTTTTTTTGTTTTATTGAAAATAAATTTTAACTTTGTTTAAATATTAAAAATAATTTATGATTGAAAAAGCATTTAAAGGCGATCTTAAACGTCTTAGGTTGAAACGATACGATGTTTGTGAAATGCTACATTGTACAATGCCAACATTAAAATCAAGAATAAACAAACCAGAAACTTTTACTGTTAACGAAATTGTTTTGTTAAAAGACAACGGTTTTAGTTTATTATATAATAATTTGTTAAATATATTAAAATGAAAAAAATAAAAATACATGGGAAGGATTACATTGAGGTAAATGAACGCGTCAAATATTTTAGAGATAATTATGACGGTTATTCTTTAACATCAGAAGTAATAGAAAAAACTTCAGAATCAATTATGATACAGGCAACAATTAAAGACAAAGAGGGTTTTGTTATTGCTTCGGGAATTGCTGAAGAAATAAAAAGCAATAGTGGTATAAACAAAACATCTTACGTTGAAAATTGTGAAACCTCTGCATGGGGTAGGGCTTTGGGTAATTTTGGTATTGGTATAGATACTAGTATTGCCAGTGCTAATGAAGTTGCTAATGCTGTTGCAAATCAAGATGATAGGCAATGGCTTACTGAAAGCCAATTTCAGTCAACATTAAAAGGCACTAAAAAGAAAGCAGAAAATGTTTTAAAGAAATTTAAAATGAAAAATGAGTACAAAAATAAAATTATAAACCAATTTAAAATTAAATAATATGTCAGAAAAAAAATCAATTTACGTTAACGGTGTAAGGTTTTTTAAACCTAATGAAAATGCACCTGAAAATTTAGTTGCTAATGTTTTGATTACACCAAAATTATTAGGCGAATCTTTACGTCAAGATGAAGTAAAGGACGCTAAGGGCGAATATCAAGGCAATAAGCAATACCGCGCTACATTATGGAAAAATAGTGACGGTAGTTATAGCATGAGTTTTAATACTTATAAAGCTGAAAGCAAAGTTCAGCAAGCAGAAGAAAGTGGCGATGACTTGCCATTTTAGTTTTAACAAAAGGGTGGCTATTAGTCACCCTTTTTAATTAATAAATTATGGGAAAAAGTAAAGTAATAACACCAAAATATTATAATGGTTTAAATGATTATACAGCAAAAGAAGTTGTAGATAATTTTGAATTAAACTATCATTTAGGTACTGCATGTACTTATATATTAAGAGCATATAAAAAACATGATACGCCAAATGAAGATTTACAAAAAGCAATAGATCATTTAACTTTTGAATTAGAGCGAATTGAATACATACAACAATATAATAGGAATCGTGATTTTAAAGATCATATTGTTTTAAATGCAGCAAAAAAAAGAATAGAACAATTAAAAAACCCAGCTACTTATATAGAATAATTATGAAAAATAATAAATTTAACGGGTCAACTGAAGCATTAACTTTTTTACATTATAGAGTTGAGGCATTAGTTAAAGAAAATAAAAGGTTAACAAATAAATTAAAAAAATGTCAAAATGAAAACAGTAAGGGATAGCAACGAAGAGTATCATTCTAGTCCAGGTATAAGTGCCTCTGGGTTAAAAATGATATATAAAGAATCTGTAAGTAAATATTTAAAGCGCAAACCATTTGAATCAAAATCAATGGCATTAGGTACTGCTGTACATTCTGCTTTATTAGAACCAGATGAATTTAGTCGAGAATATTTAGTGTTACCTAAAATAGATAGGCGAACAAAAGACGGTAAAAATGAATATAATAATTACATGAGTAAGGCGAACAACAAAACTTTGTTAGCATCAGAAGATTATAATATTATAAATGAAATAAATAAAAATTTAAAAAAAAATAAATTAGCTAAGTTTTATTTAGAAGGTCAAAAAGAAATATCACATTATGGTCAATACAATGGTGTCGAAGTTAGAGTAAGGCCAGATGTTATAAATATGCATAGGGGATATATCGCAGATGTTAAAACATGTAGAAATAATTCACCTAAAAATTTTAAAAATGATGTGTATAAATACGCATATCATTTACAGGCGGCATTTTATATGGATATGATTGATGGTATTGACCATTTTAAATTTGTTACTGTAGAAACTGTTTATCCTTACACTGTTGAGGTTTACACGTTAAGTGAAGAAATGATTGAGCAAGGACGTAATGCGTGGAAGCAAGCATTTAGTGATTATGAAATGTATTTAGAAACTGGTGTTGTTCCAAGTTATAATTGGTATCAATACGCTAACGATGGAAGTTATTTATTATGAAACATTATAGAGATATTGTCGAAAAATATTACAGCATTGACATTGCTGAAAAAAACAGAAAATTAAAATATGTATATGCGCGTGCAATTTATTTTTATTTATGTGATAAATATTCAAAAGCGCATAGGACAGAAGTTGCTGAATCTATAGACAGGCATAGGTGTACTGTTTTGCATTCTTTAAAAACATTTCCATATATGTTAAAGCATGACAAACAATTAAAAATGGATTTATATTTAATAAAACAATTAGCAAATATTAAAGATACTAAGCGTCAAATGTCTATAAAAAAATTAGTAAATGCTTACAACAATTTATTAATAAAATTTGATGTTTTAAAAGCATTATACGACAAAGAAAAAAATAAACAGTAAATTTAAATGAAAGCTAACCCGTTTTATAGATATTTAACAAAAGAAGATAAATTACAACATCGGATCATTAGCTATTTAAAATATCAGTACCCAGATTTATTACTGGCACATGTACCTAATGAGGGTAAGCGCAGTATTTTTGAACGATTTAAATTTAAATATTTAGGCGGTTCATCTGGCATTCCTGATCTTTTAATATTTAAAAAAAATAAATATTACTGTGGACTTGCAATTGAATTAAAAGTTGGTTATAATAAACCAACGGCAAACCAAAAAGCATGGATTGATAATTTAAATAAAAATAATTGGTTAGCAATTTGGGTTAACGATTATGACAAATGCATTGAAATAATAAAAAAATATTTAAAAGATGAGCAAATTTAATTACGTGTATTTTGATTCTGATAATCAAAAAGTCAGATGGACACAAACCGTTACTGAAGACATTGATATAACATATAATTTTATCGGGAAAATGACGAGGGTTGAATTTGATCTATTAGTTGAAGTGTTATGGGAAGTTTTTGAAGACAAAGACATACCATTAAAAGATTTTATGAAATATTACAATGATATTAGACATTTTTGTGATAAGATTAAAATTATATTAGAAAAATAAATGAAAATAAATAAAATAATAAAACCAAAACGATTTGCGCGTTTTGTAATAATCCCGTCTGCAATATTTAGGCATAAAAACATAAGCGCCGCTTCTACTGGATTATATTGTTGGTTATTTTCACATGACGAAAAACAAGAAATGACATTTAAATTTATTTTAAATCATTTTAGCAATGGGCGTGATGCTTTACAAACATGTATAAAAGAATTATCTACAATTGGTTTTTTGATACGTGAACAAGTTAAGGTTGACGGAAAATTTAAAGGTTATAATTACATACTAAATGACATACCGCTAACTGGAAAACCGTTAACTGGAAAACCGCTAACTGGAAATCAACAACAAAGTAATATATATATAGATAATATATATAATAATAAAAGTAATATAAAACCAAATGCTAAAAATTACGCTAAAATAGTCACTGACGCATTTGATTATTTTGTAGAATTATTTCCAGTTAAAAACCGCCCTACTACAAAAACTAATATTGATAGATGGTTAGATACATTAGATAAAATTCATCGCATTGATAAATATGATTTGCGTGAGGTATATTTAAAATGTAAAGAATTAAGAAATGATCCTTTTTGGGAAACTAATTTTCTATCATTAGTAAAATTAAGAAATTATAATCGCGAAGGAATTAGATACATTGATTACTTTATGTATAAAGCAAAACCAAATGTAAACAACATAAGAAAAAAAATACCAGGCGCTATAAAATTTTACAAATACAATGATCCGTTAGGAGAAAAATTAGTTGGTGTTAAAACTATAAATGGTGATATTGATTATGATATGTTAAAAACAATGTTATCTGCAAATGATCTTAAAATATTATTAAATGATTAAAAAAGGTCAAGTTTTTACGTTAGATAATTTAGAACAAAAAATTGTACTTACAATTGCAACCGAAAGACAATTAAATAAAGAAAAAACAGGTTGGAATGGTTATAGAACTGTAGCAAAAACTAATAATGTAGAACTAAATAAAGTTGGTTTTGGTGCTGAATTTATATTTTGTAGGGAATTAAACTTATTTCCAGATTTTACTATTCTTAATACTAGTAAAACATTAGGGACAGATAAATATGATTGCATATATAAAAATTTTACAGTAGATGTTAAAGTAAATAGAAACGTAAATAATCCTTTTATGATCCCAGAATATGCTAAAACAAATTGCAATTTATTTGCTCTTTTTGTTTGTAAATTTCCAAAATACAGATTTGAAGGTTTTGCAACAAACCAAATGATATTTCAAAATAAAAATTTAAAAATGACAAGAGTGAAAGCGTATGTGCTAGAAAAAAAATTGTTATTAGATTATAACGATTTAAAATTATAAATTTATAAAAACAAATAAAATGATTGAGGAATTAAGTAACTTGGGAATTAAAATAAAAAGACAATCTGGTGAATATAAAACAACATGTCCAAAATGTAGCGATACAAGAAAAAACAAAAAGGACAAGTGTTTATCTGTTAACATCACCAGAGGTATCTACAATTGTCATAATTGTGGATGGTCAGGATCAGTCCAAAAGTTTTCTGCAAAACCTGACTATATTATACCAGTTAGAGAAAATGTACAAATCAACAACCGCATTTTAAATTGGTTTTCTGATCGTAAAATTACTGAACCTACATTATTACATTGGAAAATAGGGGAATCACTAGAATACATGCCACAGGTAAACAAAAAAAGGCGTGTAATAAATTTTAATTATTACAGGGAAAATAAACTTATAAACACAAAGTTTAGAGATAGTGAAAAAAACTTTAAGATGGTTTCTGGTGCTGAATTAATATTTTATGGATTAGACAACATAAAAGAATTAGATATTGTTTACATAGTTGAGGGTGAAATTGACGCATTAAGTTTACATGAAGCTGGACTTTATAGTGTTTGTAGTGTGCCAAATGGCGCTAGTAAAGGCAATCAAAAATTAGAATACCTTGACAATTGTTATAAATATTTTGAAAATAAAAAAACGATAGTTATATGCACTGATAATGACGCACCTGGTCTAGCGTTGAGAAATGAATTAGCTAGGCGTTTTGGTTTTTATAAATGTAAATATGTGGATTTTGGTGAATTTAAAGACGCAAATGATGTATTAGTAAATGCTGACAAAGAAACTTTGCGCAATATTATTTCAAATAATAAAAGTTTTCCGTTAGAAGGTATTTTAAATATAGACAACATTTGGAACAGTGTTTTAAATTATAATGAAAATGGTTTAAAAAATTATTCAATTGGTATGGGTAATTCAGATAATTATTTTAACCTAGCATTTGGCGAATGGACTGTTGTGACTGGTATTCCTAATAGCGGTAAATCAGATATTGTCGATCAAATATGCTGTAATTTAGCTACTAAATATGGTTTTCGTTGCGCAATGTTTGCACCAGAATCATTTCCGTATGAGGGTCACATAAAACGTATTGCAAATAAATTAAACGAAAAAAATTGTGATAATAATGATTTAAACAATACAAAAGATTTTATTGAAGAACATTTTCATTGGGTAAAAATAGATTTGGAAAACCTAACGTTAAAGGGCATTTTGGACGCATTTAAACAACTTGTGTTGCAAAAAGGTGTAAATGTGTGCGTCATTGATCCTTATAATATGTTAGACCATTCTGCGCAACGCGACTATTCTTATGTTGGGCGCTTACTTTCACAAATAACACAATTTTGTCAACAAACAAAAACACACTTGTTTTTAGTAGCACACCCAAGAAAAATAGAATCAATAGAGGGTAAATATCGAAAACCAACATTATATGATATTTCTGGATCGTCAGATTTTTTTAACAAATCATATAACGGTTTAATTGTATTTAGACAAATTGGGCAAAAATCTAAATATAAAAGTGATGTTGTAAGCGTATATGTAGAAAAAGTAAAGCGTAAAGAAAATGGTCAATTAGGTCAATTTGAAGTTGCACCTGATTTTGTTAATGGTGGCGTTTACAAACATTTAACACGTGAAAA
>CEWC01002606.1_pt1 | contig 14161 bp, 13 predicted proteins | sample 530331 | NCBI WGS metagenome assembly CEWC01 (sample SAMEA2619935, study PRJEB7988) | marine metagenome | isolation source: saline water (ENVO:00002010), including
GAGACTGCTCCTTGAGCAGATGCTTCTTTCAGTTGGGGAATATTTTCTAGAAAGCCTTGAGCTTGTGGTAAGGAAACATCAGGGCCAAGGATAACTGTACCGTGTGTTTCTGGATACTGGTCATTGTTTATTTCAGGCATAGCTATCACACTAGGAGCTAAGCTGAGCATATAGGCAAAGTCTTCATCGCCACCAAGTCTGTCAGGGTGAGGAAACAACATTACCCAACCTACACCTAACGCACCTTTTTGTAAAAGTTTTAGATGGATATCTGCTAATGTTTTTCTAGGGAGTGGATAACCACCTTCTTTGTCAAGATATTCTTCATCAATATTAAGGATGGTAAAGTAACCTGTTGGGTCTGGAGTCTCGACAAGAGCATCAAAGGTTTTAAGTCTTAGTATCTCCAAAGGTGGAGCATTGAAGACTAGAGGTAGTGTTAAGAAAAATAATAGTAGACTTGCCCACTTCATAAGTCACCTCCCTTATGCATAACATAAAGATTATTAAGAAGTATCACACGATAAAAATCATTAGCATATTTTAACTGTTGAGGTGAAGCATCTCTGATAACAAAATAACTAACAGTGCCTTTCAGGACTAGTAATAATTCTAATGATGGTTGTTTAGGTAGGAAGGGGTTAGCTTCTAAAGCATAGCCTTTGATATTGATAGCTCTATGTGTAGTATAGATATCTAGAATTTGTAGGGCTAAAAACTCTTTGTAAGGTTTTTCTTGTAGTTTAAAATAAATATTAGACTGAGGTAAACTATAATCTAACTGAGGTTGTGGTTTCTCTAGGTAAGGTGCTTTAGTAATCTGCCAATATATATCAGGCTTATCCGGAAGATTGCTTGATAGTAATGGAAGAGTTACTACCACCATTAAGAGTGAGAGTAATTGCTTTGCCATCTTGTATAATTAAAACCTTATAGCTATTGTTAGTATCTAAATCTAACCTGACAGTATCTTCAACTTGTCGATAAAAGGTTAGCACTGTGTCGGTAATAAAGGTGTTGACCTGTGTATTAGCATCATAACCAAATGCTGTGCCTTGTACTTCAACACTACCGGTTGTTAAAACGTTCTGTTCTAGTTCATCTATTTCTTCAATAATACTTAGCAGGTCTTCCAAGAAATTGACATCTAAATAATTGATGTCAAGTTCGGTGAACTCTAAGTTATCTTCGGCTAAATAGTCTTGTTCTAGTTCATCAAACTCTAAGTAGTCGATATCAAGGATATTATCTGAGCTTTCTGTTTGTTCGCCTTCACTAACAAAGTTCGGGTCTTCTTTTGGTGGATTGACAATCAACATATTGTCGATGATGTCTAAGGTTAAATCCAAGATAACTGGTCTGCTTGGAGCTGACTCAAACAACTCAACTGTAGTAGCTTCGTAGGGCTTGTTGAGCACTACTTGACCAGCAGCAGTAGAGACAACAATCTCACCAGAAGCTAAGCCATCTTCTTTAGGCAGTAGAATTATCAAAGACCTACCGAGTTCATCAACAGTGACAGTAAAGTCTGTACCCCTGATACCAATCGTAGCACTAGGAGTTTCAATAGATATGTTTTCTTTATTGATTGAGGCTAGTTTGCCGGTAATAAAACGAGCAGTACCACTAGCAAACTTGAGAGCCATCTTAGATTTAGATGGGTCAGGGTCATAGATAAACTCATCTATAACTAGTTGTGAATGTTCTGTGAGACGTACTTGAGATTCGTCAAGAAAGGTAATGCCTATGCGACCCTGTGAAGTCTCGACATTATCAAAACTATTAATACCAAAGGCGAGAGCAGCAGCAAAGGGGTCTTGCTCCCTTACTACTCTCCCTACTCCTTTGAGTTCTGTTATGCTTCCTATACTAGCAACTTGTACTTGAGCCTGAATCGTTTTGAATGATGCAGACAGTACCATTATCGCCAGAAGAAATAATCTTGAGCCAGTCACTTGCTAAGGTAGAACTTTGTGTAATATTAAATGTTCTGCTGTTACCTGTTTGGTCTAAATAAAAGTAACCATCAGCATAACCACTACCATCATAATTGACGATGTTAGAATCACCATCAATATCTACATAAGATGTCGCACTGTCAATATCAATGTTAAAGTCTAGTTGGTTACTATCACCATTGATAACCCAGTCCAAATCTAAGTATTCTGCTAACGCATTGGTAGCAATATTTAATTCAAAGTCATTGCTTGAACCAGTAACATCGACATAGTAGTTACCACCATCAGCACTATAAGTATCTGTTGGGTCTACTTGTATTTCAAAGACGTTACTGTCGCCATCAAATTCAAAGAAACCTACTAGTGAATCTAATACAATGTCTCCAATGAATTTGTTGGAATCGCCAAGCTGATTGATGTCTAAAGTCATTGAACTACCAGCTAATTCTAAAGCAGTCATTTGACCTGAAACAGCATCAAGACCACCAATAAGGTTAGAGCTACCTAGTTGTTCAACATCTAAGTTCAACGTAGCACCAACTTGATTGATGTATATTTCGTTATCAGAAGCTTGAGCCATAAAGCCCAGTAAAGCTAATAATATAATCCTATTCATAATTCCAATATCTCCTCTCTATTCCTTGTCGTACTATTTCTAGTACACTAGTCTCTATCGCTTTTTGGAGAGCAATAGAAACACTTTCATTTTGTGCTACACCTGATTCAACCTCTACTAGTTCTGTTCCAGCTTCGTAGAATCTAAAGATATCAGTAGATACTCCTACCGATAAAATAGTTTTTGATGTCAACACTTCCATCAATACTTCCCCTGTATTAACAGAAACTAATCGCAAAGAAACTGTAACTGTGTCTTCACGATATTGGCGACTTTGTCCGACACCTAAGTATCGAGCACCTCGACCACCACTTTTTAAGTTAGTGTCATAACTAATAACACCACCTTGTACCAATAACCCAGCAAAGATAAGAGGATTAAGTTCTCTCTCATCATCAAAGTCTTGACGGGTTGTTCTGATTATTTGTCGTTCTTTTGTGAGGTTATCCAAACCTACTCGTTCAACGACTGTAAAAAAGTTACCATCAGCTGCATGTTTAAAAGCTCTAATCAGAAACGCATCAGGTGATTGGGTAATAGCTGAGCTAAATAAAGCAAAGGTACTGTTGCTCTTTCGTTGTCCTGTCAAGTCTGTGAAGCTGTTAGGATAAATAGCAATAGTCGGCTTTACTCGAGCCGGTGGTAAATTAAATAATTCTTGTGACTGTAATTCTAATACGGTACTTGCTTGTCTCTTTGAATAAGCTCCGGGAACATCCTCATCTAATAAATCAGAGTGTCGCCAACTTGTGCAACTAGAAAGTAAAAGAACCGATAGGAACAGTAATCTCTGTAACATTCCCTTCTGCATCTGTAATTCTAAGTGTAATCATTGTGCCATCATCACTGACACTGTATTCAATAGTGTTGCCCATCAACTCTAGAACACCAAAGGTACTTGGGTCTTCACCAAACAAAGCATCTACTAACTGTCTGGATAGTTGGGCATATATTCTTGATTCTAAGTTTCTAATAAATCTTGCTAATGTTGTGTTCTCGGCTTCTCGTTCTAGTTCTTCTCGGTAAGCTTTTATCTCAGCCTTGATGGCTGCTTTTCTGTTGAACTCTTGGTTCTCTATAGTAAGGTAATGGGCTGAGGTGTTAATCCCACTAAAGGAAGGTGACTTAAACTTGTGGACTATTTCATCTGCCACTAAGCTACCATTAACACCTAGCAGCAGTATAATAAATAAAGTGCTTAGTATTTTCATTTCTATAATCTCCTCAATCTTTTCTTTGGTCATCTCTATCAGCTTTCGCTATCTTTTCTATATCAATCAAATTTGGTACTCCTAATAAAGTTTTCAAAAGTACATCTTGTCTAATCGTTTGGTTGTCTAAAGCTCTAACTCGGTCAATAAGACTGACAATAATGCCATATTGACTATCAAGTTTAGTTCCTAGTCTTTGCTCCATAGCTGTTATTTGTTCAGCTACTTTCTCATCTACAACATCAAGTTTGGTTTCCATACCATCAACGATACGCATGATTAGTTTGTAAATAAACCAACCAAGACCTAAAGCTGCTGCTATAGGGAAACCTACTTGTTGTATTATAGTGACTATCTCTTCCACTACTTATCGTTTGAGTTTGAAGCTCCAAAGTAGAATGAGATAACAGCACTAGCTAATCCACCTAAATAACCTAAGACAAGGTTAATTAAAGCTTCAGAGTTTTGCTCTGGTGGTTGTAGGGTTACTAAGAATATGTAACCTAAGAAGCCACCTACTGTAGCTATACCCATAATACGAGCTGTCCAGTCTTTACTAAAGTTCTTTCTAGCATCTTGCGTATCTGCTATTTCTAATTTGTAGACATCAACATCTAGCTCTTTCATCTGTAACTCAAAAGCTTGTTCAGCTTTTTTAAGTTCTAGCATTTGTTCAGGTGTAGCTTCTGCTACTGCTTTCTCAATCGCTTTAGGGTTGTTAGGACAACCTAGCACTTCAGAAATCATATTACCTGCCATACCACCCATCGGACCACCGAGGGCTGTGCCAAGTGTCGGAGCCACTGCTCCTACGATATTTTTTAATAAATTTTTCATTTAACTTCTCCTAATACCATTTCTTGTAATTCTTTACTTCGTCTCCCTACTTGTCCAAACCATTTGCTGTCTTCCATTTGTCGAGCCATTTCTGACCAATCATAAGAACGACATGCTTCTAACATCTTTTTAAATTTACCTAAACGACTAGCTCCTAAGTTAAAACACATATTAACTAAAACGTGTTGTATATTCTCTGGTAAATTATAAAAATCTTTTTCCGTTCCAAAGACATGTATTGTTTCTGCTAAATGTTTATTAAAATCATCTTTAAAATATTTACTAACAACTTCTTGACTGACTGATGTACCAACTTCCCAGTCGTATTCAGGGTCTTTAGGCTGTAATAAATGGCCAATTCCTAAAGTTTTTAAACCTAAACTATCTAAGTAGATTTCAAGGACTTCGCCTTCGTGTCTTTTTATTTGTGCTGCACATTCTTTTACATTCATTTAATCATATTCTCCTAACATAAACTTCTCCATCTCTTCTTCGTAGATAGGTCTAAAGTCTTCGATAGTTAGCCAAGGTATTGATAGCTTTGCTCGAGCCTTACAGTTTTCCTGCCAAGCTTCTTCGAGTTGTTTTTCTGTGTATAGTAGCATTATTTATCTTTTATTTTCAAAAACATCATCTATAATTTTAGCAAAACCATAAGGATTACCTTCTACATTAGGCCAGTTTTCATTATGTGTAGAGTAAGCCCTAAACTCAGTAGGGTCCTTAAAGGCTTTCTCTATATCTGTCATACTTTTAACATCAACGATATCTCTACTTTTTATAACTCCTCCTGAAAATTTAATGGAAGGTAAGTATTCATCATAAGTATCAAGTATCTTGTCTGTTGCAAAGTCTCTTACTTCTCTTTTATCAAATTTAATATTTAATTTTTCAAGTCCTTCTGGTCCAAATAAACTTTCAATATCAGGAGCTTGGTCTGGTTCCCATTTATAGTTTCCTTTTCTAATTTTAATTAAAGCTAATTTTTCAAAATCATCACCTCGCCAATAATGCTTTTTAGCAAAAGCTACAGCATCTGCTGGGTTTTTAAAAGCATATACAGCAGGAGAGGCTTGATACCTTTCTCCTGTTCCAGCTTTTACAAAGTTAGAAGTTTTTAGTGGATTCAATCCTTCGTTCTTAATCTTTTCAGCATTTGCTTTGGATGTAAAATGATAAACATAATCACCATCTACTATGTTTTTCTTTTGACTTTTAGTTAATTGCTGAGCAACTTTTGATACTATTCCACCAATAGCAAAACCTAGCCGACTCATCTGTTCTTCAGTTAATTTTGAACTATTTTTTATTATGTTTTTTGGGTCAAAGACTACTGTTTCAGAACCTGCTCTTATACCAGAAAACCCAGCTTTTTTTACTTTAGATGCTACAAACTCAGCCACGTCTTCAATACCTTCATTGTATTCAAGGTCATCTAAATCTCTCATTACCATTGACAATCTTGTTTCTACGTTTTTTAAATAAGGAAAGAGATATTTAGTACCCGACTCATCTGTTGTATTGTCTATATCTCGGAGGTATCTTTCAAACAATTCTGATGCATCATCAAAACTATCACTTTCTTTTATAACACTTGAGTCTGGCATTTTTATAGATGCATCATAACGTTGGTTCCCGTACTTATCTTTATAAGTTTTTGTTAATTTTAAGTTATCTTTAAAATACTTTTCAACTTTTAAAAAATCTTTATATGCTAATTTTTGAGCCGGAGGTAAAGCATCTATTTTATCTAACTTACTAGCCCATAATTTATATGTATCAAAAGCATTTTCCATTTGAGATTCTTCAAAAGCCTTTTTATCAAAAACTCTTTGTAATTCGCTACCACCTTCAAGGTCTAGCATTTTACCTTTTACAAAATATTCTTCAACATTAGGACCATACAATTCAGCTTCTCTTTTAAGTGGTGTAAAATAAAATCCTTTACCATAAAAACCTTTGTCTTTTTGTCCTATTTTAGTAGGGTCAAATTCATCAAATACATTTTCTGAACCATGGTATAAAGGTTTATCAGTATCAAAACCTGCTTTAGTAAGTCTTTTTGCTAACTTACCAGCTATCCCACCAACAACAAAGTTTTCTCTGTAGGGCTCACCAGTCATAGGGTTGATACGGTCTGCTGGGTCCTCTTTAGTATATTGAACATTGACATCTAAAGGTTGTCCAGTATATAAATCTCTACTTGAAACTAAACCACCAGTATTTTTTAATATTCTTCTATCGGTAATATTATCAACATCTTCTTCTTCTCTTTGTAATAAAGAAACAAGACCTCTTTCAAAACCACCACCGATAGCTTTGTCAGCTTCTTTAGCAGCCTTTTGTAATGGAGTATAAGGTTCTCTAAAGCCTGTATACTCCTCCATAATATCTCCAACAGCTCTATCAAAAATATTTCTAGTTCCTATTAAAGGTGCTTTTCTAGCTGCTGTTTCTAGTAATCCTCGATTGTATAAAGTCAACCCAACAATATCATTTATAATTGGGCCTCCTACTGCTCCAGTCGCTGCTATAGGATTTTGACCATACGAAATAGCTTCCCCTATCCTTAGTCCATATTCTAAAGGACCTAGTAAGCCAACTCGTTGAAAGGCTTTTAGTGTGTCTAGATAATCTCTACCTTCAGTATCAATTCTTTCTCTTTCTTCAGGAGAACTTCTCCAATAGTTTGTTGCTTTAGCAAGGTTGGTAGCCATTACAACAAAAGCTGCTAGTTTAGGAGCATTAGCTCTAGTATCAGTTATAGTTTCTTTAGCAAAGTTTCTTAGTACAGTATTACTAAATACAGTTGGATATCTTAAAAACTGAGTTAAAATATCCCATTTAGGATTAGTCATAAAGGTTGGCACGGTAGCATACTCTCTAGATGTTTGTAGAATAACACTGTTAGTAAAACGACCTGCTCCCCTAACAATATCATTTTTATAAAACTCATCATTCAGAGAAGCCTTATTAAATTTACCATTGTGTTTGTTATGCCATGCTAAACCTTTATCTATATCAACCCCCAAGTCATTAAGTTCTCCTCTTAATCTTTGTGTAGCTCTACTACTTAACCCTGCAGGACTTGCAAGTTTTGCTAAGTTCTGTGTAATCATATCTTTACCTGTAGAAAAGGCTGCTAACTGTACAGTTTTAGTCCAAGGTATCAAAACATTAAATCTGTAAAAACCTCTAGCTATTCTTTTTAGAGTTTCATTTTGTAAGCCTTCACCAGCTAAACGATTAGTAACATCTGCTAATGATTCATCAACAGCTAAAAATACTGAGTTCATTTCTTTAACTAACTCAGAGTCAGGCATTTGGTGTTTTTCTTTTATTAGTTGACCAAGTTCTTTAGTAAAAAAATTGTGACCATTATCTATAGTAGATTGCATTCCTTTAATAGCTGAGCTAGTTGGTGCTTTACCTAAAGTAATAAAAGCCTCTGATAAAGATGATAAAGTAGCTAAAGGTAGATAAGCCATAGCATTAGCTAATTTAGTACCATCATAAATACCTTGGATAACTCCACTATCAAAGTAATCTACTTGGCCAGTAACAGATTCATAAACTTTTAATATATCTTTCTTTTGATTTTTAGTTAGTCCTTTACCTCGAGCAGCTCTTAGTTCATCATCAATCGGCTTAATAAATCTATTAATAAATTGTTGTTCATTGCTTTGTTTGAAAAGCATTAAGTTACCTTTTTCAGTACGTCTAGCTGAGACATCTTTACCTAAAGATAAAAAATGTTTTTTATGATTAATAGTTCTGGCTGCACCCATAAAGTAATCAGTTACTACTGGAACTAAATCATTATTTAGAAATTCACTAAATTCATTGTCATCTAAGTTTCTAAACTTTCGTGCTTGAGTTATTAAGGTTGATGAAGAAGAGTACAGTTCATTCTGCTTGTTTAACATACCTTCGACAACTTCATCAACATCTTTAGGCTTAACTATTTGAAACTCTTTACCGTCAGCATCTTTCCTTGTTTTAGTTAATAGTTGTCTAAACTTTTCAGGGTTAGCTTCAATAGCTTCTCTGTCCCAAGAACGAGGGAAATAATTTTCTACTTTATTAGGCTCTAGTCCTACTTGTTCTGCATCATTTAATACTTTATTAAAAAACTCTCTTAAGTTATCAGCTGTTTCTCTAACAGCCTTATTAGCATTAGTAACTTCTCCACCTCTTAATAAAGTTAAAACTGCTTTACTATCAGCAGGTAAAACTTCTCCTGTCTTTCTTATTGGAGCAATAGCATTATCAAATAGTAATTTATAATTACCTCTATCAAAATTAACATCTTCAGCATAAGAATACCCAACTCTTCGTCTAGTTTGTCTAGTTAGTTTTTTACCAAACTCAGGAGTAAATCTAACACCAAGCTCTCGTGCTGTTTTAGAAAAGTCAGCATCGGTTTTAAGAATCCACGCAGGACTTGCTAGTGTTTTAGCTAACAGTTTATCTTTAGCTTTTCTTAAGTTATAAACTAAGTCACTACCAGCATCTTTTCTATAACCATCATTAGTATAAAGCTTTGCCATTCTTTCAGCAAAGAAATCATTTTTTCTGGCAAGACCTCCGAAAATACCACCTGTCAAAGCTCCAATAGCTGTACTACTAACAAGCTCAGGAGTAGAATAAATCCTTCTCATATCAGCATTTAGTTCTGTATTTTGTCTAAAGTGATTATCAAGACCTGTCCAAGCTCCAACTTCAGCTGCTGTAATTCCTACAGTTCCTGCTGGACTAATACCTTTAGCTTTATCAGCACTTAAAGCAATGTTCTTCATACCATTAGTAAGGCTTTTAGCACCAGCTGTTCGAGCTGCTAAAGAAGTACCACCAGTAACAGGAGTTAATAACATAGCTGCAATAGCTGTTGGGTCTGTAGCTATATCAACAGTTGCATCTTTAATAAGTTCAGCATACTGTTTGAAGCTACCCATATCTGCTCTATCGAATCTAGAACGAAGATATTTGTAGTCTTGTTTTTGCTGCTCAGTAAACTTTTCAGACTGAGACATTCTTTGGAAGCCTGAGAATAAATTAAAATCAGAGTCTCTCAAGTATTCAAAGACATCATTATCTTTTTCACCTAATGAGCCTAGAAATCTTTCAGCGACATTTTGAAACTCTTCATTCTTTTCAAGGTCATCCAAAGTATAACCTAACTTTAAACGGGAAGAAGGGTCTCCTCCAATATTAATTATTGCCATATTTAATCAGTTCTTTGTGATTGTCCGTAAAAAAATGCTAAGCCACCAGCTCCCCATAATAAAGGTCTACCTCCTGTAATTCCTTTAAGATAAAGTCCCGGCAGCTTACTTAGTTCTTTTAATAACGTAGCATTGTTAATAGAGTTTCCTCTTGAGCTTATAGAATTAAAGATAGCTCGTTCTGTTGGGCTTAAATTTTTTATAAAGTTATCTTTGTTATTTTGAGATTTAAAACCTTTCTTAACTCTTTCCAGAGCTTTAGTAACAAATGCTGAGTTCTTTGACATTACATGTTTAACTAATTGATTACCAATAGCTTTACCTGCAACTTTTCCACCTATTCCAAGTAAGCCAAGTCCGGGGATTAACCATGTAGCATCTGTTAAATCTAACTCTTCACCAAACATAAACTCACTAACTTTACCTACAACAGGTAAGTCATTCACTTCTTGTAAGAATGATTTAGTTTCTTCGTCAACATCTGAATTATCAGTAATAAATTTATTTTCTTCTTCTACTGACATTAAACCTTCATCCTTAAATAACATATTTAAAGTATTTAGTTCTGATATTTTTTCATCTTCAGATAAACGTTCAGAACTTTTAATACCTTGATAAACTTGGTCTCTCATAGTTCGTAAAGCATCAGCAGTCTGCCAGTCTTTAACTTCTTTAATGTTTTCAATGTATTTAGAAAGATTTTCAGTATCTACAGAACCTCTTAAAACATCAATATCATATTGACTCATATTAATATCAATAGCATCCGTACCCTTTCCTAAAATATACTTAGTTGCTAAACTTGCAGCTTCAGCATCATTAATATCATAACGAGTCATTAAGTTTCTTTTAGTTAAAGCGACATTAGTTGCTAGACCATCTAGATTATCTTTATACAATTCCTTATAAGTTTCTTTTAATAAAGGGTCTGTTAGTTTACTTACCTCATTTCTTACTTGTATTCCTGTAATAGCTATCTCATTTGTGGTAAGGTCTCTAGGTTTAGCTTCAATAATATTTCTATTACCTTCAATACTATTACCTATTTGTACTAAGTTGCCTTTACTGTCTACTCCTATTCTTTTATAAACTGTTACTTCTGAAGCAGAGCCATCTTTATTTTGTGTAAGAACCTTATCTGTTTGAATTTGAGCATCTTTAATAGCCATTAGGTTTTGTCCTTCTGGCCCTTTCATCCATGCAACTAACTCTTCAATAGGATTGCCTCTCTTACCATAAGCATCTAAGCTTTCTCTAGCTGCATCTAGTTTAGCACCTAACATACCACCTAACTGTTTTTGCTTAGCTATCTTATCTTCTTCTGATAAAGTTTGTTCATCATGTGACTTAGCTAATTTAACTATTTTATTACCAAAAAATTCAGCTACACTTCGTGGAGCTCTAACATCTTGTTGAATATATTTAATTAAATCTTCTTGAGACATTGAAGGGACAGCTAACTGGTCATCTAAAGCTTTGCTCCAAGCTGCTAAGTTTTCAGGGTCATTTGCCCAATCTCTTGATATATTATTAATACCATCATTATATTGAGATATATCATAATCAGCACCAAATTTTTCTTGTAGATAAGTTCTTAATTGTTTTTGTGTTTCTCTTTCTAGCATTTGTGTTTTATTCAAACCCAAATCTTCATAGTCATCATACATATTTTGCCACTGCAAAGCATTTTCATTAGTTGTTAAATAGCTTACTCTATTAATAGCACCCTCTGTCTCAAGCTTATCAGCTTTAGCATTGATTAATTTATCAGCTCCTGAAATTAAAAAGTTTAAAGCTTGTAAATTCTTAGCAAACTTTTCTTGTTTTTTTGCTTCTTTATCTCTTCTTTTTCTAGCTTCGTCAAATTGCTTTTGAGCAAACTGAACACCACCATCATCATATAATGCCATTATCCTTCTCCTCTTTCTAATAAACTTGTTCTTTCTGCTGGTGCTGGTCTATCTAATAAACTATCAGGTATCTCTAAACTTTCTACCTTTTGAATAATGTCAGCAGGTAATGCACCTTCAGGAACTCCTTTTGTCTCTTCAACTTTTTCTTTAGCATATTTAGCTAAGTTGTTCTTTCTCATCTCAGCAATATCATTTTCATCTTCTTGGTCAAGGTCTTCTTCTTCATCACCATTAATACGATACTCTATTCCTGCTTTTTCAGCTAAAGCCATAAGAACATAAATAGTAGGCTCAATGAGCATCATTAATAAATCAGGATTCCATTTACCTTCTTGAAAGCCTCTTTGTAGTAATTGTAGAGCTATGTCAGTTAAAGGAACTCCTCCACCTATACCTTGCATTAAAGGTACATAAATATCTTCTTCTAATAAACCTTCAGTAATATAATGCAAAGCATCTCTAAAATTAGTAAACTCTGGAGGACCTTCCCAAGGGTAAGATTGATTAGGGTCATTAGTTAATGACTGACCCGGAATAGGTCTACCTGTACCTGCTATGGCTGCGATGCCTTCTGGATTATAATCTGTTGCCATCTTAACTTCCTCCGTACCTTAAACTCTGAAATGTTTTATCTTGTTGTGCCCAATAGTCAGCATAGATATCACTAACACCTTTAAATGAACTTCCCATATTACTAAAAATATTATTAGCTTTACTAAAGTCTACTTGACTAAAGACATCAGGTTGCTGAGCTATTTGAATATCCATTGGGCTAATATTAATAAATCTTTGTACTGGAGGCTCACCGGCAATATCATAAGCAACTCTTTGTCCTGCTCCTGATAAGACAGAAGAGCTAAGTTGTGCTCCTACTTGCTCAGGGTCTGTGATATCAGCTATTAATTTACCACTAGCTTCTGAAATAAAATCTGCTCCTTTTTCTAATAAGGACTTATCAAGTGTTTCTTTAGTTCCTACTAAGTCTGGTAATTGTTCCATTTCAAAAGGCTTGGCTGTAGCTTGAGTAACCATTCCTTTTTCATCAATTCTAGTAACACTTTCTAAGACTTCATCCAAAGAACTCTTTGGAGGTTTTACTTCAGTAACATCCTTAATAACTCCAGCATCACTTCTTGCAACTACATCATCTCCCTTAGGAGTAAACACAGAAGTTCTGCCTTCGCTTAAAGTAAAGCCTTCGCCTTGTAAAAAGTTTCCTGCTCTATCTATTCCGTTACTGATAGCATTTGTTACACTAGTATAAACATTACCTACTGCAGAACCAGCAGCATGAATGCCTTGCATAACTTTACCAAAAGCACCACTAGCACCACTAGCAAACTTACCAAAACTAGCCCACATACTACTCAGTCCCGACATAGCATAAGGCATTAAAAACATCATACCAAGTTGTCCAACTACTCCTAGTTTACCAAAAGCTCGGCTAACTTTACCTACTACTTTTTTAATTCCTCTTCCTACTTTCTTGACTACTTTCTTTAGTCCTTTAAATATTTTTTTAAAAAATCCCATTTTAACTTACTCCAAAAAATCTATCTATAGTGTTTGATACGTTTGTAAAATTTGTACTCCAGTTCTTAGCTGCATCACCTTCAGAACCTGCAGCAGCTACCATAGCTTGTACTTTTCTGGTTGCTGTATTGTCAGCCCATCTAAAGTCATAATCAGCTTGGTCTCTTAATTCTTGCCATAAGAACGATAAAGCCTGTGAAGATAAACCATAAGCCATTTGTACATTCTGTTGATTAATAGAATTTTGTACAGCTGTATCAGCTAAGTTTGCTTTTCTTCGCCATTCAATATTTGATTGTTCTATCATTACTGCATTCTGAGTATTAAATTGTTCTCTATTAAAATCTATTTGCTCATTGAATTGTCTTGCTTGGTTGACAATAGCAGCATCTGCTTTATTAATTTCTGCTTCAATACCAACTCTTCTAGCTTCAGCAGCATTAGACTGTTGTACATTAAACTGTTCAGCAGCATTCATTTGTTGAGCATTAAACTGATTAATTTGATTATTTAAACTTGTCATAAACTGCTGAGTTTGATTAGCACTAACTGCTCTAAATTGTCGAGCTGCATTCTCTGCTGCTTGGTCACTTAATATTCTTTGCTGGTCTAATTGAGCTCTAACAACATTTGACTGTTGTTCTGTTGATAAATTAGCTAAGTCCATTTTTAAGAATGAATCAGCATTTTTAATTTGAGCCTGTTGATTTAAACTTGCCTCAGCTATATTAGCTTGTGACATAAGGACAGCATTTTGAATAGTTGCTTGTTGCTCATTATTAGCTTCAGTTAAACTAACAGTCTGTAAAAATCTACTGTTAGCTAAAGCTGTTTGTTGGTCAGCACTAAACTGAGCCATATCCATTTG
>CEWC01005906.1_pt1 | contig 13769 bp, 18 predicted proteins | sample 530331 | NCBI WGS metagenome assembly CEWC01 (sample SAMEA2619935, study PRJEB7988) | marine metagenome | isolation source: saline water (ENVO:00002010), including
GCTCTGTCTATGGCTGGTGTTCTTGACTACACCCCCGCACTTGCTGGTAACAGCAACCTGCTCCCCGACGACAACAGCAGCACCCTCGCAGGTACTCTTAACGGTCGTATTAAGGTCTACGTCGATCCTTACTCTGCTAACGTTTCTGACCGTCACTTCTATGTGGCAGGTTACAAAGGTAGCAGTGCATATGACGCAGGTCTCTTCTACTGCCCTTACGTGCCTCTGCAGATGGTTCGCGCCGTTGGTCAGGACACCTTCCAGCCGAAGATCGGCTTCAAGACCAGATACGGTCTCGTTGCTAACCCCTTCGCAGAAGGTACTGCACAAGGTAGTGGTGCACTCACCGCTAACGCTAACCGTTACTACAGACGTGTTCTGGTTGACAACCTTATGTGATCCGTTGGTCATATATTCAACACACAAGGACCCTTCGGGGTCCTTTTTTTGTGTAAATAAATGATATGATGCTAGTACCTATGCCAAGGAATGGAATGACACGAAAGGAAATGGAATGTCGCGTCCTCAAACTCAAGCATATGCTCTACAACGGAAACTACCAGCACAAGAATGGAGACTTCCACGACGGTGCACACGAGATGCTCAACAAAGTCCTGAACATTATTGAGGAGTATCGGTACTAAATAGAGTACGGAGACCACTAATATAGAAAATGTCATTCGCTACTCAAATCAGCAATAGAAACTTTCTTTCCCCAGGTGGTTTCCGTTTTACCCTGGCAAAGTATCCTAAGGTTGCATACTTTGCACAAATGGCAAGCATACCTGGTATGCAGTTGTCTATGGTTCAAGCGCCTACCCCGTACCGTGAAACATTCATTGACGGAACGATTTCTTACAGTAGGTTGAATCTTACGTTCATTGTGGATGAGGATCTCGAAAACTATATCATCCTCCATAACTGGATGAGAGCACTTGGTGTTCCAGATAAGTTCTCAGAGCGAGCAGAGTTTGAACTTGAAGCTAATACCACTTCACGAAACCGTGACTTGGGAACAGACTTCCGTTTTGCTGATGGAACTCTGAGTATCTTAGATTCAAACTTCAATCCAAAGTTCAATGTTGTATTCCAAGATCTGAAACCTGTTGATCTTAGTACACTCGACTTTGATGCAACGTTAGGTGATCAAGAGTATTTCCAAGCGCAAGCAACCTTCGACTTCCTATCATACGAAATCCAACAACTTGATGGCACACGAGTTGCCAAACTAAAATAAATTATGGCACTACTTGATGAATTGCAGCAGTCCTGGGCAAAGGACTGTCTGTTTGATGAGATGAATCTGGGAGAGGAATCTCTAGTCATACCCAGACTACATCAAAAATACTTCGTATACTTCAACAAATACAAATTGATTCTTGAGGATGAAAAGATGAAACTCAAGAGGATTTGGCGTGAGAAGTGGTTGTGGTACAACGGTAAGACGTGCAACGACGACGGAGAAGCATTTGATCTAAAAGTTCTTAAGGGAGATATTAACACATTCCTTGAGAGTGATGAGGACATTCAAAAGCAGCAACTCAAAATCGCATACTTTGAAACTTGCATAAATTATATTGAGAACATTCTCAAGATGATTAACAATCGCGGATTCCAAGTGAAGAACGCGATTGATGCAAAGCGGTTTGAGTTTCCTGTATGATGACGATTATTGAGAAGAAGAACGAAGTATTCCTCAAGATTAGAACAGACTTACATATCCACCAGGAACTCTCAGAATACTTTAAGTTTGAGGTACCCGAAGCGAAGTTTCTCCAGAAGCAACGCAGGTATAAGAGATGGGACGGACACATCCGTCTGTACTCTCCTGGCACTGGAGAACTTCACGTGGGATTGTTTCCATACCTAACTGAGTGGCTTGAAACAAAAGGCTACGAATATACCATTGAAGAGTCTAAGTATTATGGAACACCAGGGGATCAAGATGTCAGCATATCACCTGAGGCAGTTGCGGGTTTTGTTAGATCTCTACGTCTGCCTTTCAAGGCAAGAGATTACCAACTGCAATCAATTTATAGTGCACTTCGACATCGCCGTAGACTCCTACTATCACCCACTGGGTCTGGGAAATCTCTGATTATCTACAGTCTCGTACGTTGGCACTTACAGTTCAACCGCGAGATTCTAATCATTGTTCCCACAACCTCTTTGGTTGAACAACTTTATCAAGACTTTCAAGAGTATGGATGGAACGCAAAGCATTACGTCAGTAAGATCTATGGAGGGCAAGACCGTTATGTCACAAGTCCTGTCGTCATATCTACGTGGCAATCTATCTACAAAGAGCCTAAGAATTACTTTAATAGGTTTGATGTTGTTATCGGTGATGAAGCGCACCTCTTCAAAGCAAAGTCCCTAACATCAATCCTGAACAAGTGTCACGATGCCAATCATCGTATTGGTTTGACTGGCACGTTAGATGGAATGCAATCTCACCAGTTACAACTGGAAGGTGTATTCGGACAAGTGAATCGTAATATCAGAACTAAGGATCTACAGGAACGTGGCGCATTGTCTGACCTGAAGATCAATATCCTAGTGTGTAAGCACGATTATATTGGGTTTGATAGTTATCACGACGAGATGAACTATATCATCTCTCACGAAAAACGCAACAAAATCATCACAGGACTTGCGCGGGATCTAACTGGCAACACGCTGATCCTATTCAACTACGTGGAAAAACACGGAGACCCACTTTGGGACCTGCTAAATAGTCGTGGGGAAGGTAAAAAACTTTTCTTCGTACACGGTGGTGTCCCCACTGAAGAACGAGAAGAGATTCGCAGCATATGTGAGCAAAGTGACAACGCCATCATTCTTGCTTCATACGGTACTTTCTCAACTGGTATCAATATTAAAAACCTACACAACGTAATATTTGCATCCCCATCTAAATCAAGAATACGAAACTTACAATCTATAGGTAGAGCTCTCAGAACGCACGACTCTAAAGGTCGCGCAACTCTATATGATTTCGCTGATGATATTAGCAATGGGCGTTTTCGTAACGCAACTTTGAATCACTTGGTTGAACGTATCCGCATTTACAAGGATGAAAAGTTTGACTACTCAATCACAGAGATCAAATTAGGAGGAAACTAAACGTATGTCTCTAAACTATGTAAGACCTGATGAAGAGTTCTTTGGCGTTCTCAAATTGACGAACGGTGAAGAGGTACTCGCTCGCACTATTGTGGTTGAAGAATCTGAAGGTACACACGTAGCGTTTGTGCAGGATCCTGCAAAGGTTCACGCAACTGAGACAATGAAAGATGAGAAGAGAGCAGTTGCTGTTGGATTGAAAAAATGGATGGTCTTCTCTGATGAAGACTTCTTTATTATCCCTCAAGATAGAATCGTCACCATCGCGCCAATGTCCCACGAGGCGATGTTGATGTACAAGTATTTTGTCAGAACCGAACTGGGCGGAGGAACCGATGTCAAAGCAGCATCCAAAGACGCCCGCGATCTAAACGACTCAATGGGGTTCCTTGGTAAAGTTGACCAACACAGAAAGATGTTAGAAGATCTGTTTAACTCAGATAATAGCTAATGTCTCTTTCCAACCCTGACAGTGTTGAGTATAATTAAATTATTAGGTCTTGTCAAGTCCTTGGTTTTCTGATATACTTTTGTTATGAAACGGGTACAAGTAAATGCCTTTGTTAATGGAAAGAAAAAAGAGCCAACACTACGTTGATAACCAACAGTTCCTTGCGGCAATCATTGCTTACCGTGAAAAAGTTGAGCTGTCCAAAATTCGTGGTACGAAGAAACCTCGTATCGATGAATATATCGGTGACTGTTTTCTAAAGATCGCCACACACCTTTCATATAGACCTAACTTCATTAACTATATGTACAAGGAAGATATGATTTCTGATGGTGTGGAGAACTGTGTACAGTACATCGATAACTTCGATCCTGCAAAGAGTAGAAACCCATTTGCATATTTCACACAGATTGTATACTATGCTTTCCTAAGAAGGATTGCTAAAGAGAAGCGACAGATGGATATTAAAGATAAGATCATTGAAAAGTCTGGTTACGATCAGGTTTTCCATTCCGATGGAGATGGAGACGCATCTACGCTAAACTCCATCAAGTCTCGAATTGAAATGAACAACAGGTATTGACTATGAAGGACGAACCTATTACAGTGGAAGACTACAAGTTGGTTAGCGACGAGTTCTTCCAGAAATATAACTTTGTGGCAGACCGTCTTGGCGTCACAAAAAAAGCAGAAGACATTCTGAAAGTTATGGAAGCACTCTCGGGTGCTGTTATGAAAGACCGCGCTAAACAGAAGGTAGGACCCTTTGGATTCAACAAACAAAATGCAGAAAGTGAAGAAACCGACACTGGCATCGACGCTGGGTCCCAATAATACAATCGAAAAAGATATTCCAGATGATGTTGTCTGGATTGATGATGCATTTTACATCAAAGAGACACGATTTGGTTTATTTGTTTCTATCCTAAAAGAACCACTTGGAGCACACTTTCTTACAGGTGGAACTAGAGATGGTGTAATTACGATGTCACGTTGGCATCTAAAATGCTTGCAGGATGGAACACTTCAAGATTACACACGAACCATTAACGACGGTATTGTCGGAGGTAAATTATGAAAAAGCAACTCATCATTGAGAAGACAAATCCTCAACACAAGCAACACTGGGAATGGGAAGAAACTCCTGAACTCGTTAAAGCACTTGCCCAACTTGAAAAATCTAGTAAACTCGTAGAAGAACTTAGTCAATGAAGATCCTCCTTATTACAGACCAACACTTCGGCGTCCGTAATGACAATCAGGTATTCATTGATAAGTACAGAGAGTTTTACACCAAGACAGTCATCCCATATATTAAGCGTAACAAAATCAAAACTGTTATCTGCTTAGGGGACACATTTGACAAACGCAAAAGCATCAACTTTCTTTCTCTTGATGCTGCTAAGCAAATGTGGTTCAAACCGCTTGCTGAACTTGGCGTCAACTTGTATATGATTCTGGGTAACCACGACATCTATTACAAGAACACCGTCAAAGTAAATGCACCGTCTCACTTGCTGGGTGAGTTTGATAACATCACTGTTATTGATCAACCTACGCATACCAAATTTGACAAGACGGACTTCCTTCTTCTTCCCTGGATGTGTGAGGAAAACAAGAAGGAATGTATGAATGTTGTTGCAGACAGCAAAGCGAAAGTCTGTCTTGGACACCTTGAACTCACGGGATTTGAAGCAGTCCCTGGAGTTCGTATGGAACACGGGATGGATCCAGAACCATTTGAGAAGTTTGATCTCACCTGCTCTGGACACTTCCATATGAAATCACGTCAAGGTAACATCCAATACCTTGGTAATCCTTACCAACTTTATTGGAATGACTTTGGACACACCCGTGGTTTTCACATCCTAAATACTGACACTCTGACTCTTTCTTTCCACAAGAATCCTTATACCATCTTCAATAAACTATGGTATGATGACGTGAAAGATAACTATGAAGAACTCCCAGACTTCAAAAACCTGAAGGGTTCATACGTCAAAGTTGTCGTCCAGAATAGAGAGAACCAAGTTTGGTTTGATCGGTATATCAAAGCATTGAATGATGCTGACGTTGCTGATCTAAAAATCATCGAAGATGTCACCGTTGAATTGGAGGACGTTGACGATTCCATCAAGATGGAAGACACGATGACTATTCTGGAAACTTACGTTGAGGGATTGGAAGAGGCGATTGACAAGAAAAATGTCACATCAATTCTAAAATCACTCTACGTTGAGGCATTAGATCTCTAATGTATATTCTATTAGACGATAAAACGGGCGGTATTTACGCTGTCAACAACGACGATACTGGTGTTAAAACGGTACAGATTTTTGTTGACAAAGAGGACGCCGAACGGTATAATCTAATGCTTGAGGCGGTTGATTTCAGTCGCCGTCTTGAGATCACAGAAGTCGAACTAGAACTGGTGGTCCAAAACTGCCAAGTCCACGAGTATGATTATGTGATTATCAATCCAGATGATGTTGTAGTTCCACCGTTATGATTATCTTTGAGAAGTTGCGTTGGAAAAATTTTCTTTCGACTGGTAATCAGTTTACAGAAATCGATCTAACCGCTACTCACTCCACATTGATTGTGGGATCTAACGGTGCTGGCAAGTCCACTATGCTGGACGCCTTGTGTTTCTGTCTCTTCAACAAACCGTTTCGCAAGATCACCAAGTCACAACTTGTTAACACTGTTAACGAGCGGGAGACTCAGGTTGAGATTGAGTTTAGAATCGGTAGTGTAGAATACAAGGTAGTAAGAGGAATCAAACCAAATGTCTTTGAGGTTTACCGTAACGGATCCCTTATTGATCAAGATGCCGCGAATAGGGACTATCAAAAGTACCTTGAGCAGAGCATACTTAAACTTAACTACAAGTCTTTCACTCAAGTTGTTATTCTTGGTAGTTCAACTTTTGTTCCTTTTATGCAGTTGTCTGCTGCTCATCGAAGAGAAGTTATCGAAGATATTCTCGATATTCAAATCTTCTCCCAGATGAATTTCCTGCTAAAGGATAGGGTAAAAGAAACTAACCAAACACTGAAGGAGTGTCAGCATCAACTGGAACTCGCTTCTCAAGCAATCACCTCTCAGGAAAGAAACCTGGAGAAACTGACTGGTGCAAACCAAGACAGGATCAACTGGTTCCAGAAGAAGTTTGCTGAGAACGAAGATCGGATGATTGAGATCAAAAATGAGATCTCCGAATTCGACAAGCAACTGAAGGTTATGGAAGATAGTTCTTTCAACCTCAGGAAAACAGAAGACAAGTTGCTGAAGCAGCAGACTATTAGAACTAAGATTGGTTCTAAGAAACAAAGACTCGATAATGATTACGAGTTCTTTAGCAACACTGACCAATGCCCAACCTGTTCTCAAAGCATTGGCGAAGAACTTCGTAGCACTAAGATGAAAGAACTTGGTGCTAAACGGGAAGAACTCAATACTGCTGTGTCGCAGTTGAGAGAAGAGATTGACAAAACAAATCAACTTGTCGCAGACTTCCGTAAGGAATGTGAGAACATCACCGAGATGCAATTTGAGGTGAAGCGTTTGTTCAATGAAGAACAACGTTTGATGCGACAGAACACTGACATCATTGCTCAGGTTCGAGAGTTGAACAATCAACCCGACATTCAGGGAGAGAAAGAGTATCTCCAGAAACTGAATAATGATTACAACACTAAAGAGATTGCTTGCTCTGGTGTTTCTAAAGAATCTTCCGATCTAAAACTTGTTGCAACTCTGCTGAAAGACGGCGGGATCAAATCTAAGATTATATCTAAATACGTTCCCGTCATCAATCAGCGGATCAACAAGTACCTTGCTGATATGGACACCTACGTCAATTTCACTCTTGACGAAGAGTTCAGTGAGGTAATTAAATCACGACACCGTGATACCTTCTCTTACGCATCGTTTTCAGAAGGTGAAAAGCAAAAGATTGATCTCTCATTGCTTTTCACCTGGAGACATATTGCTAAGATCAAGAACTCGGTAACGACAAACCTTCTCATCCTAGATGAAGTGTTTGATTCTAGCCTAGATAATCAGGCAACCGATGAACTTCTGAAAATCCTCAAGTCTTTAGGTCCTGACACAAACTTCTTTATCATTTCGCATAAGGGAGATGTCCTCCTAGATAAATTTGAAAGGACAATTTCATTTGAGAAAGTCAATGGATTTTCAAAAGCGTTCTCTGAGGGGCTTTAGCTCAGTTGGTAGAGCGCCTGCTTTGCAAGCAGGATGTCAGGAGTCGAGTCTCCTAAGCTCCATCGGAATCTGATGCTCGTTATGTATGTTTGACATCCCGTTTTACGTTAGCAATGGTGAATACAACCGACACAATGATTTCAAAAAAGAAATCAAAGCACGTCGGGAGGAATTCTGTTGCGACCTCACACGTTTCTATGGAACTGGATGGTCAAGCATACATTCCAACTGGAAACTCCACGAAGAATACCCTGACTTCGCGGAGTTTCTACTTTCTAAACAAGAATTATTTGATCCAGAACTTGAGGTTACGCACTGTTGGGTTAATGTCAATCCAAAAGGTGGTTACCAAATGCGGCATAACCACGCCGAAGCAGATATTGCAGGTACCTATTATCTGGATGTTCCTGTTGGTAACTCAGGCGACCTATTTCTCTATCATCCTGCACCCGAGGTAGAGACACTCAATAGGATAAAACCATACTGGCCATACACACATTGTCAGATGCCTCGTGAAGGAGATCTGTATTTTTGGCCAGGTTATCAAGATCACGAGGTAAGATCTAATGAAACAGAGGAAGAACGATGGACCGTGAGTTTTATGATGAGCGTACCGAGAACCGTCCGAGAACAAAGATTTCCCAATTTGCCAGATCTGACTTCCTGAATCCAACTTCTAAAGTGAGAGTCGAACTGTTCCCAGTTAACATCTACGTTTTCAATCATAGTAATCCTAAGATTGATTCTGAGATTGAGTCGATACCACTTGACGATTCAGATATTTTATCTCACGTTTCTGAAGGTGCATCACAAGGAATCGTACAAGGTTCTCACCAAGGAATGAATTCATTACAACTGTTTCGGAAGTATGAACTTCCAGAGATGGTAGATTGGATCTATACTTGCTGTGAAATTATTGGTGAACCTGCTGTACAAATCCATCAGTCTTGGGTCAATGCATCAACAGGTGACAGTTTTCAAATAGCACACACTCACGCACATTCAAAGTTGTCTGGGGTGTACTATCACAATACAATACCCGACCAACACGGTGGTATCGTATTCAACAATCCAAATCCATATTCAAAGATGTGTATGTGGGGAACTGAAGAGGGCAGACACTTTCCTGCCACACCACGTACGCTAGTTCTGTTCCCGTCTTGGTTGGAACACAAAACTGTGAAGTCCAGAATAAATACACCACGTATCTCTGTTGCATTTAATGCCAGGTAGACAGTTGAATATCTGTCCACTCAAGACCCCAGGCAACCGCTTGGGGTCTTATACTTTGTATATACAAACAAAGGGGTTATGACAGTAAACACAGGAGTCAAAGGTACACTCGCTAAGTTGCTCGCAACTGAGGACCTTATCATTGAGCACAGGCAGTGTGAAACTGCAGCGTTCGACGTACAGCGTCGTGTGCTCACACTTCCCGTCTGGGATCGTGCTTCTGAGAATGTCTATGACCTGCTGGTATCTCACGAGGTCGGTCACGCTCTCTACACTCCTACAGAGTGGCAAAAATTCAAGTGCCCTCAGTCATTCGTCAATGTGACTGAAGATGCTCGTATCGAGAAGTTGATGAAGCGTCGTTACCAAGGTCTGCCCAAGACTTTCTTCAAGGGTTACCAAGAACTTAACGATGAAGACTTCTTCTGTGTAGGTGACAAGATTGCAGAGATCAATCTGATTGACCGTATCAATCTTCACTTCAAGATCGGTAACTATCGTAATGTTCCTTTCACTCCTGAGGAGCAGGCATTCGTCAGAGCAACTGAAATTGCTGAGACCTTTGAGCAAGCAGTTGCTGTTGCAGAAGAGGTCTATGCATTTATGAAGCAGCAGCAAGAGGAGAAAGAGAAGCAGAAGATTGACATCAAACCTGAGCAGCAGGAAGACGGTCAAGTTCAGGGCGAGACTGTTCCTACTGAAAGTAGTTCTGATTCTGAAAACTCTGTAGATGAGTCAGATGATGTTGATTCCAAGTTCGATCAAGACTATGAAGATGTAGATCTTGAGGACGAAAGCAATGAAGGTGGTAATGATCCACTAGAGGCAAACACAGACAAGGCACTCACTGAGCGTCTTAAGGATCTGATCAACAATGAAAAGTATCAGCACGAAACTGAGTATGTTGAGATCCCTGTTGTCAACGAAGACCAACTTGTTGTTGGTTGGAAAAAGATTGTTGAGCAATCTGAGTTGAACTTCACTACGGAAGAACAACCCGAATGGATCGTTGCTGACATTGAAAAGTCTGCTGTAGATTTCAAAGAGTTTCAGAAGAAGTCACAGAAGGAAGTCAACTTCTTGGTCAAAGAGTTTGAGTGTCGTAAGGCAGCAGATGCATACGCTCGTACCAGCAGTGCTCGTACTGGTGTTCTTGACACTGGTAAACTCCACACTTACAAGTACAACGATGACATCTTCAAGCGTATCAACGTTGTTCCTGATGGTAAGAATCACGGGATGATCTTCATCCTGGACTGGTCTGGTTCTATGTCCAACTGCCTTATGGATACTGTCAAGCAAGTGTTGCAACTTGCTTGGTTCTGCCGCAAGGTAAACATCCCATTTAAGGTTCTTGCTTTCTCATATGCTTGGAGTGCATTCAATTATATTGAAGGATCTATGAATGATCGTTTCGATCGTGTCGCTGGTAATATTGCATTCGGTTCTGGATTCTCTCTGCTAGAGATGCTCTCTTCCGAATGCACAACTAAGGAGTTCAACCGTCAGGCACTGTGCCTCTGGAGGAACGCTGGTGCTGTTTCCAGTAACACTGCAACCTGGGGTCGTTTCTATTCATTCAACACAACCCCTGGTCTGTCCCTCTCAGGCACTCCATTGATCGAAACCATCGCAGCACTACATTCGATCATTCCTGGGTTTGTGAAGCGTCACGCTCTCCAGAAGTGCTCTGTCACGATCCTTACTGATGGTGAGTCCAGTCCCGCATCCATCTTCTCTCAGAGCGACTACCTTGGTGGACGTGTCTACGAGAATATGTTCGGTCGTCGTGCACAACTCCGTGACCGCAAGACTGGTAAGATCTATCGCAAGATGGAGAACCCTCTTGAGCAGGTCAACATCTTCCTTGAGAACCTCAAGGATAGGTTCCCTCAGGTCTCACTCCTTGGGTTCCGTCTCTGTGCTCCTCGTGACGTTCGTAACTATCTTTGGAACTGTCACTATATGAAGTATATGACTGAGGATGTCAACGCTGTTCACAGCAAGTTCAAGAAGGAGAAGTTCTATGAAATCAAGAACTCCCCTTATGATGCTCTCTATGTTCTTCCTGCTAACACTCAGGACACTGGAGATGAACTTGACAAGTTGACTGAAGAAGCAACCACCAGTCAGATCCGTACTGCATTCAAGAAAATGAACAAGGGCAAGTCTGCTAACAAGCGTATGCTCAACTCCTTCGCAAGGACGGTTGCATAAGTGGCACAGTTCATACCCGCATCCCCGTCTCCCGACGCTATACTAATTACATACAAACAAAACAAACAAATGTTCGCACCTCATCCTGTCACCACTCAAGATCTTATTTCTTTCCTTTCTAAGCACGGCGAGCAAGTCGGCACTCCCGAACTGCTGTCTGCTGCTGAGCACTTCGACTGTTCTTTCGCAACTGTCAAGAAGCGTCTTAAGGATCACAAGGCAGGTATCGGTAAGTGGAACCTGACTATTGCTGAGAAACTTGAGAAGACCTATCAAGCAACAGCAGCAACTCCTGCCGTGGATCAAGTTTCTTTGGTTCCCTCTAAAGACGAAAACTATATCCCATTCGGAAACTTCAATTCCATCAAGAAGATCATCAAGTCTGGTATCTTCTATCCTACTTACATTCAAGGTCTGTCTGGAAACGGTAAAACTTTCGGTGTGGAGCAAGCGTGTGCTCAACTAAATAGGGAGTTGATTCGCGTTAACATCACCATTGAAACCGACGAGGATGATCTTATTGGTGGTTTCCGTCTTGTTGATGGCAACACTGTTTGGCACAACGGACCAGTCGTCGATGCTCTGGAACGCGGAGCAGTGCTGCTTCTAGATGAAGTAGACTTGTCCTCCAATAAGATCCTCTGCTTGCAGTCTGTGCTGGAAGGCAAGGGTGTATTCTTGAAGAAAATCGGTAAGTACGTTCAACCAAAAGAAGGTTTCAATGTTATTGCAACTGCAAATACTAAAGGTAAAGGCAGCGATGACGGTCGCTTTGTTGGAACTAATGTTCTCAACGAAGCATTCCTAGAGCGTTTCGCCATTACACTTGAGCAGGACTATCCGTCCGTCGCGACAGAAACCAAGATTCTTGGTAAGATCTGTGGTGACAAGGATTTCTGTGGTCGCCTTGCTGACTGGGCAAGCATCATTCGTAAGACCTTCCAAGAGGGTGGTATTGACGAAGTGATCTCTACTCGTCGCTTGGTCCACATCGTGAAGGCATTCGCTATCTTCGGTTCCAAGGAAGATGCCATCAAGTACAGCATCAATCGTTTCGATGATGAAACTAAGCAGGCATTCCTTGAACTCTATGATAAGATCGATAACGACTTCGACAAGGACGGTAACCCTGAACTTCTTGGTTGACGCGATTCACACAGTAGTGTACAATTAAACAATCTATGGATCTTCCGATCTCTGATAAAGAACTGGTAACCATCATCGCTGCCCTCAAACTGGGTGGCGATACCAGTCTTCACAACAAACTCTGCCTTGTAGCAGAACTGCGAGAACAAGGCAAACCCTATAAGAAAATTCTTCGTGAACAGTACGGTTATGTCGTTTAAGTATGACGAGGAACGGATTCTAAAGGAAGTTCGTGATTACATCACAGGCACCTACGGTGCACATTACTCTTCCGATAACATCCAAACCCTCGATTTGATTGAATCTGTTGGTGACGCAGAGGCATTCTGCAGATCCAACATCCTAAAATATGCCTCTCGCTATGATAAGAAGGGTACAGCAAGGAGGGACATCATCAAGATTATCCACTACGCTATGCTCCTCCTCCACTTCTCTGATAAAACCGCACAAACTGAAAGTTATCCTCAATGAGCGTTGTCAAACTTACTAAGAAAACTGAGAACATCCTCAAGAATTTCGCTACGATTAACAAGTCTATCATTGTTACTCCTGGCAACAAATTGCGTACGATGTCTGTCGGCAAGAATATCTTTGGTATTGCTAAGATTCCTGAAGACATCCCTCGGCAAGTCGCGATTTATGATCTGGGGCAGTTCCTCAGTTGTCTCTCGCTGCATCAGACTCCAGTGTTTGACTTCCGTGCGGAGAAGAAAGTTACAGTTACAGATCAGACATCTGCGACTACAACAACGTTCTTTGATGCAGACCCATCCACCATCCAGTCTCCGCCGAACAAAGAGATAGAGATGCCTGACATCGATGTGGAGTTTGAACTTCGCACCGATACTCTCAACGACCTGATGAGAGCAGCAAGCATCCTGGGTGTTCCTGATCTGTGCCTCTTCAACAAAGGTGAGAACGTACAACTTATGGTTTGCGATAAGAAGAACGAAACTTCTAACACCTTCTCTGCTATTGTTGGTAAGCACAATCCTGAAGTTGCTGACTTCTGTTACTGCTTCAAAGTTGAAAACATTCGACTGATGCCTGGTGACTACAAAGTCAGTGTTGCTAAGAATAAAGTCAGTCACTTTATTTCTGCTGATGGCAACCTCGAATATTACATTGCTCTAGAACCTTCGTGATCCAAAAATTTGATGATCTATTCCAAGTTCCTGTCTACCGCTCTCCAGTCCCAAACTGGAGCACGACTCTCAAGTCTGATTTCCTCAATCTTGTTGATTGGGATGACCGTGAGTGCCACGCAGGACACTGGTTTGATCCTGTAGAGTCTAGTCAAGATGTCTGTGCGTACACTGATTACTACAAGTATTATGATGCAGGAGTACAACCAGACTACTTCCCTAAC
>CEWC01013120.1_pt1 | contig 13649 bp, 17 predicted proteins | sample 530331 | NCBI WGS metagenome assembly CEWC01 (sample SAMEA2619935, study PRJEB7988) | marine metagenome | isolation source: saline water (ENVO:00002010), including
AATACACCCGTCTGCTCGTAGATGTCGTGGATCTCAAGCGGCTCAAGCTCACCACCCTTACCGAGCTGAACATTCTCCAATCCCTCGATGTCGATGATCAAACCATCAGGCTTAGCCTTGGCAATGGCTTGCTGGATCTTGAGGTGGGTGAGCTGAAGCATATCAGCGAAACCCGTGCAGCTGTCCACCATGGACTTGGGGATCATGCGGAGCATGTTCGTAGCTACAGGGGCGTAGGAGAGATTGGCTCGGCTAATGTCGTGAACATTCTTAGGAATGTTGTTGACCTTACCGTATCCAAACAAAGTCTCAGTACCCACGATGAACGAGCCACCGTAAACGCACTGCATCTCCATCTTGTGAGGAGTTCTCTCAAAGACAGAGCCTGCTCTCTCCTTATACGAGTCACCCTTGAAGTAGAACCCCTTGTTACCGAATCGGTTTTCTTTCTCCTCGAAGTAGATACAATCGACACCGATGAACTCGAAGTCCATCACCTCCACCATGTACTCGTCGTACCCGTAGATGGTACGCATGTATCTGTCGTCGTAGTGAGACGAGTTGAATCTTGAGGCGTCGTTCGAGTACTTGTCCTTCACCTTGTTAGCGATGGCCTTGTAGTCCTCCTCGGACAGCTCATCACCAGCCAAACGCTTCAGCTCCTGGATGGGGATGCGCTTGATGTGCCCAGCGTAAACCATGTCCCCGAAGTTGGGATCTTCGGTGTAGCTATGCACGAAGGTAGAGGGGTCAACGTACTCAACGTCAATACCTTTGTTCGGATCGTTCTGTCTTTTGACCACAGCCATACCCAGTGACACGAGGTCGAGTACAGCCCTGCGGAATGTGGTGTCATTGAACGAAGTCCAGTCAAGAGTCAAAGCCGTGGCTACCTGTGCGGCAACCTCGGCGTCTGTCTTGATGTTTGTGTCCATGAACATCTCGGCCTCTTCGAGAGACTCGGGGATCTCGTCTGGATCAATGTCGAGGACTACACCCGTCTGCTCCTTCAGCGCGGCCAGCTCCTGACGAGCTTCGACCTGCATGCGAATCCTATCTTTCTTCTTGTTCTTTTCAGACGAAGAGATGGGGTCAATAGACTCCAGGTTTGGATAGGGGTCCCGAGAGAGAATCTTGTTAGCGACAATCTTGACAAACTTCGGGAGGATGGGTACAGGAGTGTAGTCCAAGTTGAGCAAGCTACCATCCCCATCCATGGGGTTGAGCGAGCTCAAAAGTTTTTTGTAGATTGTTGTATCTTGTGTGCCGTTGGCGTAGTCTCTGTTGCGACTGAAGATCTTGTTTCTTCTTCCATACAGTGAGTGAGTATCACTAGACTGACCCCACTGAGAGTAGATGGCCTTGGCATATTGAAGGCCATAGGACTTTTCTTTTTTAGCCTCAGCTCCCGCTAGAGGATCTGGAAAACCCTTCTTCTTATTGTTGTCGCTATACATTGGCACAAATATAACAAATCAGCCCATTGTCTTGTAGCGCCTGAAAAACTTGCGCTCCGTAAAGTCCGTCTTCTCAATGGGTTTCGATTTCTGAGCAGCAAGCAAAGCTAAGCCAGAACTTATTGTCAAGTCAAACTTGGTTCTGTCTGTGATCTTAAAGCCAATCCAGTCCTCCAAAGTCCTGTTGAAATACATCTTACCGTACTCACCTGTATCGTTGTTCATGCCCACGTGATCATGGATGAACTGCTCAATAGCCTGAGCGTGAGACTGGATGACGTCCTGAGAGTTAGACGGGATACCCTTCGTCTTGACGTTAACCTTCGCGGAGGTAGACATCAGGTGACGAGGTCTGTCCATTAGGTAGCCATCGTAACCTCTTGATTCAAAGTATCTTACAATACCGTACTTATTGTTCTCCACGAGGAGCGGATACCCGTAGAAGAACGCGGCCATGAGTACATCTTCGTAGAAGATCTTTGCTAGATCTGGACGAGAGGCGTACTCCACAACGAACATGTTCGAGGGGTTCTCGATATGAAACTTGTTGTATAGGTGCAGGGCTCCCTTCGAGCCCCTGCCGTCGACAGTGGCGTCAAGGTCATACGAGTCAACGCCCCCGCAGCCCCTGTCAGCAAACGGGGCCACGAGCTTACCGCCATCGAGCTTCTTTACATTGCGCTGCTCCTGAGGTGGCATCCATGAGACACGGAACCTTCCGTTGACATCGGGGGAGAACACTACCTCCTTGTCTTTCTCCTTCCAAATAAAGTTGCCCTTCACCACTGGGTTAGGGAAGAGGTCGTCATTGTACTCTACCTGCTGGTAGATCTTTCCGATGTTGAAGATGCTCCCGTCGATGCTATCTCGGAAAGCTTCATCTGTGGTAAACGGGAACTGTCGAGTTATCTCGTTAAGTTCCGAGGGGTCTCCTTTGAGACTATCCCTCTCGTTTTTGAGGTACGTCTTAGACCCAATAGTAATGCTATCCCCGTCAAGCCCATCCACAGGGCTATCAGGATCAAATACGATCGGCCTTCCATGTACATCAAAAAATCCTTCAAGTGATTCATGGGCAGGAATAAATAGACGATAGAGACCTGAGATGGTTCTACCGTTTGCGTTTCTTTCTGTTGGGTTGGAGTCGGCCCAGAGGTCTTTGTACTCTTTGCCGCCCTTGTCCATTGGGTTTACAGTAGAACCCACCAAAGCCTTTCCCACAATCTTCCTACCCACAATAAGACACGTGCGCTGAATCCTCCAAGCGTCACGAATGTCCGTAGGCTTCTCCCACTTACCTGCCTCATCGAGGTACAAGATATGTAACTTCTCCCCGTCGTATGCGTTATTGGTAGTGTTCTTCCAGTTGATTACCGTATTAAGAGCCTCGCCCGTCTGCGAACTCTTATTCTTCTTCGTGATTCTCTTAGAGGGCTCGCGAAAAGCCAGCTCCATGCGCGGATTGGTCGTTCCATCCTGAATAGGTTTAAAGAAGAAAGGGTAGTGCCTAAACATCTGCACGACCTTCTTCATGAATATATTTTCTTGCGCGTCCTTACCAGTCTTTGACTGGATACCAAGGAGCTTGTCCTTGACTTGCGTCGCTTCATCTAGAAGCACAGACGAGCAGATATTCGTGTATCCGCTACGTCTGCACTTCGTGTAGAGCTGCCCGATACATCGGGGATCTGCCTCACACGCTGCTAAATGTACGAAAATATCTCTTTGGAACTCAAGGTAGTCAGGATAACCTACGTCAATCTTGGTCCACTGAAGCATCATATAGTGCCGCCCCGTAATATATGTAGGGACACCATCATTGAAAAACCAAAAGCCTTCACGCCTACGGCGAAATTCCTCCTCGATATACGGACGAAACTTTTGTCTAAACTCCCTCGGCATCTCCCCCCACTCATCCATAGACTTAATCCTAGACAGCTCCTGTGGCAGAGGAATCCTTTCCCACAGCTGCAAGTGGTTTGGATCGCCATATCCTTTAATCTCCTCCTTGGGAGGCTGAGCGGGAAGTGTAATGACCAAGCCACCGAGTTCAACACTCTCACCCTCCGTACCGTGGGGGCAAATTGAGATAGTGTTCTCATCAGTAGACCCTGCCATGACTGTCTCTCTTGAAAGACGGGACGCCAGTCTTAGGGTTCTTCAGATCCATGTACTTACCACAGGGGCACTTGATATCGTGATACGCCCCGTCAGGTCCAAACTTAATCGACACCCCACTCTTGCTCTCCTCATGCCCCTTGTCGCAGTCGCAAATGTAATCAGCCATGATGTGTTATTTAATTTGTACGCCCGCCAGGATTCGAACCTGGGACCGTCTGCTTAGAAGGCAGATGCTCTATCCAGCTGAGCTACGAGCGCATACTCTATTATTCATTCCACGACTCCTCCCAGAAGTAGTGATTGATTTTCGTCCGTTCGTTAAGATACACCGCATCCTGCCACCATGGGTACTTACTTTGAGAATTTTTCTGCGAACCCTCCTGAGTAGTCTTTGGCTTCTTCGATCCCTCCATTGGTCTGTAGGTCTTTGATCATTTGTTCTAAACGCTGTCTCTCAACGATTAGTTCTTTACAATCCGTAGCTGTTTGCTTAATCGACTGGAGCTCGGCTTTGCGAGCCGCGCCCCCAGCCTCAGGGTCTACAGGCTTCTTGACTTCGTCGATCATGTTGTTGATAGCAACCTCCATAGACCGCATCAAGCGCTCTGCAGCCTCAACCGTTGTGAACCTCTTCTTCGACATAGAGCAAGTCTTCAATGCGCGTTCTGTAGTACTCCTTACCGTCGATCTTGATTCGGTAGTCGCGGTTCTCCTTGAACCCGACGACGGCGCCGACCTCGACGCCGATGTCATCAAGCTCGTCAGAGTAGAAGGCCACTCTACCTTTAGTCGGTAGTTTTTCCTGCAGGCTTACCATCTCAATCAAGTCTGATGGGAACTCCTCTTCCTCCACTGGCTCAAGTAACGACCAGCCAAACAAAGGCTTGATCTCTTCGGTGTCTTGATCTTTGTACGCGATAGCCTGATTGCTCAGGGCCTCCTTGCTGCACTTTACGATGTAGTGCTTGTCATCCCCCGTGAGAACCTGGCCCCCTTGCATAACAACGAGGTGATGGAAGTACAGGGTGTCCCCAGGCTTGACGCCTGTGTCGATCTTAAACGGGGAGCACACCACAGGACCTTCTGTGACGCGGTTTTCAAACTCTCCGTTTTCGTTGAGCTTGTGATCTACGTAAAGCTCCAGACCACTATCAGTCACGATAGTGTCGTTGATGAGCTTCTCTAGCTCAACAACAAAGTAGTTGTATGTACGCATTTAGATTACGCTGAAGTCGAAGTCCACCTGATTCGAGTGATCACTGTACTTGTTCCCAGGAACGTAGTGAGCCCTCAGCGAGGCAATCTGAATCACTCCATTGTTCAGATAGCATTGCCCCACAATCGGTACACCGCCTATCGTAGTCGTACTTGAGTCATACGGGAAGAACGGCTGGACATACGGGTTATTGAATTGAGTAAATAAATTTTGAGCTGGGACTTGAATCACCCCAAAAGACACAACCACCGTGCCGTCAGGCAAGGGGAAGATGCCAGAGATCTTCAGTGATGGCCCGTAAGCAAGGAAGTTTACGTTTGGTGCAGATACGTTCGGCCCCTCGCTGCAACCGACATACCTTCCTTTCTGTCCGACGATTCTAATTTGATCAGAAAGAGCTCCAGGTATTTCGTCTGCTGGGACGTTAGCGTATTGAAGGAAGATCGATATGTCTGTCCTTACTGTGGCACCAATAATGGTGACAAGAGGGAATACAGGGAAGTTGCACTCTGGGAGGTTGTTGTTCTCCAGGTAGTCCAGGATGTTGAATACCCCTACGTTCGATTGATCGTAGTTGCTGGCATCAAATCCAATACTGGCAGAAAGCCCCTCAGGGTCAAACCATTCCCATACAGCCATGTTAGAAGTTCAAGTCGTATTCTACAATACAGGGCATTTCGTCAACTGACTTCCATAGCACCTGACCGTCATCAGTCTGTAAATATACAAGATATCTTTTCATCCTGTACTTGAACAGGTGTTCGTCATCAAGGACAATAGCCGACACGTTTCCTGTGCCAGCTCTCATCCCAACGTAGTAAGCCATGGCATCCTTTGGGTCTCTGCCAATGACAATCTTTCTAATAAGTCCGTCCATTAATTTAGTGAGATTCCGAGACCGTCGAGGAGGTCATCTAAATCATCGTTTCTAATATCCTTCTGATCCTTCCAGGTCTCTCTAATAAAGTTCAATAATGTTTCTAGTTCTTCTTCTGATTCAATGGAGTAGCCGTACATGGCCTTCATAGTTGACTGAGTCTCAGTGTATGGCTCCAGTACTCCGCAGACAAAGATAGACATTATCTTATCTCTCATCTCGTACTCATCAATGATCATGTCGATCTCCATAAGTTTTCTCTGGATCTCTATGAGAAATTCGTCCGTTTTCATATCTTGGAGTTTTGATTATGCCGAGGAGTAAAGTTTCAAACAAAGTTATGTTCCGCGACTTTGCTAAGCAAGATAAGAAGTATATACGCAGGAACAATCTCAAGAGACTCAAGCAACTAAGACAGAGGGTTCAGTCTGAGTGGGAGATATCTTTCTCTGACCTAGAGTTCCTTCTTTGGGCCTATGACCTTCAGTTCTTTACAATAGACTACGCTGCACAGGATCTCAACACGAACAAGACCAACCTGTCAAACAGGGTGATCTATCCGCTTCAAAGAAAGAAGTATCTATACAAGCACTTCGACAAGCTTACCCCCTCGGACACATACGAGGATCATCTGTTCCGAGATGAGACGAAGTACAATTACAGGGTGAGGTACGCCCTCACTCAAAAGGCCAGGCTCCTAGTCCAAAGGTTCTACAGAGAACTGGAGGACTATTAAGTGTGCTGAGACCTAATGGTGTTGAAGTGGCCGTACTCCTGAGGGTAGTCAGCTTGATTCCATACAGACATAAACGCCTCGCAAAAGTTTACGACCTCTTCGTCAGACAATCTATCTTCGGGAGACCAGTTGAGTACATCAGATAGTTTCATCAGAAAGTAATTGTGCTTGTGAGGGTTACATCTTCGTATCCGCTAAGGGTTAGATCAAACGTAAACCTTATTGTTTTCCCAGATCCAGCACCAACAAGCGTCTGAAGGTTATATCCTGTTTTCTGAAGGGCCCTCAGAGTGAGAAGCGTTGTATTACTAGCGAAAGTATCGCTGCCCTGATTATGCGTAACAGAGTCCGTCTCATTCACGATAGTGAAATTCGTCATCGTATAATCAGAAAGAGTGCCAGTCCAGTCGTTTGCGTTATCGATGTAAACAGTGACGATCGTGTTTCTTTGTGCCCCAGAAAGCGAAAGCGTTGGTGACGTGAGTGGGCCCACTGTCGTAGCCGTCCACTGAGTAAGAGACTTGGCTTTTTTTTGCAGGCCTCTATCCAGCCCGAGTCCTAGCATATTCTTCATTCTGCAAACATTACTTTGTAGAGCGTCTTGCCCTTATCGTCACGATAAGCTTTGAGGCAGCGACCACGATTATCGCCGCCGTAAACGTAAGACACGTGAACCCAATCAGGATTATCGTCCGTACCAAACTCCCAAACCAACTGATCAAACTCAAGATTGTTGAGTATGTAGCGGAAGATCTCAGCATTTGTCGTGCCTCCGTATACGTCCGCATCCAAGTCCAAAGCTCTTCCCTCCATATGCTGGCTGCGCTTTGCACCGCCGATCGCACGATTGAGATCAGGGCAACGATAGCCGCTCGACACGTATATAGGAACTCCGAGACCGTCCCTAAGAGGTTGAAATACATGCTCTGCAATCGATCGTAGATTCTCGACAACCCAGTCATCGTGTGGTTCGTTTTTAATACCGAGTCGCTTCGCTGTTTCGCTGCGAAGACACTCGGATAGGTTTAAATTTTTAGATAGTTTCATTCTGGATTATTGCGCTTACTCCGTTCGAAGTTGTATGATTCCATCAGCATTTTCTTTTTTTCTGGAGAGGCGCTCTCCCACTGATCTCTCAGCATCTCAAAGCCTCGGTCGAGGCCAAGGCCTGTTGCTTCCCTAAGGACGGTATCTACTTTCTCTGAGGCAGCTGGGTGTCTCAACATAGTAGTCCTGCCATACTTATCTTTTTTGATCATGGGGAGGCTCTGGAGCAAGACCTCTACGTCCGAAAAAGCATAGGGGTCCTTCTGTTCTTCGGGCTCAGCTTCTGGAATCAACTCCTGCATCTCTTTGAATTGAGACGGGCCAACCTCTAGGTAGGTAGGGGCCGTGTTTCCCTTTCTGTAAATCTCAAGCATGCCTGTATTTTCTTTAGCACCAGGCATGTATTTACTGAAAGTTGCCCCAGGGTATCCATGAGACGACAACCAGCCTGACCAGTTTTCAACTGGGGGTTCGGGGTTATCGCTATCGTTCTTGAGAAGTGTTGGCATGTTAACGAATTTTTACGACCTGAAATTTGGAGGCAATAGACTTTTCTCCATAACATGAGATCAGCAAACAGCTCAAAGTTACAAAATCTAATTCAATACACACTATGACAAAGTTTCAGTTCACCCTCGGTCTTGTGGCCATGATCGCAGCAGGATCACTCTTCATGGATACCCCAGAGCGTCAAGCCAATCGAGTCGACAAGCGTTACAACTCAGCACAAGCTCTTGACACGATGATCCTCATCAACCACTTGAACTCTCCACTCCCATGGACGCGAGAAGTTTTCCAGCCACCCGTACCAGAAAATGTGATTGCTCTTGATTGAGTCAAGATGTAGATAGAAAGAAAAAGGGGCTTGCGCCCCTTTTTTTATCGGTTTTATTGAATCCCTGGGTACTTGCCCCCTCTTCTATCTTTAAAGACGTTCTTTGGGTTGAAGTTGACATCCGTTGTGCCACCAGTCTCTACAAAGTCATAAATATCGACTCCCTCGGATAGAGCGGCCTCGTTCATGAGGTCTTCATAAGATACATAGCTGCGTGATTTTGGGCTGACGAAGCGATGCGCGTGCTTACCCATTGCTCTTCTAAGAGCGGCCTCTTCAAGAGTCATACCTGGGTAACTTTTCATGTAATCGTCCATCACATACTTAGTCACTTTTCCATCTTTGTACAGATCGATAAGCATGCGAGCTTCCGACTCGGGAGCCAAATCAAGCGTCTCGAAATTATGGCTACCCTCCCTTTCTTGGGCGATGCTTTTAATAAAGGGAACTGCCCGAGGACCCTCCCCAAAAAGCACCTTCTTTCGCCGCATGTCCTTTGGCGTGGCCTTAGAGCCGTCGCCAGTCAGAAGCCCTCTTTCATTATCGACGGGCAAAGGATTTGCGTCACGGCGCCGCATTGGTTCCATCCTCGGGGGTGGTTTTGGAGCCTCCTTTTCCTCTTCCTTCTCCTCCTCGATGATGGGTTCTTCTCCGATGCGAGGAACTGGAACCTGATAAGCAACCCTAGTTTTGTCCACTCCCATTGTCTCCGTCCCGTCATCCAGCATTTCGCCAGGCGTCATGGGGCTCATTGTGACGATACCTGATCGTGAGCCTTCGTATTCGGGCTCTCCAAACATCTTCTTCTCGTAATCTGCCAAGAAGTCTGCGAAACTTGGTGTTGTGCTTGGAGGATCGTCGCTGTCCCCGTTAATCATCCTCCCTTCATTGGCATATTTCATCTTTACATTTGAAGGAACTTTCATGCCTTGCTCGCCTGAGAGCAGTTGTGGGAGCATATTAAGGACACCCATCCCACCACCGCCGCCTGCAGCGCCGCCTGCAGCGTTTGGCATCAATGTGTTGGCTGCCGTGTTTACCATTTTACCACCAGGAGTCATGCCGCCAATGGCGCTTGCAACCTGACCTGCCTTCTGAATAAATGGATTGTTTGACCGTTGAGCAAGCTGCCCAAGACCAGCTGCAATAAGACCTCCAGGGATGAACTCTTTTTTCTTGTTCTTTCTTCCGAACACCCCTCTTCCTTTGAGGATGTCAGCTTTTGTGACCTTTCCGTCACCTGTCAGATCGGGAAAAGCTTTCCCGCCTCTTCTGTATTTTTTAAGTTGTGGCATGTTATGATGCGATAAAGATCTCTGCTGAGATTGCGTTTGTTCCTGGATCTAAAAGAATAGACTCTAAGTTATGAAGTGCTGTAACAATGGTGGCGGCGCTGTCATCTACAGCGATGCCATCCGATGGGGTTCCCATGATAAAAGACTTTCCTGCCTGAAGCAAGATCGTTGCTGATTCGTCCGCCGCAGAGTCGTCCTCCCCAGCATCGATTTGTAATGACAAGTTCAGATCGTTGCTGGAGTCGAGGTTCGTCACGCGAATGTACTTAACATCCTCGACGTCCAACGCCCCGTCCGCCACGTTGGTGCCGCTACGGAACGTTGCGACGGTAGTGTCGACATTCGCAGGGCACGTGACAATTCTATGATAAACCTGATTGACGCTTGTGATATCCAAGACGTTCTCCGATCCTCTCTCCTTTCCGTTGAGAGTGACCGTTTCTTTGATGGTGACTGATAGTGTAGCCATTACTTGATTCCGTATTTACGTGCAATCTTTCTTCTGAGATCGTTGACCATTGGGCTGACGCCACCTCTAGCGTAGCTTCTAACTGCACCTCCGTCACTCATAGGGCCCTTGTTCTCTGGGGACACCTCGGACTCATAACGAGAGCGAGCTCTAGCTTCATAGATTTGATCCAATGGGAAAAACTCGTTAGGCATATCTTCCTCTTCTGCCAGATCCATAGGCTGGACACCGAGATCAATTCGAGGATCACCTGTAAGTTCTTCTCCAGAAAGGATTCTTTGAGCTCTGTCAAACTGAGCTCTTCCAAAGTCTGCGGCAGCGTCTCTAGACATTGCTCTAGCCGCACCCATAGCTAATGGGTCTGAGAAGTCAGTGGGTCTTTCAGCTTCAAGTCTTTCGAACTCTTCAAGCGTCTCACGAGTCGGTCCTTCTTCCCCCATGCTGAAGTCTACATCTGTGACGGGTGCTGTAACCCTTTCTCTTTCCTCAGCCTCTTGCCTTTCAAACTCATCCGCACGAGCAAGAAGATTCTGTCTGTCCTCCTCCCTTTCTTCCTCTTCAATACGGTCTGCGCCCTCTGAGAGGCGCATACCCATTTCTTCTTCTCTACGTCTAGTCTCTTCTGCTTCCTGTCTAGCCAACTCCTCACGCTCCAGCTCCGTTCTAGCGTCGGCTCTAGCAACACGTCTGTCCAGTCTTGCATCCAGGGCGTCGCGTCTCATGTCGCGTACACCACCGCCAATGTTCTCAAGCAGCGACTGACCAGCAGATGTTCCGAGAAGTGCGGCAGCTCCAGCGAGGCCAGCCCCCACAGCAGGAGCCTTGCGGCGCCTAGCCTTCCTGAACTTCTTCTCTTGATCGAGAAGCAAGTCTCTTTCTCTGGCCGTGAGGTTGCCTTTGCGAGCCTGCTTGCGCAGTCCGCGCAAAAGGGCTCGGCTTCTTCTGTCTCTTTTTGCCATACGGCAAATATAGTACTATTGTTTTTACCCAGTAGAGGCCACCCCCGCCCTAAACTTCCTGATGTATTCGTCAGGATCCAGGTTTGTCCCTGGGGGCTTGTACTTGGCTCCGTCTCTTCTAGCCGCATAGTAGTTGCGAGCACCCTGCCGACCCAAGTAATTGGTCAAAGCAGCTACCTCCTCCAGCGAGTGATCCCAAGAATCACCGAGCTGGGGGGCATACTCCTCAGTAAGCTCCACAGCATTCCGCATCAAAGACGGTCCACCGATTCCATCGTTCACCCTGATGTTGAAGATCTCCTCCTGCTTCTCAATATCCTTAGAGAACTTCTCTCTATCGTACCCTTTCAGTTCTGGCATGTTCTTTACCTCGTTCCACAGCTGACCGTACATACCTGTAGCGGAGCTTTTTGGGTTCATCATAAGAACACCCCCAAGAGACTCTGCCATACTGATGCCGCGCTTCAGCACATCAAGATCCAAACCGTCTTTCTCACTGTGGTATTCGCTCCAACCCTCAGGGACGAGATCAAGTGACTCTGTATACTCGTAGCCTTCGGGGGCTACCGCATTGTCTGGGTACGCCCCGAAGAAAGCAGTACCCGCCTTAGGAGGATCCTTCCTCATCATCTGGGTACCAGAAGACCGATTCTTATTTAGTTGTGGCATGTAACCTCCAGAACTCATTTCTTTTTCTTTCCAGCTCCCCTCGCCAAAGCTTATGGCCTCTTCTTTGTTTTCGCCAAAGTCTATGACCTCCCCGCGTTTCTTTGCCTCCTCATACACGGGCATCCAGTCTCCCTTCTTGTGCTGCTCAGACATATCTACCCACGTACCGTCTGGATCTTGGAAAAGAGTGGGGAAGGCAAACCAGTTTTTACCGTCTAATGTTTCTGCAGCGTACAAATGCGTAGACTCACCCACTGGTTCAGTCGTATAAACAAGACCCCGATCGTCAAATCCAGGAATGTTCCCGTAGTTTACTCTAACGCCCTGTCTTGAGGCTGGCTTCTTCTTTAGTTGTGGCATAGGTACAGCTATCCTGTATTTAACAGTTATATCTTGATTGACTTCGTTTGGGTGCCTCCCAAGCACCCATACTTGATATCGCGAAGGTATAACAGAAATCTTTAAAAGTCAAGATTGAACGACTAGTTAAACTAGTGAACCGCAACGTGCTGTAACCGAATAGCTTAGCGCTTCACCGCTGTGGAAAGCGGATCGCGCCTCGCCGAAAAAAAACGCCAGAAATACGTATGGTGGGGATTATATGTATCATGTGAGGACCAGTTGCCCTCAGAAAACTCGTTTTCTGAACCCCCCTCCCCTCGACATACTCGAAGAGTATGAGTCACTTTTTGACGTCAATCCCTTGACAGACAGGTCTTTAGACCTGTAGCCTTAAAGCTACGCTTTAAGAGGAGACCGCCGCTAAAAGGCCGCAGGTTGTTCCTCTGCATAATGCGTTGACAATCAGGGCCTTTCTCCCTTAGCTTTGGAGTCTTACTCCAAGTTGACTGGGCATTGACCACCCCGATGTTGTTGACAATCCTAATAGCTATGGCTATTAGCAATAGTAATTCCAACGGCAAAACTCTTTGGCGGAGCTGTGTGTACAGGCCGTAGCCTACGTAGCCAACTTGTTGGCTTCCTGCGACTACCGAGGTTTGGCTTCAAGTATTACTTTACTTCGTAAAGGAATAAGATGTTGGCAGAGTAGAGATGTAGTAAGAAAGAGAAGGGAAGTCTATGACTTCTCTTCCTTACTACTATCTCCTAGAGCCTTGAGAAGTCGGTTCTAGGTCAAACTTCAAATTCATCAACGATGAACAACTTCAATTTCAGCGACTGCCGTAAGGCAGTGAACCAAGCCACCTTCCGTCCAACTGCAGAGCGTAAAGCTCTGGCTATCAAGCTTCTGCAAGAAGCTTTGGATGCAGTCACCTCCTTGGAGGAGGTGAAAGAGAAGCCTTCCAAGAAGGCTAAGACGAAGCGTCGTCGTCGTAAGACGACGAAGAAGGCAACTCCTCAGCAACGAGTTGCTGACAGCCAAGAGAAAGCCTTCCACGGCAAGGCCGACGGAGTGGTCACTCCCTCAAAGAAGGGAGCCAAGACAGCTTCCGTTGAGGAAGCTCAAGCATCTCTGAAAGAGATGGATGAGAAGAACGCCGCCAAGAAAGCAGCGAAGCTGAAAGCAAAGAGAGCGGCTTCAGGTGTCAGCGAAGCTGACCGAGTAGCTTCCTTGGAAGCTAAGATTGAGTCTCTGACTCAGGTGCTCGCCCTGCACATGGAGTCTACGACTCTGCCTTCTCCTGCTAACGAAGTTAGCATTGATGAACTCCCCTTTTAATCCCATCGAAGATGGACATCAACATCATCCTTTACGCCGTGTGCCCCGTGCTCACGATCGTGACGCTCGCCCTGCTGTGGGTCGATGCCAACTACGACTAACCCCTTAGAGGTCTTGTATATCTACTCTCTCTGAACGTAGTGAAGAGAGTAGATATACTAAGACACTCTTGGAAACGTTCTCTCATTGTTCAACTTCAATTCAACCATCATGCAGACATTTGCAGATATCCGCCGTCAGCTTATTGCTGACATCCTCGACAGCCATCTTTCCTTCGACCACATCCG
>CEWC01024636.1_pt1 | contig 13624 bp, 26 predicted proteins | sample 530331 | NCBI WGS metagenome assembly CEWC01 (sample SAMEA2619935, study PRJEB7988) | marine metagenome | isolation source: saline water (ENVO:00002010), including
ACGTACCACACTTCATCCCAAGCTGTCTCATATCCACCTTCACCAAAGATTTCAACTAAAGCTTTCTTTATATTTTTGTTATCACAATCATGTCCTGTGACATAACCACCTTTTCTAACTTTTGGCATCCAAGCTAGTATGTCTGCTTTTACACCTTTGTAAGTATGATCTGCATCAATAAACACAAAGTCAATCTCATCATCGGTAACATTCTTTGCTGCTGCCACAGTGTTTTCTTTATAGAAACGAGATCTAACTCCTGCACTCATGAGCTTAGGAGAAACCACATCCCAATACTTTGCTTGCTTACCTTGATACAAGTCAACTCCAATCATTGTTAGACTAGGGTTACGATCAAGTAAGTACATATGTGTCACACCTTCATGCACACCAAGCTCAGCACCAAGCTTAAAATCGTTTTCTTTAATAAGCTGATCCAGCCATAATTTTCTGTGCATTTCTGGGTGTTGTGTCATTACGCACTCCAATAATTTTTTGTAGGACCTGTGTCAAAATCGTATCCAAAAGTCTCAATGTCTTTTGCGTACCAGTCTGCAACTATTTGAATAGTTTCTGGCGTATACAAGTCTTTATATGTACCTGGGTTTAGTGCTGTAACGTTTCTAGCACGAGTCATTTCAGGTATGTTAAAGTAAAAACATAAATCGCTGTTAAGATTTTCAAACCTTAGAATATCAGGCTTGATGTTTCCTTCCTTATCTGTAACATAATCATAAGCTGGATACCAGCCACGAATAGCTCTATGCCACATATACTTCATATCGCCCCATTCAAATCTTTCTTCGAGAAAGTGTTCAAAGGAATCTACCTTGTGCTTACCGACAGGTTCTTTCTTCTCAACTTCAATAACTTTCTTTGCAAAGAAGTATCGTGATACCACTCGATCCCAAGGATTACGAATTACAGCAAAAGAACCATGAGCATTTGTAATGTCAGGATTGAGATCTCTCCAGCGAGCGTGTTCATATCCATGATGGTCGCCAATAGAATCCATATGAGATTTTACAGCAGCTGAGTAGTTAGCTGACTTGTGTACTTCAGGACCTGCCCAAAGTATTTTACTTCGTAAAGCATCACTCCGACGAATTGTCATACCAGCATTCTTTGGTATGTGAATAAAGACTTTAGGTAGAAACATGCTTCATTAACTCCTCAACGTTTTCACCTCTGTTAGGCAGCTTATCTTTTAAAAAGAAATGTACAAAATAAGCTTCTTTGATACTATTCATATCTATTCCTGAGTATAAGCCGTTCCATTTCCAGTTTAAGTTTTCTATTTTCATACCTTCTTCTTTTACCCATACGTTAAGAAGTGTCTGGTCTGTAGACCACTTCCATGCACCCATGCCATCTATAAATGGCTTGAACTGTGGACGACGTAAGAATTGGTGAGGTGTTTCACCGTTCAAATACTTAGCAAAACTTTGGTTTAAAACCATCATACCCATGTTATAAAAGTTTGCTCCGGCACTGTTCCAATCAAACAATTTCTTTATTGGATTCATGCTGTACTGCATTCTTGAGTAATTTGCTATCTTTGCTTTGTATTGTGGTGTGATAGGCATTTCTCTTTCACATACAAAACCGCAGTCGACACTTCCGCCTACGTAATCAAACACGTCTGGACATCCTGGTCTCATCCAGATGTCTGCATCGATAATACCTATCTGATCGTATTTGTTGAAGTATGTAAAAGCATTTTCTTTTTCATATATTGGTAAGTAGCCACCGTGTTTTTCATATGATTCTTTGCTACGATTGGTAGCGAACACGTCAGGCTTTATCATCAATATAGGATTACGTTGGACCACATGATCTATGCTATAATATTTACAGTACTCTGCTACAGAAGCAACACAGTGATCATATAGCTTTGACCGCGGTCCAACATAGACTTGATATATTAAACGTTTCATAACGAATATCCATTTTATTTCTTAGGAGATTCACCTTTACCTTTGCTGTATGCGTTAGCACCAAAGAAAGCTGCTACTAAGCCTGCTATAGCAACAAAATAAGTTGGAGCGATGTCACCTATGAGTTTTGCGGCGTCATCTATTCCGAACAAACTCGTAGCCAAGATTAGAACTGGATAGAGAAGCATTCCCCAAAGAGCAAACCAAGCCATTGATCTTATCTGGTCTTCTTTTGCATCTTCGTTTTCTTGCATTTTTCTCTTATGTTCAAACTCAGCTATTTCTTTAGCTCTTGCCATTTCTTCATCAGTAATTATGCCATCGCCGTCTGTGTCCAGATGGGCGTATATAGAGTCAGCTGCGAGAACCTTCTGCTCTGCCTTAGGTTCTTCTTTAGTTTTTGTTTTTTGTTCTACGCCAAAAGCGTTTTTTTCAGCCATTTGTCTATCCTTATTAGACATGACGAAAGCATAAAGTAAAAATCACCTCATATTTTTCTTAGTAATTCTTCGGTAAGAGCCATTGTGTTTTTAAAGTTCCTACGAAGACGATTGCTTGAACGGCCATTTTCTTTAAACCATTCAAGGCTATTTATAGTCCCATGATAAAGGCTTTCTTCAGGGAACTTATAACGTCTAACAGATTCCTCCCATTGGAATCTTAGAGATAATAATTCAGCCAAGGTTGGATGCTCTTGGCAGGAAATCTGTGATGTATTCATATATATCTTTCCATGTTGCAAATGTAGGGAATTCTTCGTTGTTCATGTTATGAGCATGTTCAACCAAGATACTTTCGAGGCCTAGTCTATCACCTAGTTGTGCATTGACTAATTTATCCTCTATCCAAATTAGACCAGAATCTCTATATGGTTCAAGAACAGCGTCTTTATCAGCACCAGTGTCTTCAAATATAAACTTTTCAAATGCTGTTTCACCAAAGAGTTTCTTGGTATTTTGAATTCGTAATTGCTGTGCATGTTCATCTTTTGTCAAAGATGTAATCATGTGGAATGTATATCCATGCTTTCTATGTAGTAAATCTACGTAGTACATTGCATCTCGAAGAGGTGGTAAGAAACCCATAGCCGCAGACTCATTAAAGTACCGGACCAGTTCTCTCTTCTTACTTTTTTCTATACCGTATCTTTCAGATACATCATAACTATCTGGATTTACGACCTGCTTGCCGTAACCATGTTGTTCCATCCATATTGTAAATGCCCACTCCCAATTGAGTAAGACTCCATCACAATCAGTTAGGATAACTTTGTTTAGATTGTTCATTAGTTTCTCCTTCATTATAATCTAATTCTACCACATTTGACGGAGAAAGTAAATAGTTCTTTTTCATTTTATCTGTATTTTTTATCCGAAAATCTTTTTGCTGGTCGTGTGCCTTGTGCCGTCCTTTACGCTTATTACGTGGATCAAAGCGACTGTACTTAGCCATGTTAAAATCCTCCTTGGCCAAACTCTCTTGTGTTCTCTACTTCTCTTAAAAAATCTTCATAACCACCAACGTGGTTTCCATTCCAAATTATTTGTGGAACACTAGTTAAGTCTGGAAATTTTTCTTTAAACTCAGCCTTTGTAGCTGGAGTGTTACAAATAATATACTCGTGTTCTAGCTCAAATTGCTCTGCTAGCATTACTGCTTTCTTGCACCAGGGGCAGTTATTAGTTCCGTAAATCTTTATCATTAGCTAACCTTTAACATTTCTTTTGTCATAATGTAATCTCTTACGAGATCTGAGCGGATGATGTCTTCCCATCCAAACTCAATCATTCTAAAAAATCTTAGTTGCTCAATAATTCCTAAGAATTTAATAATGCCACTCTTTTCGTCTTCATGCTTAAAATCAGTTTGATAGTAATCACCTGAAAAGATTATTCTACAATCCTCGCCTACTCTTGTTATAATAGAATCCAGTTCATGAAAATTACAGTTCTGCATTTCATCAACAATTACTATTGCATTATCAAAAGTAGATCCTCTTATAAATGATGTAGACTCAAACTTTACTTTCTTTTGTGTTACTAACTTAGGCCATGCTTCGTTGTATCCAAAAAGATCATAGCATATAGAACGATAAGGTATTGTGTATGCCTGTTTCTTTTCGTCCTCGCCACCTGGTAAAAAACCTATTTCTCTCGTTGGTACTATTGACCGAATAATTATAAGTTGTCTATATAAGTCAGGCCTATTCATTACTTCTTTAAGTGCCAAGTACATTGCTATGAATGTTTTACCTGTACCAGCACATCCTGAAAGAACTAAATTATGACCTGCTTTCCATTGTTTAAATGCTTCTTCTTGCGTGTCAGTAATTGGCTCGTGGTGTTCAAGCTCATCTGCCGCAACCTTCAAGGAATTGCTATGCTTCATTATTATCTCAAATTTTTATAGTGTTATTTTTGCCTGAACCATCTTTGATTCGCTTCAGATTATCTTTCCATCCATCGTCTGTTTTTCCTAACAAGCTACCTTGATTGCTTACGATCTTAGGTGTTGTTAGTACTTGAATAACATCAGGCATCGCATCTAATATATCCTGTAACTCATTCCATGAGCATATTACGTCCCATTTTTCTTGAGTTTTTGTGTCCTTGAGTGTATACGTTGGCATGTTACTTTCCACTTGCTCCATTGTTCTTCTACATTATATCTATGCATAATTATCCAAGCCTTTGAAAGATTAGACCATGATCTAATTATTCGGTTACCTTTTGGTGTCTCTTCTAATCTTAACCAAGTGCCTGGTGGTTTTCCTTCCTTTTCTATTTTTAACTCGTCTACTGTCGTGTAATCTATGTCAGTCCACATTATAATCCCTCACCAAATGACTCATCAGACTTATTAGTTACATATCTTTGTACTTTACTAGAGCTCTTAACCATGTAGTTATATACGCTCTTCTCTAATTCATGAGCTTCTATCTCCCATGGCCTCTCATAATACTTTGTAGTAAGTGTATTATAACGCTCTTTATCAAAAGTAACATGGAATGGTTTAGCTAAGTGACGTAATCTCCTTGTGGCAAACTGCTCTACATGGACAAGCTCATGAGCAAGCGTCTCAAGCATCTTTGCAAAGGACTCTACGCCAGAATAATTAAGTCTAATGGTATAAAACTTAGGAGATTGTTCTTCATCATCTTCAATATCCATATCTCCCCAAATGTTTCTTTCCTTGTACAAATCTTTTTCTATAAAGATCTCAAAGAAAAGTGTACGTTTCATTCTCTTAGAAACTAAAACATCTAAAGCAGATCCTACTGCTTCTGCAATAATATCCTTTTGCAACTTAGATAACTTATAGCCTGTGAATGTAATCATGCAGCAACCTTGAACCAATCGGGTGTATTACGCTTAGACCATACCATCTTGAACCTTTGTTGCTTTGTCTGGTAGAAAGCTTGATATGCTTTAACTGGATCGACAAGAGCAATACATTCTGGATTAGATTTCATAGCTAGCTTGAATGGTGTCTGCTGGATGTCTGGTATATTGTCAGGTTGGACCTTGAGAGTTTCTTCTAGTTTTAGAATAGAGCCGTGTGGCTTTCCATAGCGATATTCAAATTCTCTACCAAGAGCTAGGAAATGAATGTAGTGCCAGTCATAGTTAGCTTTAGATTCCATTGTCCATATAGTACAAGGATGAGCATGATGCACAGCTTTGTACAGCACATTTTCTAGGTTGTCATTAGGATGAACCCAATAGTTAACCATACGCTTACCAGATTTTGAAGGACGCTTTTCTACATAGCCATCTAACATGCGATGAGCTGTAGACAGCATCTGTGCTGATTCGACGATCATCTTTGGTACGTGCTTGTCGCACTGCAGTTGAGCTGCGAGTACTGGATCCTCGTCAAGGATAAAGATATTCATGTATTACTCCGACCATTATAAAAGATACTATAATATTATATCAAGTTTCACGGGTTTGTAAACCCCTTATGCGGCTATCTCCGTTAATTTTTTCACTTTTTCTTCTAGGAATTTTTTCTTGGCTTGGATTTTCTTCACTAGTTCTTTCTTTCCTTCCACAGTTAATTGTTCTATGAAATTATCTAAATCAGCTGAGTCTTTTTGTAATCGCTCTAACTTAGTCATGCGAAATTCTCCTTTAAAAGTGAAAAACTGGCCCTTGTTCCAAAGACCAGTATCAAATGAGTTTTTGTTGTTGTGTGTTTTAGACATTATGCTTGTATTAATCCTGGGTAAGCCTCCTGCACTGTTGCTTTTGTAATCCCTGTTATTGTTGACTTATTAATCATACCTATAACTAGCTCCGCGTCTTGAGGTTCTATGGTTTCTAAAATAGCAATAAAAATCTGTTCACGTTTTGCTTTCATCATCTTGTCACCCTTACCACCTTTTACAAAATAAGCAAATTTCTTATTTTCACGTAAGAGGTTTCCTGGTGCCGAGTGCTGTTCATTTGCTTGATATGGGGGTGTACCTTTTGGCAAATTCCATTGGATGGAATCGTCGTAGGTTCCTTTAAGGATGTCTTTAAGAGCCCATGATTCATTAGCTCTTAGGGTATCAATTTTATCTTTTTTAGTTCGTTTTTTTCTGGTTTCTTCAATAACTTCATGAACACTTTTAACCATTAAATAAACTCCTGCACATTTTCTAATAATAACTTACATCGCTTTGAGATAAGATATGGAAACACTTTCTTCTTGTTGTTCCATGGATCTTGACTCTCATAATTATTTATAATCTCAGATTTTACGTTTGATGGAGTTTCTGTCAAATCAATCATTTTTTTGTTACGTAAATAATTACGATAGATTTCTTGACCCATAGCTTGTTGCAGATCTTCTGATTCGATCCAAGCTTCTATTTTCTTTTTTGTTACTGGAGATTGTCTACGGCCCTCAACAAAGACATTGTCATCAGACAGCACATTAGGGACTCCATCGCCACCGTCTCCGCGGAAAATGTGTTCCATCATATATAGACGTGGATTGTCATGTTTGACATATTTTTTAGTCATAGGTGAGAATTGCTTTATGTTATCATACTTTTGGAGCTGTATGAAATCTTTATCAGCTGAGACAATCATTACTGGCTCATGCTTACCAAACTCTTGAGTTTCTAGAGCGATTTGTGCTATGACGTCATCCGCCTCACAGCCATATTGATGCATAACTTTGTATGGAAAATTATCACGTATTTCGTCACGTACCATATTGATAATACGAAAGACGTTTTCCCAATCAATAGATGATTCGTCACGCGATTTTTTACGATTTGCTTTGTACTGTGGATATGCTTCTTTCCGCCAGTTACCTGCGCCATCGGCAACAATAACAACTTCTCCAAATTCTTTGTGGAACTTTTGACGGTACATACGAATCGAGTTTAGAATCATATGACGTATTAGATTTTCATCTGCCGCCAAACGTTGTACTACTACATTGCCGATAGCAATACCATTGTAATCAATTAAGATCATAGTTTACTCCTAACATAATATAGTTATTCTACCATAGTTCACTTCAAATGTAAACCATTTATTTCATTTTTTCTGCAGCTTCCTGCACTGTTGCTGGATCAACTGCGCCATTTGACATTAAAACATTACGATTTGCTAAGTGGCCTTTTTCAATATCAGCCTTGTTTTGTCCGTGGTATTTAACCGCATGTGATTCTTCTATCATTATGTCAGTTACCATTCTTCCATCTTCACTTATGAAATCGCCAAGGATTCTACCGAACTTACCTTTCATATCCTCGCCGTCTTTTGCTGCAAATGTTTTTAGTGTAGTCCACTCGCCAAGTAAAGACTTAAGCTTTTCTTTAGCAGCTAATCCAAAAACTTTTTCTACTTTATCTGATGTTCTTGACTCTGGAGTATCGATACCCATGATTCGAACTCTCTCGTCTGTTAGCACAATACCAAAACCTAGATCTATATCAACGTCTACTGTGTCTCCGTCAATAACCTTAAGCACTTTCGCTTTGTATTCGTACATCTTTTATTCCTTTTAAATGTTTACTATGAATTTTTCCTCCAATAAATTCATTATAATAATCATCACGGAATAATACTTGTCTGTCAATTTGTTCTTTCATTTCATAATAACTCATCTCACCCTTTGTTTCGCAAAGGCGGAGGATCTCTCGTTTGAATCTAGTTCTTCCTACATTTTCTACTAGAAGTTTTACTTCCTCATTAGATCCAAAGTAATCTTGCCAGTCAGATTCGAGCTTTTTAACTCTTCTTCGTTTCTGGCCTTTTAATGGTTTAAGTCTACGTGTAGACCATAGGTTCTTTTTACCTACATATTTTTTACCATTATCCAAATCAGTTATTAGATAAACAAATCCGGCTAAGCTTTCTACTTCATGCTCAGCCGGATTAAATTCTTTTCCATTATAAAGCCACATATAAATCTCTTGTTAATTACAGATGTATTTATATGTTACTCCATATCAATAATTTCACCTAGTTCTTCTATCTCTTCATCATCGCCATGAACTCGTGTTGGCCTAACCTCTTCTCCACACATAGGACAGTGTGATGGTTCTGGAAATGGCCTATTAAAAGATACATACGTTTCGTTATCGCACCAATCGCATTCTATGTTCCAATGTACACTCATAAAAATTACTCCTCAAAAATCAATTTCACATGCACCACCTGCGCATGCTGCTGCTCCCATAGTATCAACTTCAGTGTAACGTTTTTCTGTTAAATCTTCAATCCAATCGACTGGAGTAAAGTTCTTGTTTATCTTGTTCCACTTATGTAGAAGATACGAATCTTTTAAACAATACTCTGCTTGTTTAGTATCACCATTTAAATAGTTATCAGCGAAGTTGTTGAATCTTCGAACCCAATCTCGTTTCATTGCGTTGTCAGAACTTTCCAATGTTAAGTCATCTCCCATACCGTGCGATGTTGCACATGCTGACCATAAATTATCAAATGCATTCAATGCATCTACTACTAAACCAGAAGCAAATATTGCTGCTGTACCGTATTTATTCACCATATCTTCAGCTGAAATTACTGCAGTGTTTGGTGCTTGGTTGAAGTCTTTATCACCCATAGCAGATAGAAATGAAATACCTGCAAATGAATGTCTATTCTCAAACACATAACGTTCTACTTCATCCCAATCGTCTACAATAATTGTGTTTGAAACATTGTGCCGTACGCCATAGTCTGCACAAAGCTCTTCATTAGTACCAGCATCTACCCAATGTCTCTGTGCTAGTTTTACTTTTTCTAAATGGTCTACACCAATGAGTTCATCTTTAAAAATAGAACCAGTCTTTGGTACTATTGGAAATGATATCACCACGTCTGTACCACCAGCTGACCACACAGATTCTTCTACCATATGTGGATTTATTCTTTGAATTGTTTGGGTTACTTCTGACTCTTTATTCATTTGAACATTACGAATATACATGCTAGAATGCTCAGCATGAATACCAGAGCCAGTTTGTAATAGAACTGACGCATTGCCCGACGGCTTAACGCACGTTGTTCTAGCTGCTGGGTTAATTCCGATAGCTTTTGCCACTTCTCTGTTTGTTTCTTTAACAATTTTAGCCCCCTCCTCAAGGATGGCTGGATCAAATAATACGTCAGGATTATTCATCCATCCTGTTATTGAAGCACCTATAAGAGCTTCTCTGTCAAAAATATCTTTTGATGTTTCACTTAAAAATTTAAAATCTGTGTAGCCAGCTTGCAGTGTTCCTAGTATTGAAGCTGCTCTACATGCTTGAAAGAAATCTTCTTTAGTTACACACATGCCACCGTTTATTTCAGTTAAGTTGCAGCCTTGCCAGCCTGACTTACCTTTGATCTGTGGATACATTCCAATCTCAACACAAGGATTAGTCGTGTGTTCTGAAGACTGAACGAAAACAAAACCTGGTTCTCCAAATTCTTTTACAGATTTCATAATATTACTAAATTCATCAGGTGTGGTTTTATCTCGTACAATAACTGCAGAGTTGTTAGATCGTCCACGCTGTGGATTATCTACAAACCAATTACCTGTTTTTGCTGTCATCATCTCTTCATCGTCAGGTGAGAATAAACAAATGGTGGCTGATCTACGAACGCCACCTGATAAAACTGCATCTGCTGTATGCATACAAATGTCATACACTTGAATAGGACGTAGTGAAACAGGCGTTGATCGATCAATTGTAATTGACTGTAATAGGTGTTCGATTTTATCGAGTGCTAGCCTTAATCCATCAGGACCTGGTGCTTTAAAGCCACCAGATATCTTAGCACCTTTAGGACGTATCAACGACAAATCAAAATAAACTCTTCGACCAGCATAGTCTGGATGCTTACCGCCATCAGCAAAATAAGACGACATTAAGACGTCAACAGCTGTTGCCCAGCCTTCAATTGAATCTTCTACTACATGTGTTTTAGGTTGCTTTGTTCTTGCTTGTACTTGAGGTAACTTTGCTATGTGATGCTTTTGTACAGAAAATCCTGCTCCTGCACCACAAAGGAGAATGTAAAATATTTCACCAAAGAAAGCAGCTCTATCTGCATATGAAGATGTGCAATTATACATCCTCATTTGATGTTTTAATATCTGTTCTCCACCAAACTGCAACGCTCTCTGTGCACCTAGTACTCGTTGTTCCTTATAAGCAGTTCTTGCTTCTTCTATAAAAGATTGAATCTTATTTAATTTGTCGTTATAAAAACCTTCGTGCATACTCATCACACGATCCACTGCTTCATCCCAACTTTCGTATCTACCCTTGTCGTCGCTCCAACGAGAATAGCTGTCAAAAAACTTTGTCTCGGACAAAAGTTTCCTAGTGTCAACAGATGCTGTTGCCATTTTGTACCTCTTCTTTTGCTGATTTATTCTTTACATGTAGTATTATATATTAAAATGCGAGATTGTAAATATACCATATATGGTATTTTAATAAAAAAAATACAACAATTTATTGATTTTTTTTATCTGCTTGATCCATGATCATGTAGTAGTATGCAGCGTCCATTCTAGTGCCTTTAAGGCTTTCCGCAACAGCAGCATAATTCTCTTCTTCACAATTACATGTTACACAAACATCATTAATACAATTAGGACAATTAGGAGAGTAGCAGTGGCACCTGTGTCCACAGTTCTTGCATACTCTCTCAGGTCCTATCATTCTTCTTCCGTAAGCGCTTCTTCGTAATAAGCAATAATAGCTTGTTGATCTTTTACATATCTACGAAGCTCTGCTATACCTATAGCAAGATTTTCGTATCCTTTTGGCGTAATAACAAACATAACTTTATTACCAGTTTTAGCTTCAATCTCTGCTATCTTCTGATCAAAGTTTTGATCTGTTAAAACAAACCAATCCACGGGTGGAAACTTAACCGCCTTTGGTCGTTCTTGTATTGGAATGTCTTGTTTCTTATATTCAGTCTGTACTACTACTTCCGGTTCCGGCATCCTGTTCCCCAGACACCCCGCTAGGAGTAGTGGGCTCATCAGAAGGAGGAGTAGTTTCATCCTCGATCCGTTCAATAAGTCTGCCAACCGCGTTGTTGACTCTATCTTCAAGTCCTTGTGCATTTGTTAATGCCTCCATAGTCAAATCAATTTTTGCGAAAGCACCTCTGAGTTTATCAAGGTGCACTTGTGATTGTTGCAATCGTTTAGTTAAATCTTTATTTAGTTGTTCATTCTTTTCCTGATCTGCAGCCATTGCTTCTACTGTAGCTTGCAATGTTTCTGCAGCTGATTTTAATTTTACGTTGTTCTCACGTAATGTCATAATAGTATCTTGAGACCAAAGGTAGTAAGTGTAACCACCATATCCTACGCCTCCTAGTATAGAGACTATTATGAAAAATAGGTATACTTTAGCCATTATCTTCCATATGCTTTCTGAAACGTTTTAAAAGAACCATTTGCTTCTTTCTACGTCGGTCTGTGACTGGAATCTCCCTACCCAGATTAGGTGCTAGATCTACTCCGCCAGTCGCTACGGAGTTAGCGGGAGCGTCTTCAATATTTAATGTCTTTGGGTAATTCTTGTCGCCGGGCTTTAGCTTAGGTTTACCCATAGCTCGTCTTTTTCTTATATTATCCCATAAACTCATTTTGTTAGTTCCCCTGTTGTAACATATATTTTTTGATTAGATCTAAGATGAGTTGCTTCGTAAATATCAAGCCCGAACATTTCACCTATTGGATAGGCATTATCAAATACTTTAATTTGATCTTTTGGATTTACTAGTTGTTCGAACGTGCTATTTAAAAGCTTTTCATCTTTTATTCTGTAAACGCCAGGTGATATTCTTCTGTCCTCTAAAACAAACCAAGCGTTCTCTTCAGTAATAAAATCTAAACTTGTGATATTGAATTCTTTTAAGATTTTCTCTAATTCTTTGTCTGATAAGCCATTGTATTCTCTAATGAGATATAGCGCTGAAGCTAGTGAAGTCAGTTTGTTCTGACCTACTAGCCTCTTAACATTTGCTGCTAATCTAATAAACGGAGTGTAAGCAGACTTTTTTTCATCATTGTCAAGCTTTACAGATTTATCTCTTTTACCTTTATCATCGATGATACCGAGTTTGTATGCATCCCAACTCTCCCACTTCATAACTAACATACGTAGGAACCTGAAGGTAAATGCTAAATCTGCAGCTCTTTTTACTATTCCCATTAAATCTTCCTTAACGCTTCTACCACATTCTTATCCATAGGTACTTTGATATATTCATCATTTTTTATGTGCCTCAAGAAAACTAAAAATGGTTTTATTACTTTCCATTGTTCATCATTCAATTTATATTCAAGCATTTTTAAAGTTGGATTTACATCAAATGCATTAAATATTACAATTACATGATTTAGTATTAGTCTTTCGGCTAGTTTGCCTGATTCAATATAACGATTTAATAATCTTTTTATATACTTAAATCTATTCAAATCTTCATAAAACTCTTCTACATCAATACACTTTGGATTGTAGTAGTGTCTTGCAGCAAAGAGAATGAAGTTATCATCATTCACTTCATCAAAGAGTTGCATTATTTAACTACGTTTTTATCGCCTTTATCGTTGTCACCAGTACGCTTAGCCGCTGTTTTCATGCCTTTACGAAAATCTTTAAAGTTCTTGGCATGAACTTTTTCTGCATCAGCTGGCTCAGGTGTTGGTGTTTTATTTTTAAGCTGATCTTTTGCAGACGGCGATAAACCTTTAGTAGGCTCATCCTGTGGTCCGCCTTTACCAGGCTTAGATGTTGGTACACCTTCATAAGCTTCTTTTTGTGAGATAGCTTTACGACGCTTATGTAGATACTCGTCAGATGAGTCTACATCACCGTCATTGTCGATGTCTTTATCTTTTCGATCCTTGTGTTTGCCTTTAAGCTCTTTTTTATCTACAGGATCCATTGCTTCTTTCTGAGCACGCTCAGTTAGTCTTTTAATCCATTCGCTCATTTCTTTTCTCCGTTACATCCAAATGTTTGTCGCGATTGATCCTGCAATAGCAATGATTGCTACCCAGAATAATTTATTTATTATCTTTACAGTGTGGGCGTTTTCTTCAACCTTCTTCTCGATCACGTCAAGTTTCTCGGAAAATTTATTCATTCTTTCCCAAGATCTTTCTCGATACTCATTATAAGCATCCATCTTTTCTTCAAACCTAGCAATAGC
>CEWC01024397.1_pt1 | contig 13040 bp, 16 predicted proteins | sample 530331 | NCBI WGS metagenome assembly CEWC01 (sample SAMEA2619935, study PRJEB7988) | marine metagenome | isolation source: saline water (ENVO:00002010), including
TTTGAGCTCATGTTTTATTGGCTATTCTTTAAATTCAGATCTATTTTTATCCTAATTTTTTAAATTTTCCTTAAAAATATAGCTAAAAATTCAAATCTAAAAAAATTTTTGACCCGGCGAGTGCCAGTGGGGGGTATACCGGTACTGTATACAACCAATACACAATTTTGGGATTTATAGACTGTAAAGCGGCGGCAGCTTTAAAGATAGTGTCAATATATTTACTCAAGCATAGCTCTAAAGAAGGGACTATAAAATAAAACTGTAAATATACATTGACCTGTTACACTAGATAATGTATTTATTAAGGTAACTTCCACTAGAGAAGGTTATTGAGCAGTTATGACAGAACAAACTACCTTAAATTTTGATATAGATCTATTCTATTCGTGCAGTCTAGAGTTTAGCGACAGTAATGGCGCGGTATTTACATCGTATATTTTAGGGTATGGGGATGATGAGCCTACCGAAGTTGAGACAAGACTTGAAAGATTGATCGATGAGTCTATCGAAGTAAACAAGTTCGAGGGCAATTATAATCAGCTCCACTGTTTAGCGCATGAACTGGACAGGTGCAGTGAAAGGTTACGCCAAACAGCCAATCACTTGGAGGATTCAACTCAAATCGAGGATCTATTTGATATAGATACAGATGATCTTCCCGAGGTCGATGATGATAGTACCACTTATAAAAGCCCAAGAGACTAGAACCGCTCAAGAGGTCGGTAGAATAGGTGAAAACCTAGCTAGTTACTATTTAGAAGCGCAAGGTATAGAGTGCTCTATAGTAGATCGAAGAGGTGCGGATATCTGGTGTAAAACTGATGCTGATAATATGTTCACGGTAGAAGTTAAAACGGCAAGCCAACCAATATCTGTACAAATGAATAAGTATTATAATTTTACTATTAGAAATAAAAAAGCAGACCAGTTTTTGCTGACCTGCTTAGATACTAATTTGTGTAGGATATTTAGTAGAGAGAAATTGCTAGACCGGGTAGGTGTTAAGAACCTATTTATGAAGCCGGATGAATTCTCGATGGACTTAATGAAGGATGATTTAGAGAAGCTCTATACGTTCTACTCTTAGCCTATCTTTATATATATCCCCCCGAAGCTTAGTTCGATTATATCATAAAAACGCATTTTTGTAAATCCCCTAATTGTTGACTTTGTTAGGGTAACATGCGATAATACAGGATACCCTAATTTGATAAACCTCGTTTATATTCGAGCGGCTATTCAAGCTAAGACCGGAAAACGGTTGCCTTTAGAGAGAGTTCGAGAGCTCTTGGTAGAAGAAGGTCTGATAACTCAAAAACAAGCTGATACTGACGCTATTATCTTTAGGGGCTATGGAGATCTATTTTGGACTGATGTTCCTCTGAAAGATGTTGAGGACGTTGATGAGCAAGAGGGATTACCAGATCATTATATACCGGGATCTTAATGGAGAGAAGAATGAACTACAGCAAACCGAAGAAAGTCAAATGTGGCGCCAGTAATCCATCAATGAATAAGCCTAAGATGGCGATGGGTGGATATATGAACATCGAGAAAAAGAAAAAGCCGGGAATGTATGGCGGCGGATATATGAAGAAGAAGAAATGATACAGTGGACCGCAGTAGCTATGATCTGCCTAAATCCTCTGGCGGATAGCTGTTATATGATCAGCTCGGGTAAAACCTTTAATGATGAGTTGGCTTGTAAGTATGAAGCAGAAGCAGTTGCAGACTATTTACAGCAAACTGTATTTATGGCTCGAGGCTATTGCGCTCCTATCAAACCGGGTATTCCTAGTTAACACAACATAATGTAGTACTAAATTGTTATAATTACCTTAGTTATTGTTAAAGAGAGGTAATTATGCTACAATATCTACATAATAAAGTTTTAAAAGTTCACAATAAAATTGTGGAAATACAAAAACGCCGGGTTGCATACTGGCAGCTACATAATCTTTCCGACAGAGAACTCAGGGATCTAAATATCTCCAAGCACGATATTCGAAGGGCTGTATACGGAAAGTTTGATTAATCCAAGGTTCTAGGGGGAGAGAATGCTTGCAGAACTCGCTGCTTGTACGGCTGCGTATTCTACTATCAAGACTGCGATTCAACAAGGCCGTGAGCTCGTTGATTGTGGGAAATCTATAGGAGCTTTTGTCTCTGCCGAAGAAGATTTGAAGGCCAAGGTCGAGAAGAAAAAGAATAGCGTCTTTACTAAAGTACTAGGTAAGGCCGGAGACGATTTTGAAGAATTTCTTGCCTTAGACAAGCTCAAGCAACAGAAGCGTGAACTCGAGTCTCATATGCGGCTCTACGCAAGACCCGGCATGTATGATGATTGGGTCGCCTATCAGGCCCAGATGAGAAGACAAAGAAAGGAAGCCCTAAGAATAAAGCAAAAGGAAGCTGAAGAGCTCCGAGAGTTGATAACTTGGGCTTTCATCATTGTCGTAATTTGGGGCGGTATCTGTGGCCTAGCTTATTGGTGGTTCTTTACTTAAATGTGGTTTTTAATCTGGTTACAATTTCTTCATGGTGAGTTCGAATACTATCATATTGATACCTTCGGCTCTGAAGAAAACTGCAAGATCCAATTAGAAAAATCCAAAGTCCTGATCACCAACTCCGCCAGTTCAGTTGCATGTTTTGAGGTCGATAGAAATGGCTAAGCGTCTCGATAAGTCCAAGATGAAATGTAACAAGCCCAGACGGACTTCGGGCGGATCCAAGAAGTTTGTAGTCAAAGCTTGCAAGGATGGCAAAGAGAAGATCATTCGCTTCGGGGATCCAAATATGAAAATTCGAAAGAGTAACCCTAAGAGGCGAAAAAGTTTTAGAGCAAGACACAAGTGCGACACGGCAAAGGATAAATTTACGGCAAGATATTGGTCTTGCAGAAAGTGGTAACATGGCAAAAGGTCAAAAACATTATTTTCGTGACGGTACTGAACATACTGGCGGCACACATAAGATGCCGAATGGCACTCTACACTCGGGCGCTAGGCATGGGAAGAACAGTAAGAAGCTGTACCACTTCTCAGATCTAAGTGAAACAGCAAAGAAGAAAGCCAAAAAAGCTAAAGCATGATGCTTGTCGAAAGGGGATACAAATACATTCTATACGATCCCAGAGGCTTTATTCGAATTATCACCAGAAGCAAATCAATAGCCCTGCATATTATGAGGGATGAATATGGCAGCTAGAAAGAAGAAAACAAAAACAAAGAAGGACGCCTGTTACAAAAAGGTAGCAAGAGCAATGCCAGAGAATTCCGCCTACAGGTCAGGTCATATAGTTCGTTGCCGCAAGGTCGGCGCTAAAAATTACAATATCGGCGGTAAGAAACGTGCCAAGAAAAAAGCGTAGCAGTTCAAGTGACGGACTAAGAAAGTGGTTCAGTCGCAATAAAGGCAAGGGGTGGGTCAATTGCAAGACAGGAGGCCCTTGTGGGCGTAAGTCCAAAAACAGTGGTGGCTCATATCCGGCATGTAGACCTACGATGGCTCAATGCAGATCGGCAAAGGGAAAAGCAGCAACCCGGAAGAAAACATCCTCTAAAAGAGTAAGTTGGAAATAATAATAAAGGGTTGGGAATGGAAGAAAGACTAGACAGAATCGAGACAAAAATGGACCGATTATCAGAGGCGATGGTGGAGATGGTTCGTATGGAAGAGCGAATGGTCACTGCATTTAAAAGAATGGATAATATAGTCGAATATCAGAAAAAAGCTGATGACCGATTAGATGAAATGGAAAAGCAAGCCATCGTGCGAGGACAGAAGATAGCCTTTGCTGAACGGATTTTTTGGATGTTTTGTACCGGCATAGTCGGTCTGTGCTTTGTATTTCTGAGGTAGAAATGACTGAAAAGAAATTAACTGAAAGACAAGAAGCTTTAATTGATGCTCTCATGGGAGAGGCAAACGGAGATTTTCGTACTGCTATGAGAATTGCCGGATATTCAGACAATACATCAATTAAGGAAGCTGTAGCACCAATAAAAGAAAATATTGTAGATGCTGCACAAACCATGATGGCGATGAATGCGCCAAAAGCAGCCGCTAGTTTAGCCGGTGTATTCCACGATCCTAGTGCTCTAGGGGCTCGGAATATTGTGGCGGCAGCTAAAGAAGTACTGGACAGGTCGGGAGTGGTTAAAAAAGAGCAGATCGAGGTCAAAGGCCCCGAGGGCGGAATATTTATTTTACCACCTAAGAACGAGACAGAATGACGGACTTCCCTGAGAAGAAAAGAGCAAATCCAAAATCTAGAATAGCTTACGGTTACAAACCTGCATCAGACGATCCATGTGTTTTGATCCCTGATGAGGAGATGATACCCTATATAGTTCAAGCTCTAGATTTTATTGATAATGGCGGATCCTTACGAGAGACTGCCGCTTGGCTGACACAACAAACTGGTCAGCAAATATCTCACCAAGGTATTAATAATATCTGGAAAGAGCGCAGGGGATCTTTATCCTCTAACAAAAGAGAAAAGCAGCAAAGAAAAGAAAGAAGAAGACGAGCCCCAAAAACTGGGCCAGAAAAAGCCAAGGCAAGGATTAAGCGCAAAGCAGCCGATGCCAAACGTGTACTGACAATACAGAAAAAAAAATTGGAGAATTGGGAAGACAGGACCACTACCACAGAAGAGCCTGTTAAACCAAAGCAATATTCTTCCAGTAAATTAGATTTCGAGGCAGTGCCGGAAAAACGTGAAGTAATATTTACTCCTAATCCCGGCCCTCAAACAGAGTTTTTAGCCGCTACCGAGCGAGAAGTATTATTCGGCGGAAGTGCCGGTGGCGGAAAAACTATGAGCTTGATTGCAGATCCACTAAGGTACTTTGATAATCCAAATTTTAATGGTTTGATTTTACGGAGAACTACAGACGAACTTCGGGAAATCCAGTGGAAATGTAAGGAGTTATACCCCAAGGCTTTCAAGGGCGCCAAGTGGCAAGAGAAAAAGTCGTTGTGGGTATTTCCAAGCGGAGCGCGGCTTTGGCTCACTTACCTTGAGCGAGATGAAGACGTTTTGAGATACCAAGGTCAAGCGTTTAGCTATATAGCCTTTGACGAACTCACGCAATATCCTACGCCCTTCGCTTGGAACTATTTACGAGGAAGATTAAGGACTACAGATCCTGATCTACCTATCTATATGCGCGCAACGAGTAACCCGGGTGGCCCCGGTCATTCTTGGGTTCGCCGTATGTTTATTGAGCCGGCTCCCGAAAACAATACTTTCGATGCCACAGATCTAGATACGTCTGAAGTGCTACGATACCCAGATGATCATCCCGAAAGACCGGGAGAGGCACTTTTCCAACGCAAGTTTATTCCGGCAAGACTAAGCGACAATCCATACTTAGCAAAAGACGGAGTATATGAAGCTAACCTGAGATCTCTTCCAGAGATGCTTCGAAGACAACTTCTAGATGGTGATTGGGATGTAGCAACAGGTGCAGCATTTCCAGAGTTTAGAAAATCAATTCACGTTGTCGAGCCATTTGAAATACCGGACGATTGGAGAAAGTTCAGAAGCTGCGATTATGGATATTCGTCTTTTAGCGCTGTTCATTGGTTTGCAATTGACCCTGCTTTTGAAACGCTTGTCGTTTATAGGGAACTCTATGTATCAAAGAATACAGGAAGGGATCTTGCTAAAGCCGTACTTGAAGCAGAGAGAGAAGATACAATTGCATATGGCATTTTGGATAGCTCTTGTTGGCACGTTAGGGGTCAAGTAGGCCCGAGTATTGCAGAGGAAATGATATCTGCCGGTTGCCGTTGGCGTCCTTCAGATCGAAGCGCCGGCTCTAGAGTAAGCGGCAAGATCCGGTTTCACGAAGTTTTAAAAGTAAATGAAGAAACACAAATGCCGGGGATAATGTTTTTTAACACCTGTCGGCAAATAATAGCGGATCTCCCTGTCATTCCTAGTGATCCAAAAGGCGGAGATGACATTGATCCTAGGTATAAATCAGATCACGCATATGACTCGGTTAGATATGGAATAATGAGTAGGCCGAGAGCTTTAAGCCCTTTCGATATGGGGCATGGAATACCCACGCAAAGATGGCAACCCTCAGATAATGTATTTGGATATTAAATATGGCACTAATGGACCCACCAAACAATAAATCAGAAGATGTTACGGATGATAATGCCGGAATAGCATTGGAAGAAGATGGGAATGTAGAACAGGAAAACATCGAGTACTCAGGCTTAGCTGCATTTGTACAGGCGGCATATAACAAAGCGCAAACTCAAAGACTGTCTGATGAAACCAGATGGCTAGATGGTTATAGAAACTATCGAGGCATATATGGGCCGGATGTTCAATTTACTGATACTGAAAAAAGCCAAGCATTTATAAAAGTTACTAAGACAAAAGTTCTAGCTGCTTACTCGCAAGTTATCGATGTTTTATTTGCCGGGGCAAAGTTTCCCATTGGCGTAGAGTCTCGTAGGTTTCCGGCAAATGTTGCAGATGCCGTGAATTATGATCCTAATGCGATTACCTCAGAAAAGGTCGAAGAGAAAACTGGCATTAAGTATGAAACTCCGCGAACCATTTCTCGCCCGGATCTCGCAAAAGATTTAGGAATATATAAAGATAGTTTGCAGCCTATCGAGGATAGCTTAGAAACAGGGCCGGGAAGAACACCATCATCTATAACATTTGAACCGGCGAAACGTGCAGCTCAAGTTTTAGAGAAGAAAATGCATGATCAGCTCGAGGAAAGCTCGGCAAGCAAACACCTCAGAGCTGTTGCCTTTGAGATGGCGCTTTTTGGAACAGGTATTCTAAAAGGTCCATTTTCTTTTGATAAAGAGTATCCGAAATGGAACTCTGCCGGGGAATATACTCCAGAGTTTAATACAATACCAAAAGTCGAGCATGTTAGTATTTGGGATTTTTATCCGGATCCTGATGCTCGATCAATGGATGAAGCAGAGTATACAATACAACGCCACAGACTAAACCGAAGCCAGATCCGGGCTCTAAAGAATAGGCCACACTTTCGGTCTGAAAGTATCGAATTAGCTGTAGATTATGGACCCTCTTATGAAAGAGAATATTGGGAGCATGATTTAGAAGACAACTCAAACAATGATAATATCGAAAGATTTGAAGTTCTCGAATATTGGGGCGTCATAGATAGACATTTAGCAGAAGAAGCAGATCTTGAGTTGCCCGAAGAGTTGAGTGAACTCGACCAAGTTTCTGTAAATATTTGGATCTGTAATAATCAAATTCTACGATTGGTTATAAATCCTTTCACTCCGTCTAGAATACCTTATGCCGCCGTACCTTATGAAATGAATCCATACTCATTCTTTGGTGTCGGAGTTGCTGAAAATATGACGGACACACAACTGGTGATGAACGGAACCTTCCGGATGGCGATTGATAACGCCGCATTATCTGGAAATCTTCTAATCGAAGTAGATGAGACTAATCTAGTCCCCGGTCAGGATATGAGTGTATATCCCGGCAAACTGTTTCGCAGACAGGCAGGGGCTCCCGGTCAAAGTATCTTCGGAACCAAGTTCCCTAACGTATCTAATGAGCTGATGATGATGTTTGATAAGTCTCGGCAGCTTGCAGATGAGTCCACCGGCATTCCCTCTTATTCTCATGGCGGTACTGGTATCATGGGTGTCGGTAGAACCGCCTCGGGTATGTCCATGCTTATGGGTGCGTCTCAACAAGCTATCAAATCGGTAGTCCGTAATATCGATGATTACCTATTGGCTCCGCTTGGCAGGGCGCTGTTCGCTTTCAATATGCAATTCGATTTTGATGAGAACTTTGTTGGAGATCTTGAAGTCATTGCGCGAGGAACTGAAAGCCTAATGCGTAACGAGATCCGTAGCCAACGCTTACTACAGTTTATGCAAATGACGGCTAATCAACAGATGGCTCCGTTTGTGAAGTATGACTTCATCCTTAGAGAGCTTGCCGCATCAATGGACTTAGATGAAGATAGAATTCTGAATGATCCAAGAGAGGCTGTTATTCAAGCTAAGATGATGGCTGAAATACAATCAATGATGCCTCAAGAAACACCGGCTGCTCCGGCACAAGGAGCTCCAAGCGTTGAGGATCCAACTCAAACAGGTGGGGGAAACATAGCCCCGGGCGCAGCTCCAGAACCCGGTAATGCCGGATTTACAGGAAGCGGTGGGGGAAATAATGGCGGTCAGCAACCACCTCAAGAAGCACCACCACAGGAACCTATTCAGTAAATGGATAAATTATTTTTTAGAAAGCTTCTTCTTCTGGTCAACAATAAAGAGCAGATGGAGATCTTAAATAGCTACTGCGAAGCCCGAATAAATATCCTTAGAGGTTTTCTCGAAACAACAAAAGAGTACGAGAAGATCCGAGAGATACAAGGCGCTATTGCAGAGCTTAAACGCTTTTCAACTTTGCGAGATGAAGCAATCAAAGGAGCAGAAACATGATCTTAGAAAACATTATTGGCGGAGCCCTGATTTTAGCAATCATTGGCTATGTTGGATATAAAAAGTTCTATAAGAAAAAGAAGTAAACCTTGGGTGTACTAGACTTCATATTTGGTAATAGTGAAGACGATTTAGAAAATACTGAACCAGAACATCCTCTAAATCGAGTTCCCTTTTTTCAGCGTCCAATGGGTGCTAGTACAAATGATCCTCAAGTGGGCGAGGATGATGCAGGTAATCCTGTATTTAAAACGCTTACAGGAAACCAATATACAGTCCGAGTAAATCCTGATCAAAGGACTGAAGGACAAAAAATTAAAGATGCTGTAATAGGTGGCGCAGAAGCGGTAAAAGAATATGCACAAAACCCCACACTACCTAGCACAGAACAAGTTGTTGACTTTGCAAAAGACAGTGCCGTAGGCGCTTACAATCAGCTCGATGATATTATGAGTGGTCGCGGCACGATGGGCGATCTTTTTGGTATGGTTGGTGGCATTGGCGCCGCTCCAACAGTTATTAATAAGTTTGTCGATATAGCGCCTGATGGAGATGCTTCCGTAATCGCCGGGATGTTTATACCGGCTAGTATGAAGTCTGGAAATGAAAGTCTGATAGATATTGCAGACAGTTTGAAGCTCAAAGGCGCTTCCAGAGATGAGATTTGGAAACAAACTGGTCTTTGGCAAATACAAGAAAAAGGTGATTGGCTAAGTGAAATAGATGACTCAGGGGCAGAGATTGCTTTGACCCTGCCTTTCAGAAAAGAGCCAGTTCCTTCTAAAACAGAGACAGTTACTACAACAAAGCGTGTCCAAAAAGGTGGCAACCAACTTACTTCTGATGAAGTTTTAGCTGCTAAGATTAATACTCAGAAGCAAATGCTTGAGCTAAGAGCTCAACTTCAACGTAAAGATATATCTGTAGAAGCAGCTACCGAAAGGGCTAACGAACTACAGGCACAACTAAATCAAATCTTAGGAAAAGATAAAAGTGACATTGAATACGAAGATATTACGGTCACTGAAGAAAAACCAATTAAGAGAAAAAATCTAACAGCAGGTTTTGGACCAAGCGCTGCATATCCATATAAACCTAAGTCGATGCTTGATGAAGTGTTACTACATGATGAGGTGATGGACGTTCTAAGAGAAAATCAAATAGACCCATCTACAATCTCAGCGGAAGCCGGAAGAAGAAAAAGTGAATCTGCACAAGCACAACGGTCATCCGGACTTGCCTACGACAGAGAGCCCTCTAAATACGAAAAAGGTTTTCCTAGTCGAATTAGCTCATTTAAAAATGCTACCAGTTGGATGAGTAACCCTCGAAACAAAGCTGATCAAGATGTTATGGACCGATACAAGTCCGGGGAAATATCCAAAGAGCAAGCCGAGGCAGAATTTATACTCTCTACGATGCTGCATGAAGTTCAACATCTTATAGACACAGATTTCAAATCTCGTAGTGGTTCTGGTTTTAATTGGACAAGATCTAAGGAACGTAAAAATAGATATAAAGAAGAGTTAAAAGATTTGAAGTCAGGCAACTATGACGATGTAGACGGCTCGTTTGCGGCTAGAATAGATAAATTAGAAAAACTAGTCGCGATGACAGATAAGGAACTTTATTACCATGACATGGGTGAAGCCAAGTCCCGATTAGTTCAAGCCCGACGAGATATGACGGCAGATGAGCGAAGAGAAGTACCCCCTTATAAAATGCTAGATAAAGAAGAGGCACTTCTCTTTGCCGGCGATAGACTTTCAGAGTTAGATGATTAGTGAGGTAAGAATATGGATTCATCTATTTTTCCCCAACCTCGGCCCCCCGAACCAGAGATAACAATATCTTTAAAAGATATGGAAAAGATTGAGCGTGTCGTAGCCGCCGAAGCTAATAATGAAGGTGTAGAGGGCCGGGATGCTGTGAGAGGCGTAATATTCAATAGATTAGCGTCTGACAGATTTGGAGACACCATTGATGAAGTTTTAGTTCCAGATCAATTCGAGCCGGTTATGGAGTTTGGAACGGCGGATGATATTCCAGTGTCTTCAGATGATTTAAGTCGCGGCTTACAAGAATTAACTGACTACATCTTTCTTGGAGATGATGGGTCTGATGGCAGGGTTTTCTTTCAAAACGAAAGCGTCACCTCAAATAGAGGCACAAAGTTTGATGGTACAGATCCATTAACAATTGGGAACCACACATTTTACAAAGGTATAAAAGGCCAAGAGCCTGTAACCATTACTGACCTCTATGGTTCCCATAATATCCGGTTAGTAATGGACGATTTAGCAATGGCAACAATTCCCGAAATGAGACTTGGTGGAATAATAGAAGCTCGAAAAGGGATTACTACGGAAGCAGGTTTAGATATGGCAAGTGAAAAATTTCAATTAGATCGAAAAAAAGCTGATCTCAATGATGATGGTGAGGTTAGCAAATATGAAGAAACTCGAGCAGAAGCTATTCAAAAATCAAAAGCAGAGGCAGATGATGAAATAGCAGAAATGTATCACGGCGGAATGCCTTGTGATTGTGAAGGTGGCGATGATTGCGGATGTATGAACGAAGGAATGATGGGTCCGGTAGATCCGGTATCAGGCAATCCTATTCCAGTTGGATCCTCTGCTAAGAATGTCCGAGATGATATTCCAGTAATGCTCAGCGAGGGTGAATATGTACTACCGGCACATGTCGTAAAATATCATGGACTAAAGCACATAATGGAAATGCAATCAGAGGCCGAGATGGGTCTAATGATGATGCATGAAGAAGGGTTAATTTACCATGTCGAGGATGAAAGTGAATCCGGTAGCGAAGATACTGAGGACACCGAAGTTCAAGCCGAAGGTGATACCGAACAAGAAGAAAAAGAAGTCATTGAAACACCCCAAGGAAACGAAATTGAGGTGGCTTCAGCAATGATAACTGAAGAGGAAATGGATGCTGAGTATCCAGAGGAAGGTGATGAAGATTACTATCCAACAAAATCTCAGATGCATGGAATGATGAAAAAACCAACAATAAAATTCATTCTTTAATTTAAAACTGGGCTACCCGAGGAAGAGTCTTGGCCCCCAACTTATGAGTATATAATATGCCAAAGTATAAAGGTGCGTATCGCGCAGAACTAGACGAAGAGCGTCTTTCCTATTCTGAAGAATTACAGAAAGAGCAAGAGGCTGAACAGGAAGCACAAGCTGATGCAGTAGCAGCGCAAGATCCCGAAGAGGGAACATATAAAAAACGCTACGGTGATTTACGAAGTCACTCTCAAAAGCTTTTGAACCAAAAAGATCAAGAGTTAGCTGAAATGAAGCGGCAGCTTGAAGATGCAGCAAAAGGCCAAATTAAATTTCCAAAAACTGATGCGGAAGTAGAATCTTGGTCTAAAAAATATCCAGAGGTGGCAGCGATAGTAGACACTATTGCCAAAAAGAGAGCGAATGAAGCGCTTGAAGAGGGCGAGAAACGCCTTAGTCATCTAAACGATCTTGAAAAGAAAATGAACAAGAAGGATGCAGAAGCACAACTTCACCGTTTACATCCGGACTTTAGTGAAATCAGACAAGATCCAAAGTTTCACGATTGGGTAGCGATGCAGCCCAAAGTTATACAGGATTCTTTGTACAAAAATAATACAGATGCTTTATCGGCAGCTCGAGCGATTGATTTGTACAAAGTTGATACCGGAACAAAAGCAAAGCCAAGTAATTCGGCAGCTCAATCTGTTGGAAGAGCCCCTTCTGCTAGACCCGGAACAAAAACAAAAGCCAAATTTTCAGAATCCCAAATATCTAGAATGACAGATACTGAGTATTCTAAAAATCAAGAGGCAATTATGGAAGCAATGCGTAGTGGCGATTTCGAATACGATATGTCAGGCGCCTCACGCTAAGTATTGCTATTAAAGTGACATTTATGCTATAATAAAGGTAACAATGATCACATTGTAAAATTTTAGGGCCGTTTTTAAAACCCACCCCTTCCAAGATCAGAAAAAGTAATGTCTACCAGTAAGTTGAGGCCCGGTTAGCCGCAACCCTCGATCACTAACTGCCACATTTCAAAAATTTTCTGTGTCCTGACGTTCAACGCCATTTCACATATAAGGAGATTTTAAAATGGCATTTCCAAAGGCATCGGGGTATACCAACCTCAACTCGGGAAATTTTTCCCCGGTCATCTATAGTCGTCAAGTACAGCTCGCGTTTAGATCTGCATCTGTCGTAGAAGATGTAACAAACACTGATTTTTCTGGGGACATAGCGTCCTTTGGTGATTCAGTGAAGATAATCAAAGAGCCAGAAATTACGATCAACTCTTATGCAAGAGGTACTACACTGGCTACACAAGATCTAGCTGATGATGATTTCACTATGGTCATTGACCAAGCGAATTATTTTCAATTCAGCATAGATGACATTGAAGAAGCGCATTCTCATGTGAACTTTATGAATTTAGCTACAGACCGAGCCGGTTTCAAATTGCGTGATGCATTTGACCAAGACGTTCTTGGCTATATGTCTGGATACGCATGG
>CEWC01007568.1_pt1 | contig 12967 bp, 5 predicted proteins | sample 530331 | NCBI WGS metagenome assembly CEWC01 (sample SAMEA2619935, study PRJEB7988) | marine metagenome | isolation source: saline water (ENVO:00002010), including
GCATTAAAGGACAATTTGTCATTAACTTTATATCTATATCTTTCTGATGTTTCAAAGTATTTTATATCTGCAAAACCATCTTCTAAATATTCACCTTTTAATATATACTTATCATCAACAAATCTTATAAAGTGATGCTGATCTAAATATTCATTACCTTGTTGTCTTTTATAATCTATTTCAAATAAAAACTCTAATCCACTTACTTTGCCTACGTTAGCACCATCTGACCACGAGTTTTCAGTACCATCGTAAAATGTTTGTGCTCTATTCTCATAACCAAATCTAGCTATTTTACGTATACCTAACGCTAAGTTATAATCGTATGGCGTTTGTATTGTAGCAGTTTCTAGTCCGTTTGTAACTGAAAAAGTTTCTACATCTGATATAGACGTACCACCATTTGCAGCTGCATAAAACGTAGAGAACTTAAATATTTTTTTAAAGTTTTGTGAGCAGCATTTTTTTGGCGCTACACAAGAACCTAGTATAATTAATAGTGCGATTAATTTTTTCATTTGTTATTTTAATTTTTTTAATTAAAGAGCTCTATTTTTAAAACCTTTAGCCTCGATTCTAGCATCTTCAATTTCGTAATTTTTTATATTTAAATTATATTGACTCCAACCTAAAAACATTAAAGTTCTTTCCCAATTAGCATGATCATTATTAAGAGCCTGTCTCATGTTTTGAGTTTTGTTATAAAGTCTATTAAGAGGTAAATTTGTAAAAGCCTCTACATAGTTAGTGTAAGCAGACCATTGAGGATTGTCTAAATCAAACTCGTCCATTACTTCAATTACTTTTTTATTATAATTTAAAGTTTTTTCAGCATTAACAATCTTTCTTGCCTTTATACCTACAACTGGCGAAAGATTTAAACCTTCCATTAGAACAGCACTTTCGTCGTTATTATAATCAACGTCTCTTTGCCTTGCATAAGCAATTGCAACGTTTTTAAGCGTTGATACAATAGCGCCAGCAAAACCAGAACCTCTAAGTACAGAATCAATACTACCGTTTATTAACCTTTCTCTTTTCTTTATAAACAACTTATTGCCGTCTTCTTCTTCAAAGTCATCAAACATAACCGCAAACAAAGCTGTTTGTAAAGTGTAAAATATTAAATTTTGTATTGCAAAGTAATAAGTTATTCTAGCAGCGTTTGATATGTCGCTTTGTAACTGCGTTTTATTTGGACCTGTTATTCTTCTGTTTTTAATATCTAAAAACGCTTTTTTACCTAATCTATTAAACTGTGACGTTACGTTTTGAAAGTTTAATATAATTTTACCTATTACAGAGGCTTGTTGTTGAGAAATCATATCAGGTCTTGCGGACTGTTGTGTTGACTGCGTTATGTCCTGAAAATCAGTAAAAGCTTTTGTTTCTGCTTCTTTTTGACTTAAGCCTTGTTTTAAATAAGTGTTTATTCTATTTCTATAGTAAGTAGCGCCACCAGTTGCTATCGCTATATTATCTGCAATTTGTGTAGGCGCAAAACCAAGTTGTAAAAGTTTAGAAGTAATTGAGGCCCAAGGATTTTTAGAAGTACGCAGTACTTCTGCAAGCTCAGCGCCGTTAACATCAGTTTGTATACCACCCCTTCTTTGCTTTAACATGTCAGAATTAAATATAAACGCCCAGTCTTCCCAATATTGTTTTTGATTAGCAAAAGCCTTAGCTGCGGCAAGTATATTGTTATCAGCAAAGTTTATATAGTTTACTATAGACATTTGTTGTAGTAAAGCTGATCTCATGTTAAAGAACATTACAGTACCTACTGAACCATTTATCCAATTCATAAATTGATTTACCTGCTTGTTCTGTCCACGAGGCCTATTTTTACCAGTCTTTATTCTGTAAAGCATATCTTCTATAGCCTCTCTAAGGCCTTTGCCATAACCAGCTTCTATTTTATTTAAATTTTCTGTAGAAAATATAATGTCAGCGTTTTCTTGAAACTCTACAAAAAATTGCTCTCTACCAACTCTACCTGTAGCAGCTTCTAAATCTAAACGTATGTCGCCAGACTCCCACCCGTCAATAGGGTCTACATAAGTATCTTGTTTAGAAATTACATTAATAGCATCAGCATAAGACTGTAGCTTAGCGTCAGATTTTACTAGTTCTACTAACTTTGTTTGATCAACAGGGCTTAACCCAGGTATAGTGTGACCATGTTTATCAAACAAATACACTCTTATTGCATCTTGATAAGTAAAGTCACCATCAGGTGTTTTTTTAGAAAACATTTTTCTAACCTCAGGAAACTGCTTGTTTAAAGCTTTATAATCATTTGCTATTGACTGCCTAGCAATATCATACTCTTTAAAAGCTCTATTTAAAGGTCTGATTAAAGATTTTTCAAAAAAGTCTCTATGAGCATCACCTTCTCTACCTTTACCCATAAAGTTATATAATAAACCTACAAAATCCTCATGTGATGGTGGTATAAAAAATCTAAACTTACCTTTGCTAGCACCACGCTTTCTAGCTTTAGTAGCTCCAAAACGTTTTTTAGCTTCAATGCCTGTTAACGTTTCTAAAATATCATTAAAATTAGAGTCTAAATTATCACTAAATTTAACTTTAGCTTGCTGTACTTTACGCTTAACATCAAACTGACTTAACATGTTATCAACTGCTTGTACGTTTTGTAACGCGTCATCAGCAAAATAAAAATCATTATAACCTTCGCCAACTTTTTCAGCTATCCACAACGCTTTTGCTTCAGACGTAGAGTTAGCTAGACCAGTTATATTATTTAAAGGTATGTTTAAACCATTAGCCTTTAAAAAATCAAATATAGCTTGTTGTGCTTGTGGAGGTCTTGCTGTCAACACAAACATATTTTCAGGCCCAAATTTATTTTGTAATTTCAAAGCTTTTTGAAATAATGGCGCTATTTTACCTTTAACAACTTTATTAAATTCAGAAAAGTCAAACACGTAACCTTTTTCTAGTAGATCTTGATATCGTAAAGCATATTCTTCTGCGTTTAAAGTACCCGTAGTACCGTCTGGAGCCGTGTATTTAACCAAAGATTCAGTTGTAGCTAACGTATCGTCAAAATCTAAAATAGTTATACCTCTCGAAGATTCAGAATATTTATTTGTTCTTGCTTTTATAGCGGCTTTATTTATTGCTCTTGTTTTTGAAACTTCTTTAGTCAAAGCAGGTGTATCTCCTAATGCCTGTATAATACCTTGTTCGGTAGTGATACCAGAGTTAGGCTCGTTTTTAGGTTTACCTTTGTTTACACTTTTATCAAGTCTAAATTGCATGCCAGTTTTAAACGTTACAAAGCGCTTAGAACCTTGCTGCATGCTTTTACCATATCTAAGACTAGCATAAACCTCTGTGTTAACGTCTAGCATTTCAAGACCTTTAAATATAGAGCTTTCTTCTAATCTAAAAGCGCCATAACCAAATAAAGTTATAGATTTAACTGAACCAGCTTTTTTAGAGTTATAGTGATTTTGTATAAGCTCTATACCGGTTTTTAACACGCCTAGCTCTTTACCAACTTGATTCCAAACCTCTATAGGCATTTTTTCTACTTTACCTTTTATTACGTTTCCTGTAATTTGATCAGCGTATTCTGCATCACCTTTTTTATACCCATACTTTTTATTATAAGCGTCAATTTTTTCATTATAAATTTTTACTTTTTCTATTAAATTTGGTACAATTGTGTTTGTAATAAAAGCGTCTAAACTTGTTTTTCCATCTCTGCTTTTTATATCATTATGAACTTCGTTAGCTAATGTAAATTTTTTATTTTTTAAATTTAAATTATTAATTAATACGCTACCCATAAAAGCTGTTAAACCTTTTTTTATTTCGTGGTTTTCTATTTCACCTTTATAGCTAACAATAGCATCTGCAACACTACCTACTTCTGTTGCAACTTGAAGTAACACATCAAAGTCTTTAATATTTTTAGAAATTTCAAAAAAAGCTTCTGCCATTGCTTGTTCTAATATAAAGCCTTGACTAGTTTTTTTGTTAAACAACTTTTTACCTTTAAATAAATAGTGACCTTTCGCACTTATTTGCTTGTTTATTTTATTTGTATTTGCGCCAACTTTTTCAGAAAACTTAACAGCATCAAAACTTACTTGTTCGTTAATAGCGTTTTCAGCACTATCAGACAATGATCTTATTTTAGCAGCTACAACGGCTTCTAAATTATCAGAGTTTTGCTCAACATAATTATCAACAGCTATACTGGCTTTTCTTTTTGCAATACGTCTTATCAAAGCTGTTCTTCTTTCGTTTAAAACACCACCTTTAGCTTCTAAAAAATATCTTATAAACTCACGTTTATTAGTAGTGTTTATTTGCGTTGACTTTCTATAGTTGCTAACTTTACCTGTAATAGGATCTATATTTTTATAATCTTGTACGCCTGTTTTTTCTTGAGTAAAAAACTTTTTATATGAAGTTCTTATAGTTTTGATACCTAAACTTTGAATTATTTCATCATATTCATTTCTTATAAAAGCGTCATACTCAGGCGTTGGTTTACCTTTTGATATTTTTGGTATTATTTTAGACAAGCTAGCTCTTATATCTTTAAGAACTACTGCGTCTAATTGTTTTTGAGCTTGTTCAAAAGTTATTTTACCATTATTAAAATTATCTAATATATCATTCACTTCAACAATAGTTAAGGCATCTGCTAAACCATTATCTAGCTCTATATTAAAATCTTTTAGTTTTCTAAGTTTAACATCTTTTATATCTGTTTCTTTAGTAGTAGTTGTAACATCTGCTATATCAGCATCTTTATCTTCAATAGTTCTAGTTCTTTTTCTTTGTTGTCCTTTTTCAAATAGTTTCTTTTTAGCTACTAAACCAGAATACACAACGTTGCCAGCTTTACCACTACCACCGTATAACCATTTAGACAACTCAGGAGTTTTAGCAGGATCATACCCTAATAACCTATCAGCAAGGTTTTGTCTTTGTATCTCTTTTTGCTCTGCTGATATATTTTTACCAAATACTTTGTCAAACTTACCCTCAATCATACCAGCATATATATTATCAAAAGCACCGCCTGGTTTTTGAAACTCAGCTTTTGTTTTAGCGCCTTGTGTTAAAGCGTCTATTTTTTGCGATAAATCACCTTGTCCTTCGTCTAAATTTACAGTTGATCTTTCAGACATTTTATCTGCAGTATCAATTTTGTCTATAGTTTCGCCAAGTTTTTTGAGAATTTTAATGTCTTGTCTAGACTTCAAAGCTTCTACGTCTTTTATACTTAAAGTACCAGCCTTTATTTTTTTACCAAGACCAATAAGCATTGTTATAGCGTCTACTTGACCACCTAAATTTAAATCAATGTCATAATTTTCTTTAACAACGTTACTAGCCATAAAACCAAATATACCGCCTATATTATCTTGTTCTAAATTAACATTACCAGCCGCTACTTCTTCTAAAAATACAGATATTACCTCGTCTGCACCACCAATAGATCTTCTTCTAAGTCTATTATACAAACCTGTATCGTTTTGCTCTGCCCAACCTAAAACAGTAAGACTTAACGGGACAAAAGCATCGCTATTTCTACTTATAACACTGCCCAAAAGCCTATGACTAAGCTCGTGAGTTTTTATTTCAAGACGATCATCTTTAGCCATGTTTTCTACAACTATATAAGATTTATTAGTTGCATTACTATCAAAACCATGGGCACCTTTTTTAATTTTATTTAATTGTTTTTCTAGCTCTGGATATTTTAATTTACCATTTTTGTCTTTTTCTTTTGATTTTTCTTCATACTCTTGAACACTTTGAAATACAATTAAATCTTCTTCTAATAAACCATCTTTTTTGGCTTTGTTTAAGTTTTTATTTATTTCTCTACTATTCCAAATAGTTTTTGCATGACGATATATTTCATAGTCAGTAGGTTCTTTTATAACCGAGCCAACTCTAAAACTACCTTGTCTAAGCTCTTGTTCAGCTAATCTTTTTAATTCTTCAAAAGCTTTTTTATTTTTATTTTGACCAGCCCAGCTATGAAACTTACTATGTTTTTCTTTTTTAAATTCGTTTCTAGCAAATTGTTTAAACTCAAATTCTATTTTAAGTTTTTCTAGCATTTTTTTCTTTTGAGAATCTGGTATTCTTTTATTTTCAATAATAGCCTTTGCCCTTACTCTAATTTCTTCTTGTTGTCTAGTTACTATAGTGTAACCTTCATAAGCATCTTTATCCATGCTTCGAACGCTTTTTGTATCTTCAGCTATAGCGTCTTCAATTTTTTTGTTTAATTCATCAATAGCAATTTGATTGTCTGCTTCTCTTTTTTGTAATAAATCTTTTAACTTTTTATTTTTTTGATATGCAGGGTCGTTGTATTTTGCGTTTAAATTTGCATTTTCTAAAATTAAGTTATTTCTTGTTTCAATATCTTGCCTAATCTCTTGAGTTTTATCAAAATCAGAAAGACTTGCTATAGCCACACCTTTGATTAATGGCACAGAAGCTAAAGTTGTCTCAAACATAAATCCAGAAAATAAAGCATGATCTACATTTTCATCCCAAGGCTTTCCTAAAACAATATTTTGCAATACCATAGTTAATCCTTCACCACTTATACCAAGCCCAGCACCTTTTGCAAATGCTGGCAAATCTTCCGTAACCACATCATCTATACCTCTTCTAACATAATCCCTTACTTGCGGTCCGTACATGCCGTTTAAAGAGTTTTTAGCGCCTCTAATAAGTGGTAATGTAGTAAAATATTCTATTGCAACTTCAGGAATAGCGTATCCAGCAGAAGTGTATATTTTTTTCCAAGTACTATTATCTATTGCACCTTTAGAATCTAATTCTTCCAAAGTCATGTTACCATAGTTTTCACTAAAACTACTAGCACCTAAAATACCTAAACCAACTTTTGGTATTGCAAGGGCTGTAAAAACAGATAATTGATTTGATAGTTCTTGAGCTGCAAACTTACCAAATTGAACCCAACCCTTACCAAAAGCATCATCAAACTTTACGTCTCGGGCGTATTTATTTAATCTTCTGTTTATCTCATTTCTTTGTCTAACGTACCGAGCAACGCCTTCTTCGCTTTCAGTTAAAGCGTACAAATTACCACCAAATATATTAGCGTAAGATATTAATGTAGTTGCTTTAAATTTATTCCAATCATTATAATCTCTACCAATTAAGTCTAAAACTAACTTTGTGTCTTCTACGTCTTGATAACTATCTAATATATCGTTAGTAAGTCTTGTTGAAAACTCATAGCTTTTTATTATAGCGTTTAAGTCTTTTTTGTATTGATTAAAAACACCCTCAGGTATTTGCTTGTCGTTGATTAAATAATAATTTTCACCTTCTTTTACTTCAAACTCAAAAGCAGGGTCTTCTATTTTATTTTTTATTGATTGGTAGCTTTTAGATATTTTGCTATTGTTTTGAAAATTATTTTCAATTGCTAAAAAATTCTTTTTTGTAACATACTCTTTAACGTACTCTTTAGTACCAAGTTGTAATATCGCAGTTAGCATTTTTGGATCATCTTGATACTCTTCAAACCCAATAGGTACTTCCCCATCTTCAATATTCTCTTGAATTTCTTCAATTTTAGCTTCTTTTCTTTTATAAATCTCGTCGCTAATTAATTTTTTTCTTGTAAAATCATAAAGTTGTTCTTGAGAAACTGGGCCAACATATTTCTTTACTAAAAAATCATAGTTTTCTTTTAATTCTTTTTCAAAAGGTATTTCTGTTCTATATATGTTTTTTACGCCTTCCCCTCTTTCAACACCACTTTTGTCAACACCAATAACACCTTTTTTTATAGGATCAAATAAATCAGGTCTACTATACTCTTCTTGAACAGCGGCTATTATAGGTGTAAAAAATTTTCTATATTTTTCGTAAGCAATTCTACTTTTTTGCTTATTAAACGTTAATTTTTTAAGATTACCTTCTAGAATAGATTCATCTTGAAGTTTGTTAGAAAGAAAAGAAGTTAAGTCTGTATACGACTGTAAGTAAGTTTTTTCAATTGATTGCTCTATAGATTCTTTAGAACGACGCTCTTTACCGTCCATAGGATTAATGTTAAAACCTTTAGACTTTTTAATATCTTTAAGCAGTGGCATTCTGTTATCTTGAATGTTAACCTCTATAACAATATGCTCGCCATCAGGCGCTGTAACTTTTACTGCTTGAGGTCTTACATTAATATATAATGCACCTTCTTCTTTGTAAAATGATTTAGAACTTTTACTCTTTTTCCAAGCATTATCATACTCAGTTTGATTTTTAAGAGCTTCAAACTTAAACTCTGGAAACATTAAGGAAAGCTCATCAGAAAACTCTTCGTCTTCAACGTTACCAAACAACTTTTTGTTAATTGTTACTTTAGCTGGGCCTACGTCAAAAAATTCGCTAGACTCGGCAGGTTGGGTAAACATGTGGAACAAGTCGTATTTATTTTTTGAAACCTCTAAATCTTTAGTAGGCGTTATAAATCCAGATTCGTTAAGAATAAAACCATACGCTGTTGTGTTTACTTTGTATTCACCTTTTTTATTAAGCGGTATTGATTTAAGGCTAAACACTGGTCCATCGTCTATTGTAAAGTGAGAATCATTTTGTGTAGTATAAAAAATATTTTCAAACTCTTCAAAAGTTTTTGGAGCAGGAGTCAAAGCACCAGTGTTATAATCTACAATACCTAAAGAGCTAGGGCCAGAAATATAGTCAAACACTTCTTTTCTATAACTTTTCATTTCGCCTGTTTCAGGATCTTTGTAAAAGTCTTTTGACATTTTCATATTAAACTTGTCAAAGCCTCCTTCAAACTGTTTTTCGTTCAGTAAAGTATTATATAAGCTAAATGGTCCCATTTAATATTTAATTTTAATTTAGTAAAAAGTCAAACCTTGGATCGTTTATAATTCTTAAATAGCTGTGAAGGTCTGCGTTAGTACCGTCTTTTATAAACCAATAGCCTTTCTTGGCTTTTTTAACATCTCCAAATCTTTGATTAACTGCCCATTTACCATCAATTTTTTTATGGACTAAATAACCAAGGGTAAACTCTCTACCAGCTTTTATTCTTTCAACAATACTATTAGGGCCTTCTGCTATTTCTGTTTGTGTTAAGTATGGCATTTGTAATGGTCCCAAAGCTTTTTTTGCCGCTGCTTTTGTTGAAAGTTCTTTTTTGCTTTCTGCTTGATCATAACTTTGTTTTGCAACGCCAACTAACCAATCAACTATTTTAGCCTCGTATTCAGAAGAGTTTTCATCTTTCCAAACATCCGCAGCCTGGTGTGCGTACGCTAATTCTATTTCATCACCGCTAGCATTTGGATGTACTTGTTTATATTGTTCTACATAAGAAAGCTCTGCGTCTTGATCGTTTTTAGAAGGATCAATAAACATTGCTTTGTTTGCTTGAACAAAAGTACCACCGCCAAGATCGTTACTATAGTCAAAAGCAAGGCTTTTAATACCGTTACCACCGTATTTAGCGTCTTTCATTGTTTGCACGAAATTATTAATTTCAGTTCTAGCAACAGCTTCGTTCCATCCTTTACCTGCGTTTTTTCTTTTTTCACCAACACCAGCTATTATACTTGTAAGATTTTTTGAGTTGTTGTTAAGACTCATTTGGTTTACAAAAAACCCATCCATTATTTCTGAAGGACTGTATGAAGTACCGTCCATCATGCCAAGATCGCTGCTGGCTAGTATTTTAACACCATCAAGCGTAAACATTGTAGCGGCATTCATTTCTCCATAAGTATTATTTATTTGCAAATCTGCAACCCTGTGAAATACTTGTCTGCCTATACCTTTAGAAGCGTTTGCCCAGTTTTCATTAACTTTTTTTCTAACCTCAGCCCAAACTAATAAATCAGCTTTGTTTTTTTCAAGACTAGATTTTAGCATGTTAATTGTTTTTACAGCGTTTTTATATTTTTTACTTGAAGGCGTGTTAAGAGGGTTTTTTATAATTTCTGTCATTTCACTCCACGCTTTTTTCATATTAGTAAAAAACTCAGCGTTTTCTTCGCCAAAAGGCCCAGATAGCATTTCATCTGGCATTTCTTTTATTTCAAACTCTTTGTCACCATAAGTAGTTAGCTCATTAGCAACTTTTCTTTTTTCTAAAGCATATTTACCTAGCGCTGCTATGCCTTTCATTATACCGCTATAGTCCCAAGCCTTTGGCCCCATTTGCGCTGCTGCTTTTATTAAACTTACGTCTGCTCCCATGTTTGTATTTTTTTATTTGTTATTTAGATTAATCTCCTATCCCTATAGAGAAAATACCACCTATAATATTGCTCCACATCGCTTTGTTTGCTGCAATAGCCTGTTGAGCATTACCAACTTGTTGCATTGACATGCCAAGCATTGTTGCTTGTCTATCAGCGTTCATTTGTTGTAAAGCAGCTTCACCAGACTGAACTTGCAGCCGTCCTTGTCTTTCCATTGACTGAAGTCTTGATGCTTCTTGAGCAGCCATTCTTTGATTTGCAGCTTCTTGCTGCCCAATAGAAGCTGATGCTTGTTGAGCTGCTAATTGACTTTGGTTAGCTAAAGCTTGTATATTACCAACATTAAAATCCCCACCGCTTCTTATTGCGTCAAGTATGTTTGCTTGGCTTTGTTGATTTTGTTGAGCTAAAAAATCAGCCTGTTGTTGGTTAACAGTTAAATCTTCAAACTTGTTGCTCATGTCTGCGTAAACATTTTCAGCAAATGGATTTTTAAAAGTCATATCTCTAAAAGCCTTCATTTCTTGCTTATAAATGTTTTGAGCCTCTCTTAATTTACGTCTATTTCCTCTACCCGCAAAAAAACGCGTAGGAGAGTCTTTTTTACTAGAGCTATGTATTATTTGTTTTTTAATTAAACCTACCGCCATATTTTTATTGTTTATTTATTTATAATTACACTTTTTACGTGTTATTTACTACTTTCTGCTATTTCAGAATTAAGCGCGTAAAGCTCAGAAGCATGCACGCTAGTGTTTTTCATTTTTACAGTTGCATAATAACCTTTTAAACCAGAAGTTTCAACAGCATTATTTTTAGAGAAAAATAAAAAATTACCAACTAAGTTTACACTGCTTAAAGCGGTTGTTACAGTTATAACGCTAGTGTCTTTATTTATACCAGTCACGTTACCTATTTTTACAGTTGTGCCTAATTGATCAAACCCGTTAGCTGTAGTTATAGGCGCGTGATAAATTATATCGCCTATACTTAAAGAGTCGCTTAATGTTTGGTTTCCTAATGTTATTGTTGCCATATTATGATACTGTTAAAATGCTATCTAAAGCTATTGTTAATGTATGATTTGTTGTTCCAAAGTTAGTTATAGCAAGATCAAAAGCTAATGTTGCGTTTCTACTACTACCTGTAAACGTAAGTGAAGCATTGTCGTCTAAAGTTTGAACAGCAGAAAGAACTAGCGTGTTACCATCTGTAACACTACTAACAGTAGGTACTGACGCAGCTGCGTTTATACCTCTACCACTAACTGTTGTTGTACTACCTGCTTTTATACCAGCCGTGCTATCAACATCAATAGTTGCGCTACCACTTACAGCTCCGTCAACAAGAGTTGTAACATCTTGCAAAGTTACCGCGTTTAATAAATAACCAGTAGTTACTTCATCTATACCTAATAACTCAAACTCACACCCACTAATTGCTTTACTAACTTCTGAGCCACCATACGTGCAAGTTATAGAAGCATCGTCGGCCATACCACCATCGCCTTGAGCGTTTTGTACAACACTAACCGTAACGGTATTGTTTTCACTGTCAATGCTTAAAATTCTAGGTGTGCCAGTAACACCAGTACCAGTTAATGTCATACCTCTAATTAAACCATCAACATCGTCAAAAGCTACTAACGTACCTGCAACTTGATTTCCATTTTTAACTTTAACAACGCTTGACCTCAAATCTATTGGACTCATACCAGCTACATTTGTAGTATAACCTCTTGCAAAAGTAAAAGAATTTGCTGATAAAGATAAGTCAAAGGAAATACTTTTTTCAACTCTTACTTTAGAGTTTCTTTCACCGACAAAAGTAATACTACTAGGCAGGGTGTTATAAGAACCAGAATAAGAAGCTGAAGCCAAAGCAACTGTTATAGTAATAGCCTTGTATTTGTTTATAGTTAAAGTGTGAGTTAACTCGTTAGTAGAGTCTTGTAAATTACTATTTAACGTTGTTCCTTTAGCAAGACTTGGTGAGAATAAAAGCGTATACACATCATCACTTGTTACTGTTGGAAAAACTATGCTTCCGGTATATTTACCACTGCTATCAATAATTTGATCTGTGATTTGTGTAGCGGCGGTAGTAAAAGTACCAGAGTCAAAATCATAAGTTTTGCTATCACTACTTCTCGTAACTTTTAAGTTAAAATAAGCGTTTGCACTTCCTTTAACTACAAAAGTTCTTCCTGTGGCCACAGAGATCATGTCAGAAGTGTCTATATCAAAAGATGTTATTTCTACAAGTGTGTTGTTATGAACATTTGTTGTGCTTGGTAACGACTCAGTTTCGTGATCAAACGATATAATATCACCTAAAGAATTTACAGTATTAGTATATTTTATTACAAAAGCTTTTGCTGTAACTCTACCTGTTGAATCTTTAGTTGTTGTTGAAGTTATTTTATAAGCAGATTTATATGGCGATATTAAAAGAAAAGTAGGTTCATTAATATAATAATAACCACTAGAAGCTGTGAATGTTATTGTAGCTATAGTAGCTTGAACACCGCTGTTAGGCGCTAACGTATACGACGTGCTAGATATAGAGTTATCCGCAGAGGTACTAGTTGTTACACCACTACCGGCAGATATAGAAACAGCATGGTTTGCGTCTACATTTATTTTCGAACTTAGTTTTATTGATAATGCCATATTATATATCTTCTGCTGTTA
>CEWC01048836.1_pt1 | contig 12929 bp, 3 predicted proteins | sample 530331 | NCBI WGS metagenome assembly CEWC01 (sample SAMEA2619935, study PRJEB7988) | marine metagenome | isolation source: saline water (ENVO:00002010), including
TCAGACTCTTGAATAAATCTCATTATAACGTTTTTAATTGTAGATATTGCAGCACCTGTAACACCAGAGCCTCTAAGCAAGGTGTCTATAGTTCCGTTTAAAACTCTTTGAGCTCTTTGATCTACAGCGTCATCTTCCTCATCATCAAAACTCAAAGCGAATATAGCTGATTGTAGCGAAGAAAATATAACGTTCTGTATTGCTCCGTAGTATAATATTCTTGATATATTACTTCTAATATCACCTCTACCATTAGCTAAATCTAAAGCAGCTTTTTTAATTAAACGATTATACTGCATTGGAGTATTAGCAAAAGCTAATATAAGACGCCCTAATGGACTAGCTTGTTGCTGTGATATACGATCAGGTCTAGCAGACTGCTGAGTTTCTTGAGCTATTTCTTGAAAGTCTTGAAAAGCTTTTTCTTCTGCAGCTTTTTGATCCATACCTTGCTTAACATAAGTATTAATTCTGTTTCTATAAAACGTAGAACCACCTGATGCAATAGCAAAACTATCAGCAATTTGTGTAGGTAAAAAACCTTTTTTAAGTAAATATGCAAGCGCTGCTTTAGCTTTGTTCTGAGCACCAGCTACAGCATTAGCAAGCTCAGCTTCATTCACATTTATTTGTAAACCAGCTCTTCTAGCTCTTAAAAAATCTGAGTTAAACAACGTAGAAAAATCTGACCAATACTGCTTTTGATTAGCAAAAGCTTTACCAGCTTTAAATATATTGTTATCTTGGAAATTTATAAAGTTAACTGTAGATAAAGTTTGAAGTACAGCTGATCTTGCATTAAAAAACATTATAGCACCAACAGATCCGTTAACCCAGTTTGTCCAAGTTTGACCGTAGCTTCTGCCCGCAGATCTATTAGTACCGTTTTCCATACGGTATAAAACATCTTCAAGAGCTCTTCTAAAATTAGTACCGTAAGTAGCTTCTATTTTGTTTAAATTTTCTGGTGAAAATATAATATTTTTATTTTCAATAAACTCTGCTAGATACTGTTTTCTACCTATTTTATTTACAATATTTTCTAAATCAGAAGCTATACTTTCAGCGCTCCAATTTTCGCTTGGCTCTATCCAACCTTCTGTTCTTTTTGATACATCACTTAAAGTGTTTGCAAATGTTTTTAAATCTTGATCTGTATTAACAATATTTTTTAAGTAAGCTAAATCTCTTTTTGATATACCTGGAACTTCGTAACCCGCTTTATCAAACAAATAGACTCTTACAGCATTATCAAAAGTAAAGCCTGTGTTTTTATCTATTATTTTACCTAGTTTTTTCTTAACATTAGGTAGTTCTTTTCTTAACATTTTGTAATCGTCAAGTATAGACATACGTGCTTGATTCATCTCTGCATCAGCTCTAGCAAATGGATCTAGCAGAGCTTTTTTCATAAAAGCCATATCAGCATCGCCTTGCTTACCTTTACCGTAAAAAGCATATAATAACCCCGCGAAGTCATCAGCTGAAGGTGGCACAAAAAACTTATATTTACCTATGTTTTTACCACGTTTTTTAGCAACTACAGGTGAAAATACTTTTTCAGCTCCAACGCCTTTTTTACGCTCTATCATTTTATTAAGCTCTTTGCTCATGCCTTTGCTAAACTGTACTCTAGCTTGAACAGACTTACCTTTAATATCTAGTTGATCAAACACGTGCTGTACGGCTTTAACGTTAGGCATAGCATCATCAACAAAATACATGTCGTTATAACCTTCGGCATATTTATCTAAAAACCACTGAGCCTTAGCGTCGCCTCTACTATCACCCAAGCCTGTTATATTTTTGAAAGGTATGTTTATACCTCTCTCTTTTAGCCATTGGTGTATAGGATTAGCCGCTTCTTGCATACGAGCTGTTAATACAAATACATTGTCAGGCCCGTACTTACTTATTTGATTTTTCATTTTCTGCAATAAAGGCCCTTCTTTACCACCTCTAACTCTTACAAAATCAGAAAAATCAAAACTATAACCTTCATCAGCGTATCTAGGCCCGTCAATAGGCCATTTATCAGACGGTATTCTAACTACATCGTCTCCTTTAGTAGCTGTTATAAAGTTTTTACCATCAATAATTAATGTTTCATCAAAATCAAAAGTTGACATACCTCTTGACTTGCTAGCGTATTTGTTAACAGCTCTAACATTGTTTATATTTTTGCTAATTGCTTTTTTATTGCCAGCAGGTTTAGAAAATACTGCACCACCATCTGTGCTAACATTATATATTTGATCAAATGTTTGGCCATCAAAACCTTCTATAGACGTTGGATCTATACCACCGTTTTGCATAGCAACTATAGGATTAAAATATCTTTCAAACCAGCTATTAGTTATAACACTCCAATTATCAGGCATAACTTTTTGCAAGCTTTTTCCAGAAGGCGTTTTAGCATTTCTAAGCCTGTCATCCATAGCTTTATCTAAAGCTATTAACTTGTAATTATCTGTTACGAGCTCGTAAGCAGTATTGAAGTTATTTGTTTTGTTTTGAGCATCAGTTAAAGCAGCGTCTAATAAATATATATAAGCGGCTGTAGCAGGCATAGCATGCTCATACTCATATCTAGCGCCTGTTATTTTTTTAGAAAATCCAGATATTTCTGCGCCTAATTTATGCCAATGACCTGTATCGTTAGCAACAAAACCTAAATAAGTGGCTATACCAGCAGCAGAATTTTTATCATTTTTTATAGCATCTGCCATGCGTCGCCACATTTGCCTATGTATTTCTTTTACTTTTTCATTAAAGTCTTTTATTCTACCATCTTTAAACGCTTTTCTAGCTTTTTCAGGCGTACCTATTAAAGTTTTATATTGATTCCTTAAAGTATATATTTCTTTAGCATCAATTCCTTTTATTGGATCACCGTATACAACTGAGTCATCGTTTTTTAAATCATCAATAGCTTTCTTATACTCAGACCAAAGAGGATTTTTTGAGGACATACCTAAGTTTTTGTTGCTACTAGTGAATACGGTTCCACCTCTAGGCCCAAAGAAAGCTTCTTTAGGAAGTAACGGTAACACGTTATTTTTTAAGTTTTCTATAAATATAGGTATATCTGTAGATTTTTCAACTTTTAAGCTTTTACCAGCGTCATAAAGTTTTAACAGCTTGTTAGAAGCTTTACGTTCACCTTTTATTTTAGATAAATCTATACCAAACTCAAAGCGTAAATTAGCTATATTTTCTATGTTAGCTGGAAAACTAAAAGCTACTTTGCTTTGAGCAGCTGTAATATCTGCTGTTTGTTGTTTAATAGCTTTAGCTTCTTCTGGCTTAGCCGTTTTTAATTTAGCTTCTTGATTTCTTTGTGCTCCAGATAAAGCAGCATTAATAGAATATACTTTAGCAACTCCTTTTAACATCTGGCCTATATTTCTAGTATACTCGTTTTTCTGTCCAGCAGGAGTCATACCTAAATCTTTTCTAAGCTGATCTAAAACTTCTTTAGTTGGTTTTCTAAACTTTTGTTTTAATTTTTTTACAGGAGTTTGAGATGTTAATCCTTTACTTCTACCTTTAGGAGATGTCATAATACCAGTTGGATCTATAAAATCTTCATAGAAATAATCTAATGGTAAACCTTTTAACCCTATAGCAATACCGTAAGTGTCTCTAGAAACTTTTATACTTTCACCCTGTCTATTTATGTCAGCTGTCATTTCAGTAACATTGTACAAAGGTAAAGTTCTAACAAAGTTTTCTAAGTTTTGTTGTTTTCCATAAAATGCTTGTATTTGCGAAGCTTCAGACGGAACGGCCATACCTTCTTTAACGTTTAAAGTAGGTATTAAATTAGCTCCACCTTCCATTATTTTTTTAGCAGGTATGCCAAATATAAGTTCACCAGCTTTACCAGCATATTTTTTTATAATCTGCTTAAATGTATCACCTTCGGCAGGTTTTACTAAAGATACTATTTTATTTTCTGGTACTCCAACAAAGTCTTTAAGTATGTTAATTTTAGTTTTACCTTTTTGGTAGGTAGCGCTCTCGTTAGCAAGCGGTTGAGCTGAGTCATCTTGTAAACCTGTAACTTCATCTAAACTTACGCCTCTAGTAGCCGCATCTATTTGTCTACCTCTAGCAAGTATTTCAGCTGCTCTAGGTCTTAAAGTACTACTTAAAAACGTTGTTACTTCTCTTTTTTTATTGTAAGTATCTAATAACTTTTTATCTCCACGTCTTACTTTTTTACCGTCTTGAAGAGTAACTTCAGGAAATATACCAAGCATTTGCTCTGATATAGCTTCTTTAATAGAGCTCATTGATATTTCGCCGGTAGGATTAAACTGAATAGCATTACTAATTACAGGCCAGTTCTTTTCAATTAAAGCTTCAACTCCTCCAAAAACCTGTTCTCGCGTAGATCCTCTTGAGTTAATTATATCAACTAAAGACTTGTTGTCTAAACCTACGTCTAAATATTGTTTAGCTTCAGGACTAACTTCTTGTGCAGCTCTCGATTGAGGTGTTGTAGCAGCTTCAGTGTCTGTGTCTTGTTCTGGTGTTATTTGTATACCTTTAGTTCTAGCTTTATCAACTATTCTTTGAGCTACTTTATCACCTTCAATAGATCTTTTAAATGTAGCAACGAAATCAAACACTTGCTTACCGTTAGCAAACTTTAACTGTCTGCCAGGTAAATAAGCCATTAATATTTCTGATATACGTTGCCCTAGACCAGTTAAAAATCCTTCAGCTTTAGTTTGATACTCTGTGTTAACGAAAGCGTCAGAGAGTAAGTTTAATACTTCTTGGCCTTGTATATCTGTGCCTGCTTCATAGCTTTGAAGTCTAGCTAATATACCACCGTCTATCAAAAGTCCACCTTCTTCATTTTCAAGTAAATAGTTTAAAAGTTTTTGACCAGTTTGTATACCTACACCTTTAGCTTCTTTAGCTCTGTAGCCTTTTTCTGTTAAAAACGTATTACGAAGCACAGCATGTAATAGTTCGTGTGCAGCTACATTAATATTACCGTTGTCACTAATAGCTTTATCAGTATTAATAACAATTTTCATACGACCAGTAGAATTATCTTCTAATAAAAAGCCGTGAGCGTTTTTAGCTTCTTTAGCGTTTTCACGTAAAGCACTTTGCTCAGCTTCAACTTCTTTAATTTTTTTACGTATTTTTGTTTTTTCTTTTGAATCTTTAGCGGCAGCTAATTCCTCTTGTAAAAGAGCCATATCGTAAGCTAGATTATTTTCTTCTTGCTCTATAAATCTTTCTACTGCTTGTTCGCCTGTAACTTCTTCTATGTCTATATCTTCTTCTTTAAAGGCTTTAGATTTTCTTACACCTTCAGTAATCTCGTCCATTAATATTTTACGACGAGCTTTTCTAACATCTTCAGCTACTTTTTTTCTACCTCTAACGTCTTTTGTTCTTCTGTCAACACCTGAATACTTTTGAACTATTTCATCTATTTCAGTCTGTATTTCTTTTATTTTTTCTTTGCCAGATCTAGTTTTATTTTTCTTACCTTGTAACTGTTGTAGTTGAAACTCTAGATCTGTAAGCTTTTCTATATCAGCTTCATCGCTAACTCTATCATCTATTTGAGTCTTTATTATACTTTTGCTGAGTCTTTCGTAAACATTATTAGCATAATTATCATCATTATCTATTTTAATGTTCATTTTAGCTAAATCTTCGTTTTTAGCTGCTTTTACGATTTTGTCAAACTCATTAAAATTAATGTTTGTTTTACCTCCGTCTAAAGAATATTTAGGCTTTCTAAGCGCGCTAAGACTTGTAGACGCTGCTACATCTATTGGGGCTTTAGGCAAATTAGCAATACTTTCTAATAGTATTTCTTTAGTATCTAGCTTTTCTCTTCCTTCTACTATTTGACCAGCAGTCTCACCTAAAGCACCACCAGTACTTTCCGCAACAGTAGCAACACCTGTAGCTGCAGCAGCACTTGCAGATCTTCTAGCTAAGCTTTCACCAGTACCTCTTACAGCTCTACCAACAGCACCGGCACCTTTAATACCTACCATACTAGTTAAACCTTCAATAGTACCAATAGTCATACCTCTACCTAAAGCTCTACTTTTTATAGAATATCTAGTGTCTTCATCAGACAAAACTTTTTGTATGTTTTCTGAGTTAAACTCCAGGCCTTGCTCTTCAAGCTCTTCTTGCAGTAGATTAGTAAATGTCATTAAAGATTCTGCCATCATGTTTGATCCCATGAAAAACCCTGGTAATGCACCAAAACCACCAGTAGCAGCACCTACTCCTGCTCCTGTAGCAACACCAGCGCCTAAAACTTGATAGTTAGCTAACTGCGACATGCTCTGCACCATTACCTGAGCTAATCCCATGGCACCTTTTTCTTTAGTAGCAAGTATACCAGACATCACTGTGCTATTACCATCTTCTTTGTATTTATCGTACGAATCGCTCCATTCTTTTAAATCTTCAAGCTCGCCCGCGTTTTGGTAAAGCTCAACAGCATCTGCATATTGTTGAAAGTCATCTTGAGACAAGTCGTCAAATCCACCAAAAAGTATTTTTGATGTTTCATCGTGTGACTTAGCTATATCTAAGCCTAAAGAAGTAGCTTCTCCTAACGATGTTTGACCTAAAGCTGTTCCTTTAAAATAATCTGTAAAGTCATCAAACATTTCAAGTAAAGCGCTTTTCTTCTCTGGTTGACCTGGTTCATCTGGAACTTGTATAGGCACTATTCCACCCCAGTATTTAGTAGTTGTTTTAGGCTTTTTAGGCTGTTCTTGTGATTCCGAAAAAGTATTTTCCAAATATGAATCCAAATTTACGGACGTTGTAGTACTCGGCTCTGCTGACACGTCCGGAGTCTGCGAGCCTTGGTCCTTTCCCGCTTTAACAGCGTTAGGATATTTTTTTAAAAATTCTGATAATCTATTAGGTGCTACATTGTAAATTACACCGTCAACGATATACTTTTCTGTCATAACATTAAATTTATTTTATTCTGAATACTCGTTATTTTCTTCAAATGTTTCTATCGTAGCAATATTTTTTAAAGCTTCTGCAAGAGAATAATAAACACCCTTACCAACAGGTGTTTCTCCATCTATACTATAAACTTGCCATATTCTATTTCCTTTTGCGTTTGATCTAACTTTAACAGTAAACTTACCAAGAGTAAATTCTTCTTCAGTGTTAGGTTCTTTAGCTTTATCAAACATTTTTCTTAGTTGGTCTTCTGTGTAAGTTTTAGTAGCAGTGTAAGTTCCTTGCTTATTATATGTAGCTATACGATAAGTTTGTTGTGGAGTTTCTTCATCTTTACCCTCTACACTAGTTGGAGTATTTTCTTTTATTTGAGATTTAATAGAGTCGTATTGATTCATAGCAGCGTTAGTTCTAAAGTTTATCCACTGTTCGTCTAAGTTTACTTTACGCATTAACTGCTTGTATTGAGATTTAGCTAAATCAATATTACCTTCTTTTTCGTCTTGCATCATCTCTTCGTATTCACTAGGAAACTTTTTAGCTAACACAGCATCAAACTCTTCTGATCCATATAAAGAGTCTACAAACTGATCTATACCTGCAGAGTCAAATATTGCTTCTGGATCACTATAATAATTAGCGCTTACTACGTTGCGTATTTGCTCTTGTATTAACTCTTTAGGAGTGTCTTCATCTTTCGCGTAACTTCTAATATTATTAAATAGCTTTGTGTCATTTGAGATCCATTCGCCATTAATTGTTTTCATTGGTTTCCAACTAAGGACATCAATAGGATTTTCTACATTGCCGTTTGGATTAGCAAAATATGTTTTACCTGTAGTAGCATCAAAATTTTCTGCAGCCATAGTTCTAGCATTACCAGTAACAATTTGATCCCAAAGCATATTCTCTTGCTTATTGTAAACACCTTTACGCATGTCGTCGTTTTCTATACCTTTTTCTTGTAAATCCATTATATGATTAACAGATCTTATATAGTTTGCTGTTCTATTGTTTATAGCATTTAACTCAGCATTAAGCTTTTGCTTTTTTTCTCTACTAACAAAAGGTTTAGCTAACTTGTTTGTTATATCAGCGTATTGGTTTTTTAAAGTTATTAAATTATTTATTTCACCTGCAGTAAATTGACTAGTGTCTGCTTTAGTAGAAACTTCTCTTTTCATGAGTTCATCTTTTGCTTCTCTTGAAGCTTGAGCTATAGTTCTAATACCAGAATATAATCCACCGGCAAGACCTTTTAAAGCGTCAGGTGTAACTAAAGAGTCACTACCGTAAGCGCTAGTAACAGCGTCTATTAAAGCAGCATTATAATTAAAAGGTGATTTTTTATCTTTCATATTTATTTAATTTACATTCAAGGCGCTAAAATTGTTGCTGCGCTACCAGCTAAATCTCCTGCTAAATTCATCCACATCTCTGTGTTTTGTTGTCTTGCTTGATCTGCAGCTTGTTTTCTACCAGCGGCCATGCTTAATAATTCTTGTTGTTTACTAAGCTCTCTTTGCAAAGCACTTTCAGCACCTTGAGCTTTTAAAAGTTGATTTTGAGCCGCAGCATCTAGTTGAGCACGTTGGACACTTTCTCTACCAGCTAAAATAGCTTGTTGTCTCGCTGCTTCGCCTTGCATACGCTGCATGTTAACAGCGTCTTGTCTTTGAGATATACTAGCTCTTGTTGCCGCAGCTTGTTCTTGAGCACTTCTACCAGCTGCTGTAGCTAAAGCGCCAAAACCACTACCGCCAGCGGCAGCACCTAAAGAAGCCATAGTATCTCTTTGTGATTGAGCAAATTGCTCGCCTGCTAATCTTTCAGCAGCTGTACTAACTGATCTTGCTTCTTCAAAAGGATTTTGCATGCCTTCGTAGACATTTTCCATGCCTTCGTAAACGTTTTCTAAATTACCATAAAAATTTCGGCCTACATCAAAGTTTCTGTAGTTATCCATTTGAGTATTAAACTCTCTTCTAGCTTCTCTTTGCTCAGCTATTCTTCTTTCTCTTGCTTGACTAAAATGTAAAGGTGTTGTTTTTCCTAGTGCCATTATATGATATTTTATTTGTTTTTATAATTACTCTTTATGCTATTTATTTACTACTCTCTTCAGAATCGATAGCTACGCCATATAATTCAGCTGAAGACGTAGAGTCATTGACCATTTTTACTTCTGCATAGTAACCTATAACAGAACTTAACTGCACTTGATTATCTTTTGATATAAAAACATAATCGTTTGCTGTTGGTAGATCTACATTTATTGTAACATCTACATATATCGAATTACCTTCTACATTAACTACTGGGCCTAAAGATATAACATTGTTATTGTTAGTGCCAAAGCTAAATGCATCATCACCAGCTGATACAGCTAAGTTGTCAATATAATATGCTTGATCTCCAACTGCTACTGGAGAACTTAAGCTTGAAAATTGTAAAAGTACTATTGCCATTTTTTATTTATTTTATCCTTGGAAAGTGCTAGCAAAAACAGATACACCTGCATTGTACGGAGTACCGGCACCGCTACTAACAAAAATAAGTCTAATAACATGATCGTTAGCTTGAGCTCCAAATTGTTCGTTTTCTATAGGATTAATTCCTTGTATAATAAAATTTTGTAAAACATTTCCATATCCAACAAAAGGACCTAGACCATCTAAAAATCCTGACGTCAATCCTCCTTGTGGCGTGTTTTGACCTAAATTAAAAGTAACACTTCCATGTGGAAAATAAGGGCTATTTACATCGCCAGGCTGATGTATAGTACCAATAGTATTCATAGTTGTACTAGCTACGTTTACTTGACCGTTAGCTTCAGTAAAAGTAGTGCCATCTGTAAAATCAACTTCACCTTGTATTCCATCTAATACAGATACTTCAAACCCATCACAACCATAAACACCTATAGGAATTGTTATTGAGTTAGCGCTAGGGCTATTATGGCCGTAACCAACTAGTACACCAGGATTATTATCGCTTATCACTTCTATTCCTTGACCTTGATTAAGGCCGGGCTCCATTTGAAACAGTGAGCCACCAGGATAAAATTGTTCAAAATCATTATTGTTTGTTAATAAATTAGAAGAGTTTCCGTTATCACCTGTTCTTATTGACCCCGGCGGTATATATATGTAAGATTCAGTTATACCAACTTGAACAAAAAGTTTTTTATCAACATAGTTGTTACTATAAGCCTCTTCAAGCTGATCAACAGTCATATCATCTAACGCAACATCATAATTTCCAGGTACACCATTATGAAATCCTCCGTATAAAACAAAAGCCCTAAGATCATTTAAGCCTTGACCTTGGTATAGTTGATATTGAATTTGATAATTATATGAATATAGTCCTGAAAAAACACTGTTATCATTAGCGGCAGGAGCAGCAGACATAGATTGTATACTACTGACCCAATCTGGAGTTCCTTCAATAAGAGTAATATCACCTACTTCAATCAAATTACCAAGCCCTTCGCCAAACGCAACACTACCTTGCTCAGCCTCTCTTATAGTCATATCTGGTTTAGACTCTAAAGCTGTAGCTGATGTGCTAGGATTTATAGGTGCAGATATAATATTTTGAGAATAAAGTGTTCCGTCATCAGGCTGTAAAACTGTTAAAGTATCAGCTGAAAGATTACCTATATTGCCATAATCTACAAATATTATAGTTCTAGGAGGGCTTTGTTTTATTTGATGCTCAACATCAGGTACGCCAGTATTGTTATTAGGATGAAAAAACTGTATAGTAGCATATCTAAACGCTCCTAATCCTCCTCCATAGCCTAAAGGATTATTATTAACAGTATATAAATTGTTTTCACTAAGAACAGCTCTAATCCAATAATCGTAATCTATACCTCCTTCTAAAACATTGTTACTACCAGCCGCAACAAGATTTGTTATACTAGTTAAAGCCGTGTGCTGTTGCATTGGTGAAATGTCAGATATAAAATTAATGTCATTGTCAGTGTTTCCTACTTCAGGCACATCTATATAAATTGGAGAAGCAGAAGGTGCTTGAGATCCGTCACTCATTTTAACAGCGTAGTGTATGGCTTGGTTTCCAGGAATACCTCTAACTATTAAAGCTTCGTTAAATCCTGGTTGTTCTTCAGCAAGTACACCAATAGGAGTTGTTCTAAGAATTGTTGCGTTTGCAGGTATGCCGTTAGTGTCTAAACCTGCTTCTGCGTAAGTATGTGCTGTAGTGAAAACATTATCTGTAGGTGAAACAGTAGCGTCTGCTTGACGTATAACTTTAGTTATTTGCATTGAACCTGGGCTATAGCTAGCCGCTTGAGTTACAGTGAAAGTTGTAGTATCACTAACGTCATCAGGATTAGTAACAGTGAACTGTTTAGTTCTAGCTGAAGACTGTTGACCATTAACAGGGTTGTTGGCTAAAAAAGAAAAAACTAAACCGGTGTTTACAGTGCTTTCAGTAGGAGACTCTCCACCGTATACAAAGCTATTGTTGCCGTTATTAAAAACGTCAATATCTATTGCTTCAACTTGATCTATAGGAACATAAGGCGCGTCTAAACCATTACTAAAAGTATAAAGTATTTCTAACGCCATTAAATTTGGACCACTAGGTATTGATATATTATCGCCATCATTTACTTGAACAAACTCATCTACAAGATCTCCTTCAATATTTTCAAATATATACTTAACTATAGTACTAGCAGGGATAGGCTGATCAAGAGCTGCTTGTGTTATAGTTATAGTAAGGTCAGGAGTAACACCGTTTCCTAAGTTAGTAAACAAGCTTAATACTGTAGTTATTTGTGAAAAAGTATTATTTTCTGGTATAATTAGACCAACTGTGTCTCCATTACCAGTTAAACCATATCCATCATCTTCACTTAACACAGTTCCATCGGCAAGAGCTATAGTAAAATTGTTAAAAGGCACCCCCTGCATTTGTGTAATAAGGAAGCTTGCGCCTTCTTGAGGCGCGGCAGGTATGGTAATATTTTCGCCAATCTCAGTTGCTTGAGCGATACTGTTTTGTACGCTGCCATCTGCAAAAATTAATGCTACGTTTACATTAAAACTAGTGTCTACAGTTGAAGGTGTAATAAAAAATGCTTCTTGATTTTCTGCCCAAGAAGTATTTTCTGTACCTGGCGAAGTATAATTAACTGTAACTTGTTGAATATTTCCATTTACTCCGCCTTCATCAAATACAGCATCAAATGACTCGCCTACAAGTAATGGTCCACCAAAGCCTGCTTGAGGAAGTTGTAGTTGTAACTGTGAGTCAAACTCATAACCATTATCAACTATTACTCGCAAGTTGAATAGCATTATTTCTTCACCTGCATTTATAAGAGCATCAACAAAATAAAAATCGGCATAACCTGGTGCTATACCAAATTGGTTAAGAATACCTAAAATTTCATTTCCTTGAACTGGTGATATTGATACATTTTCACTGGCGCTAACTATACTATAAACAGACGTATTATTATTCATAACACCTATTAAAGCGTTGTAATAAGTTTGAGCTTGTATACCTTGAGTGTCTATGATTACGTTGTAAATAATATCACCCGTAAAGTCTGCTTGTGCTAAAGCGGATAGTGATATAGTCATAGTTACATTATTGTTTACGGCGCCTAAATTTGTATCTGTAAAAGTTACATCTTCAGCTGAAAAAATATCATCTGCAACTAAAATAGCAACACCACCCATAGTACCTGATATAGAAGTTATATTATCAGTAAACATTGAAGCTTGTATATAGTAGCCATCATCTGGAGATATTGTTATAGTTATATCTTCAGCAGAAATTGAAGTAATATTAGTTGAAACAAAAGAACTTGCACTCCAGTTTAAATTTTGGCCAGTTAAAGCATCTTCAGCAATAACATCTACAGGCGTAACATTTATAGTAAGGTTATTACCTTGTCCAATTAC
>CEWC01002475.1_pt1 | contig 12660 bp, 30 predicted proteins | sample 530331 | NCBI WGS metagenome assembly CEWC01 (sample SAMEA2619935, study PRJEB7988) | marine metagenome | isolation source: saline water (ENVO:00002010), including
GACACTTAATATAGCCATAATATTAAAAACATTTGCATTGATATTAAATATATGCTTATTAAAGGTATCAAAAGATTTTTAAAAAAACTGATTCGGAAAGGCTAAATAAAATGATTACTCAAAACATACATAACGTAGTGAATTTTAAGGTTACTGACATAAGAGAAAACAACGCAGGAACAGACTCTCTTACTGGTAAAGATGACATATTTTACACAAGAAAAATCATTGTAACCGATAAAAACGGCAATGAAATTGAATTAACAATGTTCAGCACTGACAGAGAGACACTAATTCCAGCTACTAGCGATCAACTAGGTTATTAATAATTGTATCAAAGTGCAGCGTTGCGGCGCTGCATTATCATACAATTAAGTATGGCAAAGAAAGGTTAAACAAATGGATAAAAGAACAACTCAAGTGATGACAGAAATTACAAGTAGCTGCATTGATATGATGCAGGAACACGGCTCAAACTGGACAAAACCTTGGCGCGACATAATCGCCAAAGGTCAACCATTAAGCGCTAAGAAGCGACACTATAACGGTATCAATCGCATTAATTTAGCAATGTATATGCTCAAGCGAGGTTATACATCGCCAGTATTTGGTACATTCAAACAATGGCAAAGTTTAGGCTACAGATTAAAAGATGCTAAAGGTAAAGGTATCAACGTAGTCTTTTTTCAAATAGTAAAATACAAAGATAAAAAGACAGATGAAGAAAAGACATTTCCTACATGGAAAGTATTCACTGTCTTTAACTCTCAATATGTCGAGAATTGGAAAGGTGATTTTCTTGATGATGATCAAGATTTAACTCAAGATTGGAGCGACATTCTAGACGCTGAAAACCTTGCTCAATTATCAGGTGCAACCTTTGTAAATGAAGACGCAAACAGCGCCTACTACAGACCCTCTAACGATACAATCAATATGCCTAGCAAAGAGCAATTTGACAATGCGTCTGGCTACTATGGAACACTGTTTCATGAGCTAGGCCATTGGACGGGCGCTAAGCATAGATTAGACCGTAAATTTGGCACTCGCTTTGGTTCAGACGGTTATGCCTTTGAAGAGCTAATAGCTGAACTAACAAGCGCTATTTTATCAGGTTTAACTAAAGTTGATGCTGAGCCTAGAGCAGATCATGCCAAGTATCTAAATGGTTGGATCAAGTGTCTCAAAGATAATCCCGATGCTATACAAAAGGCTGCTAGTGCTGCTGATAAGGCTGCTACATTCATTCTAGAAGCTGCTGAGCAATCAGAAGCAGAAAATCAAAAAGTAGCGTCTTAGGGCGCTACACCAACTCAAGAAAGGCTAAAACAATGACAGTTAAACTAAATTCATTCAGCAACGGCAACCTAAGCTTAGACCATGCTAAGATTTGCGCTGACACTCTCGCAAGTATCGTTAATGATATTTTAGAAGCTGAGCAGAAAATGTGCGATAGCAATTTTGATAAAACTAAATGTCAAGAATTAGGGGAAAATGCTTTTTGGAAAATATACAATTACATAAGCTTTATTGAAACAGATAAAAATATACATCCTAAAAACTACGCTAATAGAAATTAATATAGCGCTTAGCAGCGTCTTAGGGCGCTGCCTTGCCCTGTATTGATACAGGATAACAAAACAAAGAAAGGTTAAACAATGACAGATGTAATAGCTACTTATCAAACACTTGAAACAAGTGAGCTTAAACAATGGTACATGAACGCTTCAGAAACGCGAGGCTGTTTAGGTCATAAAAAGTGCGAGAGAAATAGACAGCTTACTGTGCTTTATAGTGAAGAGCTTAAAAAGCGAGGGGAAGCAATCCCAACTAAAGAAGACATAGAGAAGCATGGTAAATTTAACGGAGAGGGTTCTTCATAATGAGACTATACGCAAATGTTCAAGGTCAATGGGTAGGCACTCAGATTGAGGCTAAAAAAATTAATGCTCGTTATGTTGAGGTTCCTACTGACAAACCAAACCTAATAAAGTTTTTAAACAAGTTAGGACAATCTTTTATCAATACCGCCATGTCAGAAATAGACAAGGCCAAAGAGATTGGAAAGGCAGAAGGTCACAAACTTTCCAGAAGCGCTACAAGCGCAAGCGATTTAAACCAGTATGATGTGCATGATGTGGTTTTAAATTGCGATAGGCGGCACCTAGGGTCAGCCCTGAGTGCTATAATCAATCGACTGCATGACGAAGTAGAGGAGGTTTAAAAATGGCTACTAATCCGACTGCTAAATTACCGCTTGTAGAACGTGTGATAATTCAAGTTTATGAAGATTATTTTAATAAACCAAATAGGCGCGACGCTATAAATTTTATTGAAAACAATATCCCAAAAGAGAAGCTTGAGGAATACATGGAGGGCATAACTTACGATTGATAATATTAAAGACTAGCCTTTAATTAGGCTAGTTCATAATATTATTGCAATATCAGATAATATTATTAAACTAACAATACGAATCAAAGAAAGGCTAAAACAATGAAACTTAAAAAATTAAAATCAAACGTCACAGAGTTAACTTTTAGAAATGACTATGATGATTGTGATGTTACTTTATTATTCTCTTATGACACACCTGTTGCAGGTTATGATGTGAAAGGTGCTTTTAAGACTACTACAAAGTACAGCAAAACAACAACTAAACACATCAATCAATATTTTGGAGATGTGCAACCTCGTTTAGTTGTTCAAGAATATATTAACGAAATATTTGATCCTTACACTTTAGTTTCGAAAGGCTAGATCAATGACTGCAAGAGAAAAAATTTGGTACACGTTCACAAGTTTAATTTTATTAACTGGCATCTTTGCAGCGCTGTTTATGGGCTATGCAATTGCTGATTTAATAAACGAAATAATTTTAATAATGAAAGGCTAAGACAATGGGAATAGAAGTTTTAAAAGTTACTGGTAAGATTGTAAGAGATAGAAAAGGCCAAAAAGCAAACCTTTTAAAGTATGCTTACAAGTTTAATGGTCTATTGTCTTTTGCAGAGGATGCACAAGTACAGTTTAAAACTGGTTGTTGTAGAGCAGAACACTATGTCGAAACCTCACAAAACTTTACTGGTAGAGTTACTGACGGAGAAGGGCGCACATCTTTTAACTGGAACCGTGGAACAATTTCAGATTACCGATTAATTGAAGAGCAGCACGAAGCTGAGAAAAAAGAAAGGCTAGAACAATGACAGACGAGCAATATTTAAGACGTCAATTTTCTAGATTAAAAAATACTGAGTATGGTTTTAGTATTAAGATTTTTGACGGTGAAGGTAACCATACAAACAATATGCAATTAGATTTAAATAAAGCAATTGAAATTGTAAAAATATTAAATGAAAGGCTAAGCAATGAACAAAGAAACCGCACCTAAAAGAAGTTGTTGGTATTGTACTAAAAAATATTCAGCAAGCAGACGCAACCATACTTTAACTTATTGGGAAGACAACTCACAATTTAGAGAGGGTAAGTATATTGGCAATCGACCAGTTAAAGAACACCAACATAATAGAGTTGTGTTTGTAGATGAATATTACATTTTTAAATATGGCAATTTTTGCAGCCTTAGATGTGGCTGTAATCATGCAAACTCGACAACTAATGCAAACTATATAATTGAAATTGAATAAGATCAGAAAGGCTAAGACAATGACTACAGAATACATAGACGCGACTCCCACATGGGAAGGTATAACATCATCTCTATTAATTATTTATGAGGGTTCAAAGACGCCTAAAAATAGACAATGGGCTAAAGATGAGATTTTAAAAATGGCTAGGCTTGCAGATCAATTTGTAGAGCTAACCAAAGATGTAAACGAAACTAAAAGAAAGAAAGGCTAAAACAATGACAGATAATCAAATAGAAGAAAGACACAGCGCAGGGTATGAGGCAGGGGTTGAGGCTATATCAACTTTATATGACTCAAGCAGAGAATCTAAATGTAATGAAAGCCCTGAAGCTGCTTTAGCAGGATTACTGCAATCCGTTTTAAACTTTGTTTACTTTGCAGCGCCAAATATAGAAGAGGCTGAAAAGTTAATTAAATTTTCTAAAGATAGCGCTTATGAAAATTTATTGAAAGAAAGGCTAAACCAATGAATTTAACTTGTGATTATTGCAAGGCTAAAACTGATCATCTTTATAGGTCAGAACACCCTAAAACATTTAAACCAATTTCCGTTTGTGAAGATTGCGAATGGGGCGCAGTCAACGGATTATATTATAAAACACAATCAGAACTAAATGCAGATTAAGAAAGGCTAAACAAATGAAACTTGTTGCAGATAATAAAGAATTTATTTTTAGAGATCACCGAGAACAGAAAAAAGATAATGTTTTATGGAGCGGAAAAGACGGTTTAAGTTTAGCCTGTCCGTGGTTTATTTCTGATGCACTGCAATTAGTGCCAAATGCTCAAGTTGTGACGACAGCAAAAACTTGCCTACAAATAGCAGACGGCACTAATTTCAAAAGATGTTTTACAATATATTTTGATCATAAAACACTTTTGACAGATATTGATTATGACGATCCTTACTTATGGACTACAAAAGATTACCTTGCCTTTGATGGATTTTGCCTACGCTATGGTTTAACTTTTGAAGAAAACTTGATTGATACAAATGAGTGATAAGGGCGAACTTTTACAAACACTTTTGAAGATAGACGCTTTGTTAGATCAAGCTATTTATCAGGCTCATCAAGATTTAAAAGACGATCTAGAGCCGAGAGAATACGCTAAAGTAATTAGCAGCTTCGATTTTGAGACAACAAAGCTACTGATAGAGTCAGGCAAACTTTTAAGTAGAACATTAAAATAATAATAACCTTTCTTGAGTTAAACTTGACCCTGTTCCGCAGGGTCTTTTTTTTGTGATCCCTTGCCGTATATCCAACGAATAGAGTTACTTAATTCTGCTATCAGGTGGTTAGCCTCATCAAAAGGTATTACCCCTACTGTACGGCCTCCTGAGAAGATGTGAAGGCCATCTGGATATACAGCCCACCTTATCGCTTGTTTCTTATTTCCATCAGACGCCATTTTATAGCCTTTACTTGTTCGTCACTCCATTCAGGCAGATTAACACCTAAAACGCGCCTACGATTAGCAAAACCGTATAACTCTTCTTCAGTTGTAATACTTGCCAGTTTATCCTCAAAACTCTGCAAGGGTTTAATCTTACTTGTTCCATGCTCGAATGTCCTTGCAAGGCCTTTGCTTAACTTGTCTTTTATATAGTTAGAATAATCCATACTAATTTTCCCTACATCATAATAATAATAATAATATTATAGAATAATATTATTATTATTAGTTCTATTAATGTTTTGTACTATTTAAATAATAATCAGCTAATAAAAATAATAATTTACCATCTAAACCATTGTTAATAATACAAAACATTTTATTAGTCCTCATCAAACGGATTTTTAATTGTTCCGTCTTTATCTACAAACCAAATATAACCTTCATTTGCAGCTATATGTCCTGCTTTTATTAAAGCTGTTGCAGCCTGTTTATAAGTTTGTGCAGGATTAGAAGCTCCTACAAGTTTACCTTTGAAGTGATCCTTAATTGTCTCTTCATCTATACACCAGTAAGTTTTACCTTTAGGCCATCCTGCACCGCTTGGATTAGGCTTACCTATGCCCTCACCTCTTAACTGATAGAACACCTGTTTAAACAATAATTGATTCTTGCCAGATATTTTAGGCTTGCTTCCCTCTTTTATTTCTTCCTCAGTTGGCTGTCTAATGGTGCAAGTTGTAATTTCATCACCATCCTCATCTTGCCCAAGCTCCTCTCGCGTAAGAACAAAGTCTATGCTTTTACCTAGCTCCATGTCTCGCTGCTTAGTTGTTACAGCCGTTCTTATATTAGATGTGCTATCTAAAGTTATTTCTATTAATGTTTCTGCTGCTGCTACAGCAGAGTAAGAGCCTCGCAAACCTTTACTCAAGTCTTTGCCAGTGTGACCTACAAGCATAATATGCACGCCTGTCTCCGCTCTTATTAAATCTAAGTTAGCTAGGAATTTAGAAAACTCTGAATTTGAGTTCTCCTCTAGCTGCCCTTGTGTTGCTCTGGCAATTGTATCCACGCATAAAACCTTAACATCGCCATGCTTTTTACTAATCTCTTTTATAAGAAGCTTAACCTTGGCTATATCGTTTTCATCATTAAATAGATTTATAGGTAGCGCCCTAACTGCAAGTTTAACATTTTTAAACTCTGGATATTTATTTCTAAGCGCAACCAAGCGTGTGTTAAACGCCGTACCACCTTCAGTTTGAAGGTAAAGCACTGAGCCGCCTCTAACCTTACAGCCCATCCAGTTTTGATTAGCTCCAATATGATAAGCCATATCTAGACAGAAAAAGCTTTTCCCTACGTTTGACGCGCCAAACACAATGCTAGTTGTATCCTCAGATAACCAACCTTTAACTATGTAATTTGATTGCGTTGGTATAACTGCGTCTTCAGGCATAACTATTTCATCTAAAACGCTAGTAGGTTTTAGCGCTCGTCTTGTATAAGCAGCGCCCTCCCTCACATAAACGTCATTCCAATCCTCACCCTCTTTATCAGGCAGGACATATGTTATTCCGTGTTGCTCTAAAGCTTTAGCGCATACCTTGCGCCCAGCCTCATCATTATCGCCTGCTATTACAAGGCTTACTTCAGGTCTAACTTCTTTGAACGCTTCAATCACATCAATGATATTTGCAGCGTTAAGACAATGTATTGCAGGTTGACCTGTTGCTTCAGTTACAGCAGCAGCCGTAGCAAAGCCCTCGCACAGCCAAGCAAAGTCTTTTATCTTGCCATTGAGTACAGAAAAGCAGCCCTTAAACTTTAACCCAAAGTTAAACTTTTTGTTCCCATCAGCATCAATAAATTGCGATCCCTGTTTCTTACCTGTTTTATCTATGATTGGCACTACAAGGTCAGTCTCATCAATTTCAGCGTTATGTAATTTAATTTTCTTGCGTGTAAGGTAGGGATGTATTTCTTCAACTTTGTGCAAGTTAATTACATCTTTCTCTGCTGAGTATTCTGGCAACAACTTAAAGTCTTCCCTGAGTATTTTAAATATCTGTGCAAAGTCGTTACACTTTCGACAGTTAACACGGATTTCACCATTGTAGTTATTTATTCGAAACCGATCAACTCCACCACAATTAGGACAACCACCGCAATATTCGTTTTCGTTGACCTTCTTTAATCCTAACCTGTCAATAATTCCTGACGCATAATCACTCCAATATGCTGTGGATGTGTTGCGTTTACTCCCTATATCTTGTAACATCTCTGCAAATACTCCGCTTTAGGTTTATTTTACTGCTGTCTGGCATTTATTAGCCTTTCTGTCAGACTAACTTATTAAGCCCCCTCGCTTGAGGGGGCTATTTTATTTTAGAAGGGTATCTCGTCCTCAAACTCATTTTTTGATTCGGTTGACACTTCAGCTTCCATGTCACCAAATAAAACTTTCTCTTGAGTTATACCTTTCATTTCCTCTGCAACTTCTTCCTGCTGCTTATAAGTAAAGCTCCCACTGCCTTGCTCAAAATCAACAGGACGCTCTGCTTTATCAGCAAGCTCGTTGACCATAACATCAGTTAAGCGCAAGGTTATACCTTGCTGCGCTCCCGATTTGTAAGCCTTTATAATAACTCTAGCATTAATATTACTGCCAGATGTTAATTCAAATTCTGGCGGTAACTTGTTAAGCTTTGAGTCTAGTTGCCTGACGTTAGTTTTTTCGTCATAGCAATTCAGCTTCATTTTAACGTAGCCTTTACCTTCGCCATCCTCATCTAATGGTGTGCGAAAATCATTTGGCTTTTTAAGAGGCTTACCTGCTTTCTCTTGTTCAGTAACAAACTCTTTCCAAACCTTTTTAATAGCTGCGTCAGCTTGCTGCCACTGCTCATTAGTTAAGAAAGCATCACAGTAAAACGCTGCGTTGGGCGTTTCGTGTGTTGTGCCGACATAAGAGTTAGCATCATCAGACCAAACGTAAGGTTGATTTAGCTTTGGATAACGTGCCACCACGTTCATAAATTTATAGATCATATCATTAGCCTTTCACTAATTAGAATGGTTGATCTTCAGTAGTGTCCTGAAGATATTGAGGCAGGTGTATAGTATTCTCCATCTCCCACCCTGTTGTAAAGCGACCTGACACTTGACTGTCTAATAGGTCACTCATTGCTTTTAACATACGCTTGTGTGCGTGCGCTAAATACAATTCTGATAAAACGTGTGCCTGACAAATACCTGTCTCTTTGCAAACTGCAAAAAAGATAAACTTCTCAATAGGTATTCCTGCTGCTGCACAAGTGTGTAAGTAGAACGCTGCCTGAACGTCATACGACCATGATTTTACATCTTTGAAAAAGGTAGACGGATGTATGTTGTTGGTAGTCTTTATGTCAAAGATTATACCGCCCTTACCTTTATCATCAGGCATAATCATACCGTCTGGTCTACAGCGTATATCAAGCTTTGTTTCTGAACACTCTGTAAAGATAGAAGCTTCAGCAACGAAGCGCTTGTCTTTTAAAAGCTTAACTAAGTATGCGTTTGTCTCCATCGCTTTTGTAGCAATACGCAAAGCATCATCAAAAGTAGCTTCAGGCAAAAGTGTTTTACCTTCTTTAGCAAGCTCCTCTTTCTGCGTTTTAAAATCCTTAGTTCTCCCAGAACCTTCTCCACGCACAAATTCGCCTTTGTTTGGCTCTAATATAAATGCGTGTACTGCGCTGCCTAATAGCATAGCAGGTGTAGGTTCTTTTCTAGGTAGCTCTTGTTTTATTATCCAATGCAGAGGTGAGTTTTTAACTACCTCTTTAATATCTGACGAGCTAAAATGCGGATGTAGTTCCGTATTATGATAATCCTCATTACTCATCTCATAATCAATGTGCGTCATATTTAGCCTTTCTAAAGTCTTTTCATTTCTTTTATATTAAAGAACCCATCATACTGAGGGTAATCCTTCATAAACTTTCGTGAGTACAAAGCAATAAAATCATTACTTATTTTATAGTCCTCACCAGTTGTTACTATCATTGTTTCCCACCTGATACGATTTGCAATAAGCCATGCTGATAACTTTGTATGGCCTTTATTTATTGCTTCGAGTGTAAATCTCTGAAACAACTCGTATACTTTTGGGTTGTTTCTATTAAACTCGTTAAACCTATTTAAAAGTGGTGTGTATTCATCTAGCATCGTTCCAGTTCTCCCTAGCTATGTAACAAAAAGCTTCCCAATCCATTCTCACTTTCTCTTCATGCAGCGCACCATCTTTCATAAGGTGTTCTAATCGCATAACGACTGTAACAGGTTGTCTATCAAACTTGTAAACTAAAACAGGTTCTTTCTTCATATTCTCTGCGGCTCTTTCTACCTGCTGCCACCAAGCATCTGAATAAGTGTTTCCTGCTTTATACCTCTTACACTCTATAAGATATGGAAAACTATCGTCTTCTATTAAAATATCTCCTCTATCTGCCGTCCTATACTGCTCTATGTCTCTCTTAACGAAACCCTTAATATTAAGGTCTAATTGTAAGTTCTTACAAATTTCGCGCTCGAAAGATGCTCCTTTAGCACGACTGTTAACCATCTGCCTCTATAAGCTCCTCATCATCATACTCAATATCAATACCAAGTGTTTTGATTTGGTCAGACAGATAGTCTTGCATAGCCATGTCAGCTAATACGCCTTTTGGTATGCGTGTATAGTTACTTATACTGTCAAGCATCACAGTAGTCTTGCTACTCAATCGCAAGCACTGCTGTTTTACCTCTTGTCTATTTTTCATTTTCGCCTCTCAATATTTTGTTTGACACAATAGCAGTTATTCGATATCAGACGATATGTCAATAGAGAACGATAATATGAAAAACATTTGTGATAATTGTAATAATACAGGTTATATTGAGGTAGACGTAGTGTATCCAATAAGCTTTTTGCCTAACATTGGATACGCCACTAAGCAGAAAAAAATTTGCGAGGAGTGTAATAATGGAATTGAAGCCAGAAGACAGGAATCTGAGAGACAGTTTAAAGAGGGAAATACAGAGACTAGAGCCAACGGCGCTATTAGATGATGCGCCGCCAGAGATTAAGCAGCAATACAGAGAAGCACAAGCTGCAATGAAGGTTCTTATTGGTAAGTTACAGGCAGAGGGCGTAGATATATGAGTACGCACACGCTAAAGGCTAACAGGCGTCACCCAGATGCAGACAGGGATTGCATACAGGTAGGTCATATAACTTTTGAGTTTAGCAGAAAGAATAAAACTTTTGCATTAAAAGCTTGTGAAGCTGCAAATGCGAAAGACCGTAGACCTTTGTTTTCAGGTCTTATTGAGAAAGGGATGCACAAAGAGCTGTTGCGCTTAGCATCTGTATTTAGGCGAATAGAGGAGGAAAATAATGATTGAAGAAAATACACATGAGCCACAAATAGGCAACCGTATGGGGTTTATCGAAACGATTGATGATACCTTAACCCTATATAGAGGTTTATTAGAGCCTGATTATGTAAGCGATTTATCGTTTGAAGAAAAAATGCTTATGCGAGAAGCAGTTGAAAAGATCAAACGTGCCGATTTATATTTTATGGGTGAAGAATTTGAAGATATATTAGGTGATTATTATAGTCAATTTGATGATGTTGATTATCCCAACATGAGATTTAGTGAGTTTACTAGGCCTTGTTCAAGGATTTGTTATATACGCTTAAATCACTTTACCAAGATTCTAAATGAGCAAAAAGTAGATATAAGTGAAAGTACAGCAAACTTTGCGTTTATTACTGAATACTTTGAAGACAAAACAACATCTATTTTATGTGCCTCGCCATTATCTGCACCAACATATATAGGTACTTATCACCCTGATAATGGTATATTTTTTCCAAAAGGCTTACCAGAAGAGCAACATGAACCTTTTACGAATGTTATTGTAAGAATAGCAGGAGCTTTTGAGTTAATAAATAATCCTAAGTTTGTTGTTTCTGAAAAAGCAGGAACAAGGGCGCAAAGAAAACAAATGAAACGAGAACAAGATATTTGCTTAGAAGCTTGGCATAAAATCACATGGAATGTTGATAAAAGCACTGTAGCTTTAAATGATAATGATCGAGGGGGCTGGCGTATGCCTCTTCATTATACTAGGGGTCATCCAAGAAAAGCTGAACCGCATCATAAAAATGTAATGTATAAAAACGGTAAGCCATACAAATGGATTCATGGATTTTGGTCTGGTCATCCTGCTTATGGAATTAAAAAGGGCTATCATGCCCCCACAACTAATAAGGCTGCATAATGACTGAGGAAGAGATAGCTGAAAAAATGCAAAACATGGTCAAGGGCGAGAAAGACGCCCATCGCAGGATGTTGCATGGATCAGCCAAAAGCATAACGCAAGAGAACAAATTTAAGCTGTTAAAGAATAACGGTAAGCGTAATCGTGAGGAAGCCTCTAGTGAAACCAATACGAGCAGGAAAAGTATAAAGTTAAAAGGCTTCCTCTAAACTTAGATTAACATAACGAGCAGGATAGGCAATGGAATACTATAGTTTATTAACGGTGGTCTATGAATTAATGGGTCACACATGGGAATTTAGCATTTGGTTTCCTAGTGAAGATAAGTGCTGGAACGTGCTAACAGAGGTTAACACAATATATGACAGAGTTAAGGCCACAGAAGGCTACTGTCAGGTCACTGAGGTAGCCTCTAAGATAGTTAAGCCAATGATTAGGCCTTGGTAATTATACCATTAACTCAAAGTGTGGAGCATCAATGAATGGACGCCTGTTTTGTGAACGCCTAGTATCTATATAATCGTTCATAGCACTTTCCATATCACCTTGCCACTGAGCAATATTAGGCACTGTCCATGCGGCTCCCCACCTAATTGGAACGTCACATACTCTAGCTGCTTCTGCCATTGCGTCAGCTATTTCATCATATAGATTTAGCTCCCAGCGCCCACCATTTACATAGGCCATTAGATCAACAGCGTGTCCATCAATGTGCTTGCTCTTCATTGTTTGTGATGCGCCTTTTGCTACAAGAGCCTTTTGCTCTTCAATAGTTCGAAGACCACATATCACTGAGAAGTCTTGCTTGGAAACACCTATAGCATAGCGCACAACAGCATCCATGCGCTCGTCTATGCCCTCTAGCTTTGCTAAACTACTTTTACCTAACTTGTAGCTCATTTTTTTAATCCCTTCATTGTTCTAATTCCAAAAGAAGCCGCTATGCTGGCATACATTGCCCAGCTAAACCACTGTGGCGCAGCCTGTAAATTCTCAAAACCTTGCTTCATATAAGGCTGCAACCAAGGCACGAAGCTACCTAGCACAATTGCAATAAAACATAATGTCCAAGCTTCGTCTTTCCAAGAGTCTGCGCTGGCCTCTATTGCAGCTTGCTCCCAACTAATTTCACCTGTTGCAATCTTCATTTTAGTTTCGGCTTCAGCAGCTTTGACCTTTGCCTTACTGTCAATGTAAGTTGTAGCTAAACCTGCTACACTTTGTAATATCCCTATCATTGCCCTTTACCCATGTTTGTAAATCCATAGTAAGCAGCGACTATAGCTGCAA
>CEWC01006826.1_pt1 | contig 12632 bp, 9 predicted proteins | sample 530331 | NCBI WGS metagenome assembly CEWC01 (sample SAMEA2619935, study PRJEB7988) | marine metagenome | isolation source: saline water (ENVO:00002010), including
GAGAAAGCTACAATTGCAGGTCAGATGAAAATCATCTCCGAGCAATTTGTAAATGATCAGGGTCAAGCCGTTATACCTAAGTGGGCGCAGAAGATTGCCAGAAGTGTATCCCAGACTATGGCTTACGATGGTATTACTGGATCAGCCCAGACCTCTGCGATGGCTACAGCTATTATGGAAGCCACACTGGGAATAGCAGAGAAAGAGTCTGCATTCTTCCAATCACTTACGATTAAAAATTTAGATAACAGACAGCAAGCTATTATAAATAAAGCTAACGTATTGGCTCGATTTGAAGAAGCTAACTTAGGAGCCAGACAAGCTGCAGCCGTAAGCAATGCTAAGGCTTTCTTGGAGATGGATCTCAAGAACTTAACTAACGAGCAACAAGCTGCCCTAATTAATAAACAAGAACGTACTCAAGCACTGTTTGAAGATAGTAAGATTATAAATGCACAGCGTCTTTTTACTGCAGAACAGAAGAACGATTTTACAAAATTTTATGATGAATTAAACACACAGATCCAGAGACATAACACTGCAGAACTGAACGGATTACGCAAGTTTAATGCAGGTGAAGTAAACGACATGTTAGCTTTCAATGCTGAACTGCAGAACAACCGCGAGAAGTTCTATCAGGAGATGCAGTACAACATCGATACTTCTAATGCTAAGTGGCGAAGAGAAGTCACTCTGAAGCAGTTCGAGACTACTTGGGATGCCATCTCGACAGACGTAAAAAACCAGTTGGATATATCTACAGAGGCACAGAATAGGATCTGGGATACTGCAGAAAACTTATTAGATTTTATTCAGAAAACCGCTGCAGGAGACAGAGATGCTGAACTAAGATTACTGACCGCACAGATGCAACTTCAAGGTCAGCAAACTGGCGGTAGCGGATTCTTCGATGCGGTACTTAAACTAGGTGGTACTGTTTTAGGTCTACCAACTAAACCTTGGTGGCTTGGCGGTTAATAATAGGGAATAAAAATGGATTTTCAGACAGCAATCAAAAAATCAGTGAAAGGCTTTCTATCTGGTAAAACACCAGAAGCCTTGCGTGAAGCAAAAGGTGAAGATTTCTTCTACACCGCTGAGTATTTTGACCTCTTAGAAGAAAAACTTGATGAAGAGGATACACCAGATGAAGCTTGATCAACCTATCCCTGGAGAGAACTTTACCTCTGACACTCGAAATATGCCTTGGCATAGACCGCCTGATCTAAATGAGTATGACGAAGCAATAGATTACTTCATCACTAAACTGGAAGAGCCTGAGCAACAGGAACTTACTTTTGCCATGCTTGAGATAGATACGCAGATTACTACTATAGTAGCCACAGTTCTTCTCCAAGGTATTCGAGTAGGTAAAGTAGGAATAGACTTAGCTATATTAATAGCAGGTCCACTAGCTCGATTTCTAGAGATACAGGCTAAGGGTGTGGGCATTAAGTATGACATGGGTATCGATGATGAGGATCGAATAGTCATCACCCCTACTCTACTACGTGCCGCATTAGGCATAGTTACTGAGACACCTCTAGACCCAGAGGACGTAAATCAGACACTGGAAGAAGAAAAGCCAGAGATACCTGAACCACTACAGGGGCTGATGTCTATGCCTACCCCAGATAGTGACTCCGTAGCTACGCAAGAAGAACAGACCGCCATGTTAGGTGGCGAGGAAGAACCTGTAGAAGAAGAGGTTTAGAATGAGTTTTAGGACTGAAGCAAATAAAGTCAGGGCAGGTATTGCTAGAGGTGACTACAAGAAGAAGCGAGACTACTTCGCTAGTTTTGTAGATCCTCTTGTGTCAGGTCTTGAAACGCAAGCGGCTGCAAAGATGCAGGAAGATCTGGAAAAACGCAGAGAAGATAGGGCTGCAGCCAGAGAGTTAAAAAAGTTACAGGATGCTAAAGAGTTACAAGATAAGAAAAATGATGCCTTAGCTAACGCCTTTTTGATGTCTCAGAATGCTTCAGGTGCAGCAGCAAAGTCTCAAATATTAGCTTTAATAGAAGCAGGTTATGATGACCCTACTAAATTAACCGAATTTTTTAAAGATAAAGTTGGATTTGATGCAAATCCAGATATGTCATTTCAAGGTCCAAGTGTAAATCAAAACGACCCAATTAGTAAGTATGGTGGTATAAAAGTTGGTGATACCTCATACACTTTAAGTTCTGATGGTCCGATTACTGTTGGTCAATTAGGGGACTTATCCAAACGAACTGATTTAAAATCTGGGGTTGCCGCTACCGCAGGACAAATGGAAAGAATTTTTGGTCCTTTAGATACTGGAGATGGTGGAAGATTTATCTTTGATAAAAAAGAAGAATTATTTGATTTATCCAAATTAACTGACAGAAATTGGTCTCAAACAGCGCAACAACTGAGAGATGAAGGAAAACCCTCTGATGCTAGACGAGTAGAAGCGTGGGCATCTTCACAGAGTTGGTTTGAAGTAATACCAGGATATTCTAAAAAGTCTCTCTTGGAGAAAAAACTGGAAGACATAAAGACAATTGTAGCAACAACTCCTTTAACTACAGAACAAGAAGAACTGGTAACAGGAATTGTTAATTTTAAAACTGATCAAGCTGCAGGTAATAAATTCTGGTCTACTCTGGAGACAAGTTTAGATCAAGATTTAGAGAAGCTACAATCTTACATCTACATATTTAAGGCAGATTCAGACGAGTATAAAAACATAGAGGCAGCGATAGAAGTAAAAGAAACTATTGCAGGTCTGAAGTCTGCTACTGAAGCATCTCAGCAACTTGAGAAACCTTCTAGCTATTATGATCAAGCACTAAAAGCTCTACAAATACAAAACATAGCTGCAGATGATCCGCTAATCGATAGTAAAATAAAAACTATCCAGACACTCACTGCGATGAAGTCATTCGCCCTTTCAGTCGAAACTGACAAAGAACTAGCTACAACAAAAGCTATGTCTGCAAAGGAACAGGCTTTAGATGCTTGGTACGAGAAGAACGGCTACTATAAAATGACTAATGTGGATGGTGCTAATGTAGTTAATATACCTACAGTTGAAGCCCTAGCTGAGTTTGAGAAGCAGTGGGCAGAGGCTACGGCTAAAGCTAAAGAGCCTGATGACTTCTATACTGAAGATAAACTCTTAGCTATGCCTATTGAGGATCTCAAGGTTCTCATAGACACTGGACTACTATCTGACAGACCTAAAGTTGAGACCTTGGTCAAGAATATGTACGACAGTCGATCAAACCAGAAATTAACTACTCAAGTTTTTGATGGTAATTTCAATTCTGTGGTAGATATCAATAGATTTATTGCCCAAAAAGGAACTGATCTTCTAGGTGAAGATGGTGAACCTACTCCTGAAATGGAGTCATTAATGAGGCAGAAGATAGCCCTGTTAGATGAACAAGAAAGAATAGCTGCAGAGAAAGATATTAATCTCTATCAGCTTGGTATGAGAGAGTTCTTCAAAGATAAAGAGATGACCATAGAAAATATGGCTGAGTGGGATCGATCTTGGAAGGAAATGACTACGGTTAAAAAAGATCCTAAGTTTGTTAAAAGGACTTTGTATGCACCAAACGGAGATACCATAGAGGTAGATTCCGAAGACATGCAAAGACAATACATAATGCAGGGATTTAGTGCCGTAAAACCTGGACCTGTTACCCAGATGTTAAAGGATATGGGTCTTGATGATAATGCAGAGAATAGAGCGAAAATAGCACAGGTTAAAAACGGAGTATTATCAATAGGTGCAGCGATTGATGGTACACCCATATTCATCAATAAAATAGATGGATCTGCTACAGATGTAGACATGGGTAATGTTTCATCTCCTACTGTACCCACTTCTATTCTCGAAATTATTCCTGAAACTGGTGGATTAGAACTCAGCTATGTAGATGCTGATAATAATCCAAAAGTAATAACTTTATCTCAAGAAGATATTGCTAAAGCTAAGGCATTTGACCGCACAATAAGTGAGAGTGCTAGGGCAGGAATGAAGGGAGCCGTTGGTATCAGGGGTGTCTGGAATAAATTCTTTGGTAAGATTACAGACGCTGCAGGTTTTCAAGGCTTTAAGAATGAAACCAATGCAATAGCTTTTATTGAGGGTCTACGTCTGAATACAACGGTTAAATTAGCAGCCGCACAAGGTACTAGAGATAGTGTTTGGCAGAAACAGCAAATTCTAGCCACCTTACCTGAAACTGCTAGATTTTGGCAGGGTCCAATTGAAACAGGGGCAAAAGTCAAAAACACCTTAGAATTAATTCAGCAAGGTATAGCCAACTTAGAAAACGAGCTTGCATCCGATAGAGTTAATAAAACTGGCAAGAGTGATGCCCAAAAAGCTCTTATTGCAATGCAGGACTTACAAGTAATTTGGTCTGATCTTAACTCAATTTTTGAGGAGATTAATGCAGGTAAAACTGAAAGCAAACCTAAAGTAGGTAGTTTCCTAAAACCTAAAAAACTTTAGTCGGGAATTTAAAATATGGCAGAAGAAAATGATAGAGAATTAGACATTGATCTACTTATTGATCAGCGCGGCTCTATGACAGATGATGAAATATTTGACACCATAACTCAGGGGGATGGTATTAAGGCAGTCACGATCAATGGTGAGGTTTTAGACTTTGAACAAGCTCTGCAAGGTGGTGTATCAAAAAGCCAGATCTTAGATTTCTTATCTACAGGTAAGGACGTTAGAGAGGCAGGTGCAGCAAATACCTTTATGCAGATGATGGCAACTGGTGTTACAAATTTAGCAGGTATACCAGTAGACCTAGCCAATGCAGCTTTGCAGGGAATAGAAGGTGGATTTAGACAGGGTGTAAATAAACTAGCTAGTATTAATGCTCCTGAAGGAGTAGATGACTACACCTCACCTAACTATGATCCTAACTTCTATTTAAGCACTGATCCGAAAGACTTTAAACTTTCTGCATCTAACCCTGTAGGTGGTGGTCAGACTATAAGAGATACAATAGAGACTGTTGCAAATCCTGTATACGATGCTTTTGGTGCAAATAAGATTGATTATGCCGACAGCCCTGAAGAATTTGAAAATACAGCCGTTGCTAAAGCAGGTGGTATAGTTGGCGAAAATCTACCTATAATTGTATTTGGTGGTCTTTATACTGCGCTTAAAGAAGGTGCAGAGGAATTAGGTAAAGCAGGTGTAAAACAGTTATCTAAAAAAAGTAAAAGTAGAGACTTTGTTTCTACAGAAAGTAAATCTACAGCATTTGGTGCAGGTGCAGTCGCTACGGCTGAACAGGCAGGAATTATAAATGATAACCCATTTATAGAGATGAGTGCAGAATTACTGGGTAATTTGTACGGAACTAAGCCAAGTATTATTAAAACAGGCGGCAAACTTTTAATGAAGCCTTTTAAGCAGTTACTAAAAGGTCAAACTAATAAAGCTGCTACTGAGGGTGCAATTAACGAGATAGTTAAGCAGCTAGATACTTCTAGGAAGAAATTACTACAACTTGCTAAAACTGCAGAGGCTAATGGTAATACTGAATTAGCAGATGCTTATAAAGCCGAGGCAGAGCTATATACCGTTGATCAGGTAGTACAAGACTTATACAACGGAATAGACCGACAAAACCAAGTAGTTGATCCTGATGGTATAGCCAGAGGTGACCTACCTGCAGGAACTCTCTCAGGTAATCCTGCACTTATGGCTATTCAGAAAAGTTTACAGGGAAATCCTGAATTTGATGGTCAGGTTATAAAACGCATAAATGATACCGTTGCCTCGATCTTTGAAGTATCAGAGGCATTAGCCAGAGGCGGTAACGTAAAAGCCGCTGAAGCATTAAACTACAGAGCGTACCAAACAGCCCTCAATGTAGCCATCGACTCTGCACAGAGAGAAGCTTTAGCAGCCTTTGATAATGTAGGTACAGGAGCATCTAGAGAGCAAGCTTCAATTAATGCACAACGTATCCTATTCGAAGCTAAAGATGAATTTAGGGCAGTTGAGGAATTAGTCTGGGATCGGATACCTAAAAATGTAATGGTAGACGGTCAAAAATTTGCAGAAGGTGTGATTAAAGTAGATAAAGAAAGAATTTTAGGGAATATGAGTTTGACCTCTGACCCTGAACTTAATGCTGAAATCACACGTTTAGCTCAGGGCGGTCAGATACAGCTAGGTGAGTTGATTAAACTCAGAAGTATTTTGTTAGATATGTCTAGAACTGCTACTGCTAATTCTAGTTTCAAAGAAGCAGGTATTTTAGATGAACTTGCTAATGCTGCCTTAACTCAAATGAAAGAGGTTGGTGGAGAAGTTGGACAGCGAGTAGAACAAGCAAGAGCCTTTAGTTTAAACTTAAATATTCAATTTAATCGCTACTGGAATAAAGATGTGTTAGGCATGGCATCCAGTGGTGGAACTAATATTAGAGACACAAGAGTACTTAACGAAGCACTTGCTCCAGAAGGGCAAATCGCAAGTGAGAATTTTGCAGATATGCAAGCGGCTGCAGAGTCTACAGATGATGTAAGAAAACTAGGACAAGCAGCCCTCGATGAGATAGATGCCTTAAAACGACAACAAGACGCCACTAGACTTGGGGATGATGGACGAAGAGCTAGTGACGATGCTGCTAATATAGCTACCAGAGATAATGTAATATACCCAGAAAATACATCTTATCCATTTATGGGTGGTGACGAGGGTGCAGGTTTTGTAAAAGGCTTTACTACAGATGATGGAACAAGAATATTTCCTCCTGATGGCTCTACAGGGGGATCTAAGCAGTTTGATGGACCTGTATATGATGAAGATGGAAATATAATACCTGAGACTGAATTACCTGATGGCGTTACAGATCAACAAAGGCTTGATGCTGAGTTTAATCGTCCTGAAGGAGCAACTTACCAAAGAAACCCTGACCCTATATCTGATGAAGAGTTTATAGATGGAGCCAGTGAGTATTACGATCCTGACAATAAAGCAGGTACAGACTCACCTACTCAGGTATCTATTTATGATCAAGGTACAAATGCAGACTTAGGCGCAGAGATGTCTCAAGCCCAAGAAAGTTTTCTAAGATCTAAGGTTGTTAGTTTTAAAAATGCAGACAATACAATTAATGATCAGGCAGTACAAAATTTCTACCAAAATAACGCTGAGTTAATATCACGGTTTCCACAGCTAAAAGCCGATATGGATTCTATGATATTTAGAATGAAGATAGCTGAAGATATGGCTGCAGATCTAGGTACAGCGGCTAACGCAGGTCAGCTACCTGATGCAATAATACAGGCTATAGATACAGATCCTGCCCAAGGCTATGCCAGATTAGCTAGAGAAGCTGAGAGCATGGAACAAATCAAAGATTTTAGAAATGCAACTGTGGATTCTATATTCCTAAAGGCGACTGATAGCTCAGGTAATGTTGACATGATGACTGTGGTGAGGGAATTTCTAACCCCTCGAACTGGGAGACAAGGAGAGCAAACCGATTTACTTTCTATAATGGAACAAAATCAGATTATTACTGCAAAAGAAAAACAGGCTATCGGAACTGCTTTAGCGGAAGCAATCCGAATTGAAAAAACTAAGATGGACCCTAATACCTTTAATGAGGTAATTGGTAAAATACCTGATCTAGCAGGTAACCTGTCTAGGATAGTTGGTGCTAACTTAGGTGTCCTCTTTGGTAGAGGTGATGCCTCACTACAAGCAGCCGCAATTGGTTCGCAATATCTTAAAAACCAATTCGATAAATTTCCTATGTTAAGACAAAAAGAAGTCTTACAGGAATTGTTTAAAACTCCTGAAACTTTAAGAGGTTTAATAGCTGCTAACCCTAATATAAGACGCACCACACTGGATGGCGTAAAAGAATATTTCACCTACTACGCTGACATGGGTGCAAAACAAGGCTTAAAAAGTGCTGCTATAGATAGCAGTGCGTTTGTAGCTAATAAAGCTTTAGATGCGGTAACTAATTTACCAGTTACTACAAGAGTTGGTCCGTTTACTGGCGGCACAGAGAACGAAGAAAGACCTCTAGTGACCGTAGATGAAGAGATGATGGAGTTAGGTATTCAGTAAAAATAATCCCCTGCCTCATTACGAAAACAGGGGATTAACCAACTAAAATGGTAACCAACCATTTCAATGACATTCTACTCGTTTTGAGCCTCTAAGTCAACCGATTTAGGGGCTTTTTTGATATAAAACAAGCATTTAGACACCACATGAGCCACCTGTTCCGCTGATGTCACATATATCGTGTGTCTCTACATGTTCATCAAATTCTTCACCTAATTTATCGACTGCTTCTTGGTATGGAACTGCAGTTAAAGGCTGACCACCTCTCGATCCATCAGGATAACAGGTAAATCCACGTAGTCGAGGCGCATACTTAGCTAGTGTATGTGCGAAGTCAGATACTGTAGACTCATTATTCATCTTAGAACCCCACGCAGGTAAGTTAATAGTAGATGATATCGACATATCTACGTAATCTTGAACGTCAGCTTGGAAAGCCATCCTACGTTCATAGTCTGCAGCCAGATCCAATGCACTCTCTACATTTTCTGGGTTTACTCCGTATCGATCTATTAGCTCCTGAGCCGCTGAGTCCACTACGTATTGATATACCCACCTAGTATTACCCTTCAGATAGCGTCTTTTGTAGGCTACAGCGAAGATAGGCTCTACTCCAGTACTTGTACCTGCTAAGATGCCTATTGAGCCTGTAGGAGCTATTGCGCGGTTAGCTACTGGTCTACTTATACCTAGATGATCTGCAGTCTCCTTACTCACCTTATCAGACACACCCTTATACACAGATAACCAAGCATGAAGGGTTGGAGTTACCTCATACTTAGAATTACGCTGTATAAGCCACTCATGCATACCCATCAGCCCAAGACCTAGTCTACGGTTCTTCTCTCTAGTTTCATATACCTTCTCATAAGGTAGCTGCGCTCTGAGTGTACCACAGATAAGAAACTTCGTGGCTAACTCTACAACGTCTGCCATTTCGTGGATGTCAGTTACTCTACCCATATTGATAGAGCCTAAATTACAGACATCACTATCATCGGCTGAAGTCACTTCAGTACATGCATTCCGAAGAGTTTCATTCTCTTTATCGAAGAAGTTAAAACTAAATCCAGGTTCTGCAGTACGCATTGCCTGTTCTACGTTCTTTAGAAAGGTAGATCCAATATTACCAGTTCTGTAGTAATTAAGTAACCACTCAGTGTCATAGTTAACTGAGATGTTAGTCATATCGAGAGGTGCAGGAAAGTTGAAGTCATCTTGCTTGATATCCCACAGACTTTTACCTGTAGTACCTACTGGCATATTAGCCCAATCTTTAGCAGATAGGAACTCATGGATGTCTCTGTGCTTCCAGTTAAGGGATGCGTAGATGGCTGACCTACGTGATCCACCCTGCATAACACGCCTACCTATCTCATTAAGCATATTCATCTTAGGAATTGGTCCAGATGCTTGCCCACCTGTTTTATTTATAGGCGCACCACTGGGTCGATAAACTGAGTAGTCCACCCCTATCCCACCGCCTGTCATCAGGCAGCTTTCTGCTTTCCAACTTAGGTTAGCCCAATCCTCTCTGCTATCTTCTTCTGCTTTTAGTAGATAACAATTATTAAAGAACTTATTTGGTCTCCCTGCGTAGTATAAATATCTACCTCCAGGGATAAACTTCATGTCTCGTACATATTCAGTGAGTTGATCACATTCTTCGTCTGTAAGGATCTCTCCGCATACATCATCTATTAAGGTTTTGGCTAAGGCAGACCAAGTCTCTGCCCCTTCATGTTTATATTTGTGATTGAAAATATCTTCAGAAAATTTGCTCCTGAACATCGGGTTCAGGTTAGATTTATAACTGCTCATTGGTTACTCCACTAAGTCGGTAAGTTTTGGTTTTTTATAATTCGGGCCTTTAATTACTTTGCCCTTGGCATTCTTTAAGGGTTTGCCATCTATCCCTAGCTTGCTCATATTAGATAGGTGAACTCGCCTAACGGCCTTGTCTAAATCCCATCCATACGTAGCTGCATATCCGTAGAGGACATACACAAGGTCAGCTATTTCCTTGAGCATGTTCTCTGGATCTGTTCCTAGAGAACTTTCCAAGGCCAGTTCATCGAACTCTTCCTGTATAAAGTTGAACCGTAAGTTCTCTAAGATAAGGTCTTTGTACCACTCCTGATCGAGAGGTTGTTCCATACGTTTGGCGAACTCCCTAACCATCTGAAGAGGTGTCTGGAAATGTTTATCCCAATCGTCTGGCATATCGTGCAGCCCTGCTTGAGAGGGCGGCTCTTGCATGTCTTTGAATGCCTCGATGTCTTCCTTAGTTATCATCTTCTAACTCCGCTATTAAACGGTTCAGATACCACTGACATTTCTTGAGATCTTCGACACGGTTTTTGTAAGGCCAACGCCACAGATACTTAAATGAGTTCTGCCAACAATAGGCTTCGTGTGCGGAGACATTTGTAGCCCCATCAGCCATAGCTCTCATGGCATCGATACATTCAATATCACCCTCATTGTAATGGAAAGGGTTATTAACTGGATCATCTGTGTCGAGAGTTATAGTAGTCAGGGGATCATCAAGTTCTTTATATTTATTCATCATAAATTCCTTTCCCATTAATGAATTTTCTTTTTGAATTTGATTATTTTTCGATCTTCCATTGCTTGTAGAAGTTCTTCTGATGGTTCGAAGTCGATACCCATCGCATCTTCATCATCATCATGTTGGTGGGCTGCGAGGTTACGCATTAACATTCCAGTAAATGCCAACTCTTCTAAGCCGAACTTTACTTTAGCCACTATTCCATTGAGGGCATCTAAGTAGAAAATCCTTGCCTCTTCGCTAAGGTCTTCACCAAAGTTATGTTCAACGCCAATATCGAGGTAGTCTTCTTCGCTATCCACTGTAAGGAAAATAGCCATTGTATTAGGTCTTTCATCATCCATTATTTCTTCCTTCCAGAAGTTTAAAAAAGGCATCGGCATCTATCACCACCAGTGGCTTTTGGCGGTCAGCTTTGATTACCGATAAGGGAGTAGCGTCTGCAGGACAGTTAGATGCTGCCTGTTCCATAACCTTGTAGATAGCGAAACTCTTATGAGCCTTGCACTCCACTGAGTATGGGAACAAGCGTCTAGCGGAAGGACTAAGGAGGATGTCCTCACCACTAGCGCCTGAAGAGGTAGATCTTACATCATCGAGGGTTAGTTGGGGAAAGAGGGAGAGAATTTTATCCCGAACTAGTTGCTGTAATTTTCTACCTTTTGCCTTCGCAGATTGAGTAGTTATAGCCACTTAGGTAGCTCCAGTATGGAGCAAGAACCCCACCCAGTGCCATACTCGTTCTTCTCACTCGCTAAGGCAATTTTATCCAAAGTTCTGTGCATACGTTCAGTTGCATGGTTAAGTAACTCTGGACTCACCACATGCATATGAGAGAGGTACGGAGAAGCCTTCTCACACGCAATGAAGGTGAACTCTTTGATATCAAGACCTACCAAGTTACATACATAGATATAAAAAGCACTTTGTATGTCATAGGCATATCGAAAACATTCTTTCGAAAAACCTGCAGGACTAGCGTCTAAAGTAGTCTTAACATCGTAGACTGTATTTTCGGACTCGATATATAAATCAGGTCTTGTTTTAAGCGTGAGGCCAGATCGAGGATCATCAACAAAGATAGATACTTCGTTCTTACGTTCTTTATGACGCAAAACTTTCTTACAGTTCTCGTTCTCTAACGCACCCTTCGCAATGCGGTTAGCTACGTTATATTCTACTTCTGTAAGTAATACCTGATCTTCTTTTAAGCTGCTTTGCATTTCCTCAAAGGCTTTAGACTTCTTAGTCTTTGGACCCTTGATTACTAGCTCTCGATCCTCTTCTAGGAGTAAGGCATGTACTGCCGTTCCCATTGCAAAAGCTGCACTTTGGACTCTTTTCTCACCTTTCCAGTGAGCCAGAGACTTCTTGTATACAGATTTTACCGCTGTAGAGGATATACCACTGGTACTGTGGTACACCTCATTACTCATGCCTGTTACAATACCCATTTAGCCAACGAGATCTTTCTCAAGACTGTTGTCCACTGAGTCTACAATTTTATCGCCTTCTAGTGCCGTTCTATACATCTCAGTAATACGAGCGTTTTCACCCGACACCATCTCAGCTACCGCTTTAATACTGTCACTAGTCTCCTGATCCATCTCAAGAGGCTTATGTAACTGGGGATCAAAGCGAATTTTATAGTATGGCATCCCTGCAGGATTTTTTAACTTTTCTCCTCGCAGGATACATTCGAAATCCCAAAGATTTCTGTCACCCATTTTACTGGTAACATCATGGAAAAACGGACCATAATTTTTACGTTTAAGTTCTAACTTACAAGGCTGATTAGTTATTGTAACTTCTTCACCCTCTGCAGTCTTCCCTGTATAGCTAACTACGGCTCGAATTATGCGAAATCGATCCCTACCATTAAATTGTTTACGGTCTTCTTCAGACATCTGCCTAGACTGTTCATATGTAGGCATACCACACATAATACCGCCTAACTGGTCTAT
>CEWC01024189.1_pt1 | contig 12467 bp, 13 predicted proteins | sample 530331 | NCBI WGS metagenome assembly CEWC01 (sample SAMEA2619935, study PRJEB7988) | marine metagenome | isolation source: saline water (ENVO:00002010), including
CAGGTTGCTGTTTATCGCAATAACCTTATCTCTCCATTACTCTTCCCAAATATTATTTATAAAATAGCGAATTCCTACAATAATGCTATGGTAGTTATTGAGTCAAATGATGCCGGACAAGTAGTGTGCAATGGGTTATATCATGATTTAGAATATGAAAATATGTTTGTAGAATCTACAATTAAAGCAGATTCTTTAGGCATCAATATGACTAGAAAAGTAAAAAGAATTGGTTGTTCTGGCATAAAAGATTTGCTAGAAGAAAAGAAACTAGATATTGTTGATGAAGATACTATATTAGAAATATCGACATTTATTTCAAAAGGGCAATCTTATGAAGCATCTGATGGAAATCATGATGACTTAATGATGAATCTAGTTTTATTTGGTTACTTTATTGGTACAGTTTATTTTGGTGAGCTTACTGATATCGATATAAAACAAATGATGTTTGAGCAAAGAATGGAAGAAATAGAAAGAGACACAGTTCCATTTGGTTTTTATGATAACGGTTTAGATACTGTGGAAGAAAAGAAAGAAGATCCTTGGCTTATACAGCAAGAAGAGGACTATTTTCTGAATTTTTAAAAATTATAAATAGTTATAATTGAAAAACCGTATTATGTTAAACCTTATAATTGCTCTAATTGGAAAAGGAAGAGACAAATGGCAGTAAATCCATCAGCGTCTCCGGCAGTTGTCGTAAGAGAAGTAGATCTTACTAGCGTTGTCCCAGCAGTTACCACACCAGCCGGTGCTTATGTTGGTAGCTTTAGTTGGGGTCCAGCACAAGAACTAACTCTTGTTTCAAATGAAACCGGACTCGTAAGTACATTCGGAAGTCCTAGCACTACGAATAATATTGATTTCCACTCTGCTGCTTACTACTTAAGATACTCAAACGATTTATACGTAGTAAGAGAGTTAGGAACATCTGCTGCAAACGCATACGATTCAGATGCGGCAAGTGCAGCACCACTAATCAAGAATGAGACAGATTTTGATAACCAAGCATCTGCGCTAGAATCAGACGGTCATACATGGATCGGTAAATATGCTGGTACACTAGGCAGTTCAATAAAAGTTTCAGTTATGGCTGATTCAGGCTTTGGCTCATGGACATATGCAGATAACTTTGATGCTGCTCCCGCTTCTGGCGAAATACACGTCGCTGTTATAGATAGTGACGGTGATATTTCAGGAACAGCAGGTACAGTTCTAGAAACATTCCCATTCTTGTCAACATCAGCCACAGCAAAAAATGCTGACGGCTCAAGCAACTATTCAAAAACAGTTATCAATGATCAATCAAAGTATGTATGGTCTGTTACACCAGCAACCGCAGCTGCTAACGTAAGCTTAGCTAACGGTCATAACGGTGGAGCATTAGGTACAGCACAATACTTAACAGGATTTGATAAGTTTGAAGATACAAATACAGTAACAGTAGATTTCTTAATCGCACCTGGCATGTCATCTTCATCTGATCAAACTACTGTGGTTAATGATTTAGTAGCAACTGCAGGATCTTTAAGAAAAGATTGTGTAGCAGTTACATCACCTAACCGTGCGGCTGTAGTTAATAATGCTGGATCAGAAGTTACAGATATAGGAACTGGCATAGCCAGCTTTACTAGATCTTCATACTTAATTGTAGACGGTAACTATTTAAAAGTGTACGATAAGTATAACGACACCTACATACATATTCCTGCAGCTTCATCAACCGCGGGTATCATGGCAGCTTCATCAGTAAATGCAGCTCCTTGGTTCTCACCGGCTGGTACAAGACGAGGTCAGTATTTAGGCGTAACATCGTTAACTTATAACGCTAATAAATCTAATAGAGATACTCTATACAAAGCAGGTGTTAACCCGATTGCAAACATTCCTGGTGAAGGAATAGTATTGTACGGCGATAAAACACACTTATCAAGGCCATCAGCGTTTGATAGAATCAACGTTCGAAGATTGTTCTTATCAATTGAAAGATCAATCGCAGAAGCAGCTAAGTCTGTTATCTTTGAATTCAATGATGAATTTACAAGAGCAGAATTTTCTGGAATTGTTGAAGCATTCTTAAGAGAAATCCAAGGCGCTCGCGGTATCACCGACTTCCGTGTTGTATGTGACGAAACAAACAATACAGCGGCAGTTATTGACGCAAACGAATTCGTAGCTAGCATCTTCGTTAAACCAGCTCGTTCAATCAACTACGTAACACTGAATTTCGTAGCTGTAAGAACAGGCGTAGAGTTTAGTGAAGTAGTCGGCAACGAAACAATATAAGTAGCACTGAGGAGATAAAAAATGGCTATTCTTAGAGTAGATGATTTCAAAGCTGCCTTAAAAGGTGGCGGTGCTAGACCTAATCTGTTCCAGGCAACTGTTACGTTTCCTGGTGCGGTTAATGCAGGAGGCGATATTGCCCTCACAACTTTCATGTGTAAAGCTGCACAATTACCTGCATCTATCATGACACCGATTCCAGTTGGTTTCCGTGGAAGACAGATACAAGTTGCAGGAGATAGAACTTTTGAACCATGGGTAGTTACTATCATTAATGATACTGACTTCACAGTTCGAAATTCTATGGAACGTTGGATGAACGCAATAAATGCTCACTCAGCGAATACTGGTTTGACTAGACCATCATCATACCAATCTGATTTGTATGTTGATCAACTAGACAAAGATGGTACATCGTTGAAGAAGTACGCTTTCCGCGGTGCATTTCCAACAAATGTAAGTGCAATAGATCTAGCATATGACACGAATGATACTATCGAAGAGTTTACTGTTGAGTTCCAGATTCAATACTGGGAAGCAATAACCACTTCGTAAATATCAGATAAATAATAGGTTGGAGGGGAGTCATTTCCCTCCACTCATTAGTTTAAGGAATTATCATGGCAGACGATAATAGTATCAAATTATTTGGCTTTGAGATTCGTAGGAGTCCTCAAGCCGCAAAAGACGAAAAGAAAAAAGTTTCTATAGTTCCACCCAATGATGAGGATGGAGCTGGATACGTTACTGCGTCGCCCGCTGGTCACTATGGTCAATACGTAGATATTAACGGTGATCAAGCAAAAGACAACCACCAATTGATTATGAAATATCGTGGAATCTCAATGCATCCTGAAGTTGACATGGCAATAGAAGATATTGTAAATGAAGCTATTGTTACTGGTGGATTGGATAAACAGATAGAATTAGTTTTAGATAAAGTTCAAGCTCCAGCAAGTATCAAGAAAACTATGATGGAAGAGTTTGATAATGTTTTAAACTTACTAAACTTTGGAGAGCATGGACACGATCAATTTAGACGTTGGTATGTTGACGGACGGTTGTATCATCACCTAGTAGTAAACGAACAGAATCCAAAAGCTGGAATTCAAGAAGTACGTTACATTGACTCTATAAAGATTCGCAAAGTTAAAGAAGTAAAAACACGAAGAGATCAAGCAACTGGTGCAAAAATAGTAGATAAAGTAGATGAATATTTCATTTATCAAGAAAAGCCTGGTACACAAAACACAGGTGTTAAGATTACTGCAGACTCTATAAGTTATGTTACATCTGGTATATTGGACGCTGCACGGAAAAAAGTAATTTCTCATTTACATAAAGCAATTAAACCTGTTAATCAATTACGAATGATGGAAGATTCACTTGTAATTTACAGGTTGGCTAGAGCTCCTGAAAGAAGAATTTTTTATATTGATGTTGGTAATTTACCAAAAGGTAAAGCTGAAGAATACATGACTAATATCATGGCTAAGTATCGAAATAAACTCGTTTATGATGCAGATACTGGTAATATAAAAGATGATCGTAAACATATGTCAATGTTAGAAGATTTCTGGTTGCCACGAAAAGAAGGTGGCCGAGGTACAGAGATTTCTACATTACCAGGCGGTGAAAATTTAGGTCAAATAGAAGATATAATTTATTTCCAAAAACGTGTTTACAGAGCATTAAATGTTCCAGTAAACAGATTAGAGCAAGAATCAGGATTTAATCTTGGTAGAACAACAGAAATTTCTAGAGATGAAATAAAATTTCAAAAGTTTATTGATAGATTGCGTACAAAATTTTCTTACTTATTCTTAGGTATACTTAAGAAGCAACTTATGCTTAAGAATATTATCACCGAAGAAGATTGGGATAATTGGAAGTACGATATCATGATTGATTATGCTCAAGACAATCATTTTTCAGAGTTGAAAGATTCTGAAATTTTAAGAGAAAGACTACAAACATTGGATCAAATGGCACAATATGTCGGTGAATACTTTTCAAAAGAATATGTAATGAAAAATGTTCTTAAGTATTCTGAACAAGATATACAAGACATAGAAGGCCAGATAAACAGCGAACCGGAACCTGAGCCAAGAGACGACGACTAAATTATGACAGACAGAATTCTTTATAGAACCGACACCGGAGTTTCAGGCAGTGTCGGTAATAATACTCTGCTTAGATTAAACTACAGTATAAATTGGATTGAATTTGCAGGAGTATTGTATCAGCCAGAAAATCCTCTAAACGTTAGAGGATGGTATGCAGACGTTGTACACTTTAATGGCTTTCATCTGTCTAATCAATATAATTTAAGAATTTATTTAAACCAAGGTGAAACAACAACAGTACAGATTACTACTGGAACAGCTAAAAGCATTAACAATTTAGTAAATGGCCAGTTTGTAAGATTAGATGAAGTTTTTACATTTAATATTACAAGAGAATCATTTGTACCTGCAGATTCTGATTCAGATGATGTACAAATTGATTCAGATGTTTTACCTATAAACACAGATTTTGGTGTAACAGCAGCAGTTGAAGAAATAGTTGATTCAGCATATGTTACAGAAAGAGTTACTATTGATGCTGGTGAGTTTGGCGGTTATTTTATAGGTGGAGTTAGTATAAACGGAAGTGGCTTTAACGCTACACAGACAGCAGCTTCAACATTATCAATAACTGCACCTGATAGTTCTTATGATTATTACATAGATGGAGTTTATATAGATGCTAGATCAGGTAATTTTTCTCAAGACTTACCGTCAACCACTGGAGTCTCGAGAGCATTGCAATTTTTATACCCCGCTGATGGAGGTCCATCGAATCCAACGTACACTTCAACTATGAGTGTATCATATACGTTTACAACAGGAAATCCTGATGAAGTATGGGATGATTAAATGCATTTAATATGCAAGTGAAAAACATTTTTTATATAAATAAATCCAAGTAGGAGAAAAATATGGCTGAAATTGAAAATTTTATTGATTCTATAATTGGTAAGGATCATGTTCGTTCGAACGCGATGTTTGCTGAATTATTAGGCCAAAAGGTTGATGCCGCTCTAGATGCAGAAAAAGTATCTGTTGCAGGTCAAATTTTTAATGGTTTAGAAGTAGAAGAAATCGATGACGAAGATATTTCTGATGAAGATCTAGAAGCTGCAGGACAAGAGCTTATAGATGATGAAGAAGTAGAAATGGAAGACGTCACTGATGAAGTGATTGAAGATGATCCTGTTGCAGAAATAGACGAACCGGTTGAAGAAGAACCTGAGGCTGAAGAGCAGGAAGAGCTGGAAGATGAAACAGTTTAGAGAATTACGTGAGAACGTAGTTTTTAATAAGAAGATTGGCAGGGTACCTGTCAAGATTATGAAAAAGAAAAACAAGTTTGTAGTTCATGTAGATGGTGACGAACTTGATACATATGCTTCTCAAAAAGAAGCGGAAAAGATGGCGAAGGAATTCGTCAAACAATATAAAGGTTAAAACTATGAAGCTGATTGCAGAGTATTTAGACAACGAATTAGAAGTAGTTACCGAAGCTAGAGAAGGCGGCGGTAAGGATCATTTTATTGAAGGAATATTTGCACAGGCTGAAGGTAAAAATCGTAACGGTAGAATTTATGAAAAGGCCATTATGGAAAAGGCTGTTGATAAATACGTTAACGAACAAGTTTCCCAGAACAGAGCGGTCGGTGAATTGAATCACCCTGAAGGACCAACTGTAAATCTGGACAAAGTATCTCATCGCATTACGGAAATGAATTGGAATGGAAATAATGTGATGGGTAAAGCGCTTATACTAGACACTCCGAACGGAAAGATTGTCAAAGGTCTTCTAGATGGAGGTGTACAACTAGGCGTTTCAACTCGTGGTATGGGTACTCTTGAACAACGTGGCAACGCAATGTACGTCAAAGACGACTATATTCTTAACACAGTAGATATTGTGCAAGATCCATCTGCACCTGACGCTTTTGTCAATGGAATAATGGAAGGTGTTGAATGGGTTTGGAATAACGGTGTTATTCAAGTTCAAGAAATTGAAAGAATGGAGACTGAAATTAAAGCAGCTCCACGGACTGACCTCTATGAGACTCAGGTACGTGAGTTTAAAAATTTCCTCTCGTTACTGAAAAACAAATAAGGAGTCAAGCATGACTGATCAAGTAGAAGAACAGGATGTAGAGCTCAATGAAAACGAGGAAATCGTTGATGAAGCTCACGATCCCAAGAATGCAGAGACACAATCTGTAGCATCAGTAAAGTCTGCTGAAGGAGCTGGTAAAAAAGCTGCTAAGCGTAAAGGCGATAAAGATGCGAAAGATGAGCCTGCACCAATGGGTGGATCCGCAAAACCTGCAATGAAAGACGCAGGTGCACAACCTAAAGAAGCTTATGACTTCTCTGACGACTTGGATGCATTAGTATCTGAAGAGGCAACTCTTTCAGAAGGTTTTAAAGACAAAGCTGCGCTTATCTTTGAAGCTGCTATCAATTCAAAAGTTGCTGAGACTGTTGAGCGGCTTGAAGAGCAATATGCTCAAGAGCTAGAAGAAGAAGTGTCAGCTACTAAAGCTGATCTCGTAGAAAAAGTCGACAACTATCTAAACTACGTTGTTGAAAACTGGATGGAAGAAAATAAGCTTGCCATTCAATCAGGCTTACGTGCTGAAATCGCTGAAGGATTCATGAATTCATTGAAAGATCTATTCACAGAATCTTACATCGAAGTACCAGAGTCTAAAGTCGACCTAGTTGACGGCCTAGCAGACGAAGTTACAGAGCTAGAAGAAAAACTAAACAAAGAAACCGAGAAGAATATCGAAATGAAAGAATCTTTACAAAGCTTTCAGCGTAAAGATGTCATCCGAGAAGCTTCAAAGGATCTAGCTGAAACTCAAGTTGCTAAACTCGAAAACCTAGCTGAAGGTGTAGAGTTTGAATCTGTAGAAGAATTTACAGCAAAAATTGCTACTTTGAAAGAATCATACTTTAAAGCCGATAACGTTGAATCAGTTGTAGCTGAAGAATCAGAAGATGATTCAGAAGCTGATGCAGTTGAAGTTAACGAATCAATGGCACAGTACTTAACAGCTATTCGCAAAACCTCTAAGTAAGGAAGTCCAAAAATGGAAAATATTAACGCAAATCATTTGATGGAAAAATGGGCGCCAGTTCTTAATGAAGAAGCTGCTGGTGGCATCAAAGATTCCCATCGTAAAGCAGTAACTGCGATTGTTTTGGAAAACCAAGAGAAAGCTCTAGCAGAGCAAGGAATGGTAAACGAAGCAGTTCCTGGAAACAATACAACTTCAGCTGCAAACTGGAATCCAATTCTGATTTCACTTGTACGACGTGCTATGCCAAACATGATGGCTTACGACGTATGTGGTGTGCAGCCAATGACTGGCCCAACAGGCTTGATCTTCGCAATGAAGTCACGCTTCGACGGCGGTTCAACAGGCAACACTGAAGCACTATTCAACGAAGCAGACACCACACATTCTGGTGACTCAGGTGCTACACAAAGTGCTGACGGTTCAGGCCTATCAGGTCTAACAGACTCAAACAGTGACTCATCAATCGACAACGATCGAGTAGGTCCAACATTTGGTGGAGCAATGCCAACAGCAGACGCTGAAGGTCTTGGTTCAACAGGCGGCGGCCCCGCTTCATCATTCTCAGAAATGGGTTTCACCATCGAGAAAGCTACAGTCACAGCGAAAAGCCGTGCATTGAAAGCTGAATACAGCTTAGAGCTAGCACAGGATCTTAAAGCAATTCACGGTCTAGACGCCGAAACAGAATTGTCAAACATCTTGTCAACAGAGATCTTGGCTGAAATCAACCGCGAAGTTATCCGTACAATTAACGCACAAGCTAAAACTGGTGCTGGTACAGCTAACACAGCAATCAACGGTATCTTTGATCTACAGACAGACGCAGACGGCCGTTGGTCAGTTGAAAAATTCAAAGGTTTGATCGTTCAACTAGAGCGTGAAGCTAACACAATCGCTAAAGAAACTCGACGCGGTCGTGGTAACTTCATCATCACCTCTTCAGATGTAGCTTCTGCTCTATCTGCAACAGGTATGTTGGATTACGCACCTGCAATGAACACACAATTGAACGTAGACGACACAGGCAACACATTTGCTGGTGTACTAAACGGACGTACTCGTGTGTATATCGACCCATATGCAACAGTTGACTACATCACAGTAGGTTATAAGGGTACTAACCCATATGACGCTGGTGTATTCTACTGCCCATACGTTCCATTAACAATGGTACGTGCTGTAGGGGAAGATACTTTCCAACCAAAAATTGGTTTTAAAACTCGTTACGGCATGGCTTCAAACCCATTCGTAGGCACAGCACCTTCAAACGGTCTTGCTGCAAGCAAAACAAACCAATACTACAGAATTTTCCGAGTAGACAACATCTTAGGCGCATAAGTCAAGAGTTACGGAAGAACTTTAGGGGGCTTTATGCCCCCTTTTTTTCGTATAAATAATCCTATATAAGGTTAATAATTATGGTAACATCAACTGTAAACATTATGGAGGAAGGTCCTCTTACCACCAATTTTAATTACATGAAGCCTACAGATTTTCATGTAAGAATTGATCGTAAGAGATTTCATAACCTCCAATTTTTTGCTAACACTGTAACACATCCTGGTGTGTCTGTAAATACTCCTGCGTTATCTATTCCAAGATTGCAGAATATGTCTGTTCCTGGAGATACATATGACGTGGAAGATTTAGCAATGGACATATTGCTAGATGAAGAAATGAAGTGTTACTTAGAAATGTACAATTGGTTGAACACAACTGTACAACATAATTATGAGCCAGTTCAAAATAGAATTGGAAAAGGTTATATTCCAGAATCAGATATTATTGTCAGCATTTTATCTAGCCACAATAACGTACTGAAAAAAATAAAATATGTAAACTGCATTCCAACTTCTTTAGGATCTGTAACACTACAATCAACAGTAAGTGACGATCCACCTTTAGTTTTCCCTGTAACATTTAAAATGAGTTATTTCGAAGTTATTTAAATTATGATTAATGATGAAAAAAGTGTGACGACCCTTGTCAGGTCGTACCGAAATATGATTATCTTTGCGAATAAAAGAACTGGTAGCAAAAGCGTTATAGATTGGTTTTTTAAATATCACAAAAAATATGTAGACTATAACAAGCTAGGAGAGATAGTAGAATCTCTTGGTTATAAAGTTAATTATGAAGCAAACACAACAGATCTTTTTACTAGAGATGGTATGTTTTATGATGTAGTAAAACATTATGAAACACATAAAGATATAAGTAAGCTCGAACATACCATAGATGTCATATTTTCTTATAGACCAACGCATAGAATTTTTACAGAGGAAATACACATAGATGTCGTTGATGCTATAATAAGACATACAAATAGATATCATTCAAGTATTTTATTTTTACACAGAAAAAAATCTTTAAATAGATTGCTGTCTGTGTGGTATAGTAAAGAATCTGGTATGTATCAGCCTAAAGATATTAAGACACACAAGTTCAAACCTTCACAATTTAAACCTAAAAAACTTGATATCAATTATCTTATAACAAATCAAAAATATGTAAACAAAACTAATTTAAATGTTTGGAGACTTTTACAAGTTTATGGGCCAAGATATGTTGCAATAACGTATGAAGATTTTTTTGAAAAAGGAAGCTATGGGATTTTGCACTTATCAATGCGTTGGATCTTTTACAACACATGGGATTTTGGTGAGTTGCAAGAAGTAGGAGATTTAGGATTAAAAGATCACTATAAAAAAATGATTGGTGTTAAAAAACTAGAAAAAGAATTAGAAAAATTAAAGAGACCGGTGTTCTCAAACTTACACGTAGAAGTGTAATATATAAATCTGTAACGGAAAGATTTTATGATAAATATTGAAAATGTATTAAGTGAATGGCAAAAAGATAGCGTTATAAATCAATCAAAATTAGACGAGTCTTCTGTAGATACTGCTAAATTGCATGCGAAGTATCTTCAGTGGTTATCACTATCTAAATTGCAGTTGAAAAAAACACAGATGAACCAAAAAACATTGCTCAAAGAGAAGTGGCTTTATTATAATGGTAAGATGTCGCAAGAAGAAATAGAGTCTAAAGGTTGGGAATTTGATCCATTTGATGGTTTAAAAGTAATGAAAGGTGATATGGATCACTACTACGATGCAGACGAAGATATTCAGAAAAGTGAAGAAAGAATCGCATATTATAAAACACTAGTTGAAACACTTCAAGAAATAGTAGAAACTATCAGATGGCGACACCAAACAATTGGTAACATAATTAAATGGAAGCAGTTCGAAGCAGGTGGATAAATTAATTCTACAAAAAAGAAATGAGAGCAGTATGCTGGTTGGCTGTGACTATGGAATAGGCGCAGAACTTTCAGACTTCTTTTCATTTTTTGTACCAGGTTATAAGTACATGCCTGCATTTCGTAATAAAGTGTGGGATGGTAAGATACGTCTGTTCAATCAACAAACTCAAGAATTACCGATTGGATTATTGCCATATGTACAGGACTTTTGTAGTAAAAGAGATTATAGCATAGAGTATGAAGATAGTGATTATGGTTTACCTAATGCTACTAATAAAATAAACCCTAAAGAAATAATGTCCTTTATAGAAAGCTTAGACTTACACAGCCGAGGAGAAAAAATAACAGTAAGAGATTATCAGTTTGATGCTATATGCGAAGGAATAAAGCGTAAAAGAGCTGTACTACTATCACCAACTGGATCAGGTAAATCACTTATAATATACATCATCCTCAGGTGGTTCTTAGAAAATTATGATAATAAAGTATTGGTCATAGTTCCTACGACATCACTTGTGCGACAAATGTTTACAGACTTTCAAGATTATTCTTCTAACGATCAATCATTTATTGCTAATGAAGAGTGTCACGTAATATATTCAGGACAACCTAAAACTAACATACAAGAAAGAGTCTTTATTAGTACATGGCAATCAATATACAAATTACCATACACGTGGTTTGAACAATTTGGCATAGTGTTTGGTGATGAGTGTCATGGATTCAAATCTAAATCATTAACTTCTATAATGAACAAATCGCGTAATGCATCATACCGCTTTGGAACCACCGGCACTCTTGATGGAACTCAGACACACCAACTAGTACTTGAGGGATTATTTGGTAAAGTGTTTAAAGTTACAACTACTAAAACATTACAAGATAACGAAACTCTCGCGCCTCTAAAAATACTTATGGTTGTATTAGATTATGATAAAGAAACTAAACAATCTTTTGGTTCTAAAACATATCATGATGAAATAGATTTTATAGTTAAAAATGAAAAACGAAATAGCTTTATAAAAAATTTAGCACTAGATCAAAAAGGAAATACACTTGTGCTATTCCAATTTGTGGAAAAACATGGTAAAATATTGTTTGATATGATTGACTCTAAAGCAGATATAAATAGAAAAGTATTCTTTGTATCAGGAAATACTGAAGCTGTTGATAGAGAAGCTATACGTAGAATAACGGAAGGACAAAAGGATGCCATTATTGTTGCAAGTCTTGGTACTTTTAGTACTGGTATTAATATTCGCAATTTGCATAATATCATATTCGCTAGCCCAAGCAAGTCTCAAATTAAAGTTTTACAGAGTATCGGAAGAGGGCTACGCAGATCCGATGACGGAAGAATCACGACGCTCTACGACATAGCCGACGATCTTCATTGGAAAAGCAGAAAGAATTATTCTCTCATTCACGCAGAAGAAAGATTAAAAATATATAAAAATGAAAAGTTTAACTGTAACGTTTACAAGGTGGAGATGTAATGCTGAGGCAAATTAAATTAACAAACGGTGAGGAAATCATATGCAATATTGTAGATGGTGGAAGTAAAGATTCTGAGACAGATGAACTTTTAATCTCACATTGCTTACGGCTTACTAAAGTAGAATTTAATAAATCAATATCTTATCATTCATTTCGCCCGTGGCTCATAATGAAAGATGACGTTACAGATATTATTTCTTTAAACGGGTATCACATCGTAGCGATGGCTATACCTTCTGAAGATATGAAACAACAGTGGAAAAACGC
>CEWC01006773.1_pt1 | contig 12337 bp, 4 predicted proteins | sample 530331 | NCBI WGS metagenome assembly CEWC01 (sample SAMEA2619935, study PRJEB7988) | marine metagenome | isolation source: saline water (ENVO:00002010), including
CTGACAGCAGAGCCGTCCACAAGCAAACCACCACCACAAGGTGCAGAAGTTTTGTCACCTGCTACTGCACTATAGGTTTGTGCATCAGTAGAGGGGAACGTATTTGGATCAAAGTTAGCGTTGTCAAAGTGTGCATCACTGAAGTGTGTACAGTTTTGGATGTACGGGCTCTTCAGGATTGTAGGCGCTACGTCAGTACGGAACCTGACAGAAAACGGTTGGTTGCTGGGCAAACCATACGTTGAATCATTATCGAGGCTGTTATTGCGGCTGCCTTGGTCAGCAGTAGGAACCTTAAGACCAAGCAACGTAAGGTTAGCAATATAAGTACCGCTATCAACCTCAAACATATCGTTGTTTTCAGTCGCAACCGTAGGATGCACAAAGCAGCTACGCATCGACTCACCAACAATCGAGATGTTGTTTTTCTTGATCCGAAGAGGCAGTGTCTCTTGGTACACACCAGGTGCAACCTTAATCAAACTGCCGTCACCACTAGAAGATGCGTTGATAAGTTCAAGAGCACGACCAATGGATTGCAACGGTGCCTGAGGCAGGAAACCAGTTACATCAGAAGCATCACTACCATTAGTTACATCCACATACCGAACAACAGTAGTTGTGGCTGGGCTGTAGGGTTGACCAACAGCCACAGTACGCCAACCGCTACCATCATAAATCTTGTGAACTTGATTACCAGGTGCAGTACTAAGCCACTGTTTACCAACCTGTGCGGAACTAGGTGGAGTAACATTTGTGTTAACAACTAAATCATGACGAGCAGCAAGCGCACCAACAGTAGCAATCTTATCGTCTTCATTATCCCAAGTGCTAGCATAAGCACTGGTTAGTACAACATCATCAGATTTAATCTGACTAAGATCGATGTTATTGAGTTGGCTGTTAATAGCTGCAGTGGTTGCAATCTTGGTGTTACTAGAACTCCAAGTGTCAGTTGATGTAATAGTATCTTCAAAGTTATTCCAATAATAATTCTGCAGATACGTAGTAACCTCTGCCTCAGTAATATCAGGGCACAGAGATTCTTGAATAGCAAATCGCAGCTGCTCAAAGTTACTGTTTAGATCATCGGACCTAATTGCCGACCCAGGGTTAAACAACGCCTGGATATCGTCAATGTTAGTAATCCGTCGAATCTTAATGTTAGAAGTAGCGTCACTAGGTGCTGGCGGTGCAGTACCTGTAAACTCTACAATAGTTGGGTTTGCAGACGGAACTTGCCAAGGGTAGGTAGCATCTGTCGTTAAGATTTCATCGTATTCTTTTGTAGTTACGTTCCAAAAATAAACGTGGATTTCAGATTTAAAAACATACGGGAAATCAAACGAAAATTGTGTTTGAGACCCGTTTCCTGATTTAATTGTTTGTACGGCAGAGCATACTGATGACATGATAAATTAAATAATTTTACTTGCGTGTTTCAAGAATGGATGGATCAAAAACCTCACCTGCTACAGCAGCTTCATTTCGCAAATCTTTCTCTGCTTGTCTGAATTCAATAGCAGCGTACATGTCTGCATCCATTTCAGCATAAGCAATTTCTTCTGCCTGACGGCGAGCTTCAGACAAACGAGCATGGAGATCGTGCCATTTCTTTAGTGACACTTCATCAGATTTAAAGCCTTGATTGCGTAGTTCTCGTAGCTTTTGGATGCTATCCCAATCGCCAGCATCGCGTCTAATCTCGTTAATAGCGTCTCTAAAGAACCCACGTTCACCCATAAGACGGAACAATTCAGACCGCTCTTGAGGGAGCAACCTTACGCCATCTTTAGTTCTAAACGTAGTGTTAATGTCAAACTCAACATCTTGTAGGAACTTTTCTTCAGGACTTTGTTCAGGGTGAATTTGAATTGGACTATAGGCATTGTAAAGACGTTGCATCATGCCATAGCCATTTGCTTTTTTGCCAGTAACAGGACTGTAAACAAAAGGCTGTTTAGTGTCAAACAAAGCACCAACAAACCTGTTACGGTTACCAAGTTGAGACATAAAGTCAGACTCAACCTCTAGCAAACCTTCACTCAAAATACGAGAAAAGTCACCACGCAATGCAGCCATAGGTCCAAGACTGTTAACAAAACCAGCAGACCAACGATTTACAGCAGCACCATTACCACTTGACATATCCATCAAAGGTTTAATGGTAGACAAAGAAGTACGGTTAGTAATAGCAGCACTTAGGATAAAAGCCAGCTTTTGGCTAAGGTTTTCCATTTTAGCTTCGCCAAGGCTGTCGAAGTTATCACCAATGTTTGCAGCAAGTGCTAGCCAATCAGCGATTGGACCAAATTGAGCATAAGAATAGTACTGACCATCTAGACCTTTAATGCTACGTGGTTTCCAGTTAGAGTTTTTAACACGAGCCAATTGAGTCTCTTTGTCATAAAAACCATCACCAGTAATCCTATCGTTCATGGCAAGGTTGTAAGTACTCATCAATGCCAATGCACCAATAGCTTTACGACCACGTGCTTGATACTTAAGATCAGCAAGACGCTCTTGTTTAGCAATAACATCCATGTTTTCAACATCAAAGTTACGTGACTTCAACAATTGATTAACACGGCTTTCATCCGCTAACAGGTCGTTCAGTGGTACATAAGCAAGTTCATTTACATCACGTTGGAAAGGAGCCCAAGGACCATACTTACCCATGATGTCGATAGTGTTCATTGAAGTTGCTTGGAACATCATGAACGGCTTAGCTGCAGGCAAAATCCTAGTAAAGTCATCAAGACCTTTTGCCAAAGGTGTGTCGATGTTGAGTGCCATTTCAGAAGTAGCATACTTAACCGCTTCATCTTTTAGCAGACCGTCTTCACCAAACATTTGGCTGTAGTATTTATCAGCAATAGGTTTGACGTTTTCTTTGGTAATAGGTTTACCTGCTGCCATAAGCTCATCCATAGCACGGAACCGAGCTTCTGCTGATGCATTAAACACACCAGTCATACCGTCCATTGCAGTCATGGAGTTAGGACCAAACCGCAACACAGGGTCTTTAGCAAGATCGTTAAGAAGTTCAATTTGATTTACAACATACTGCAAACCATCATTACCTTCTGCTGCTTGAGTAATGGCTGCTTTTTTAAGAAACTCCATTTCACGTTCTGACTGCAACAGCAGATCAATACGTGTACCAGAACTTACGGACTGTGGGTTACGTGATGCACGCATAAATACATCACCAGCATAAGGCAAAGCACGTTGCAGTGTTTCACCCAAAGAACTGTAAGCTACCCAACCACGTTGAATACCTTTCAGATCAGCAGACATCAATGCACCAGCAAAGTGTGCTGTAGGTTGTGCAATAATACCACCAAAGTTACCGACAAGTGCTTTAACACTTGAGCCAAGACCCAAGATGCTGTTGTAGATATTAGACCAAACACCAGCAACAATTTTGTTCTGTACCTCAGGGTTAATGTTAACCAAACCTTTAGCAAGATCAATAGTCATCTCATCGATCCACTTGTTCATCTTAATGATGGTGTCAATTTTACCATCAGTAAGCTCATAAGCAAGTAGGAATTGATCCATTAGTTGTGGTTGATTAGCTGCAATCTGACGCATTGAAGTAGCAAACCGTTGAGAGTCTTTGAAGATACGTTCTGCAACTTCACCAGCACCAAGTGCAGTAGCTTCGTTATAACCTTCGATGTTTTTAAATCCATTCTTTACCTGTTGGATTAAACCCATCTTACGGTTCTTATAATACTTAGCAGAAGCAGACAATTGGCTAACATATTGAAGCATGTCAACAATCTTATCTTGTGCTTCACGTACTGCGCTAGTACCACTCATCAGACGTGCACCCTCAGAAAGGTCTGAGACACGCCCAGAAAGGCTTCCAGCAAGGATAGACTGTGCTCTTGCTACGTCCATACCTGTAAGCTCTTCTCCGAAGCTACGAAGCGCCTTAGACGCCATTGCAAACCCATCTTCAACCAAGCGTTCAGTACCGTCTTCTCCACGAACAATATAAGGTTCAAGGACTTTACGTACATCCGACTTAGTCATGCGGGGATCGAACAATTCAATTGCAAGATCTTCGTTGGCATCCAGCACATCCTTAAATGTAACCTTCCAGTTTCTACCTTCCATACCAATCGGACCAGCTTTATGTAGCTGATCAGCAAGACCAAGGACGACATCCTGTCCAGCACCCGGTGTGCTTACAGAATACTTCAGAGCAGGTTCAGAAATAACATTACCAAGACGACCGTGAACAGTATCAAGGTTACGTGCGATACGTGCACTATCGATAGAAGCACCGACAACACCAAAATCATCTACAGTACGAACACCAAGCTCGGTGTAGTCGTACATGTCATGGACACCTTTGATAGGTTGGGTAAGATCAGGGTTCAGACTATAGTTATACATACCCACTTCATCAAGAGCTTCCTCTTGCTTGATAGCAGCACGTGTAATAATATCTTCTGGAGATTCGTCCTCTAAACCTTTAGGCGGTTCGTTTTCTTTTAGCCAGGCACGAGCTTCTTCAGTTTCACCGACCAATTGATTAGATTTACGTAGACCAGCTTTAGTCTTACCAGCAGCTGTAATAAACTTAGAAGCACCCATTGCCAAATCAATGACAAAACCCATTCCAAGGTCCTCGTAGATGTTCTTTTGTCGTTTCGTGTCTTCGTCGTCTGTATCCAAGGTAGCCATGCTATCAGGGATAAAGTCAAAAGTTTTAGGGAACTTTTTCTTAAGAGTACCTGACAGGTTATCTTCAGTGTATTCACTGCTAATAGCTCCAACACCAACGCCAGCCAAGGCTTCTACACCACGGCTACCGATCCACTGTACAAACTTGTTCTGTCCAATTGACCAACCAACACGTGTGTTTGCAGCAACACCGGCTGCCTGCATTAGACCACCAAAGATCATTGTAGGGGCTACAACAGAAGTAATTTCACGTACTGATTGGGCGACTTCGTTTTCAAAATCATTAGCTTTGGGGATACTGACACCAGGAATTGCATTAAGTATTTCAGTGCCCATATCACGTAGACCAGTTACTAGGTCCATATCCCTTTCAGCACCGTACTGTCTTACTTTGTCAAGATCAAGCGTACCGTCTGGGGTTCTAAAAGGACTGGTTTCTACTGGTTGCAATCCTGTTTGTTCTTCTACTAGAGGTTCCGTAGATACCTCGGGTTGTGGAGCTGGTTCAGGCTGTTCTCCCGTAGGAGTAAGAGGCTCTTCAGATGCAAGCTCTTCGGCTTGTTGTTGAAGCTGTAACTGAGCTTGAAACTCAGGAGACAGCTCCATTTCACCTGGATCCTCCCTAAACTGCTCGTAAGGATCGAATTCCATAGTTAATTAGGCGCTTTGCCGTGTAAAAAAGTATATTGAAGACCATTAGGTAGTTCGATAGTTACAACATCACCGTGTTCAGATGGTTGAGTGTTAACTACTTTGGCTCCATTTTTAGCGTAAATTTTGGTCCCACTGTAAAGACCATAGTCAATACCGTGTGAACCGCGTGCTTTGTGTTCAGCAAAATCACCAGTTATAGGTACTTGACTTAAAGGTACTTTACCAAGTTCAGGGTCCTCTACTTCAATAAAATTATCTAAAGCGTCAGGTGCAAACTCTTGACGATCAACCCGTTTAACATCTAAATGTGGTCCAGTTGATGTAGGTCCGATATTACCAGAAGTATAGATAAGCATAGGAGAACCAGCACGCATAGAGTTAGGATTTGTAAATCTACTTACATCCCCAGTTAACCTTGAATTAGCTTGCAAAAGAGCACGATTTTTTTGATTAACACCGTTAAAAGCGTTAAACAAATCGTTATGCTGTTGTTCAGTCATTGTGCTATTTATACTTTGAATAATTGCAGGGGGTTCAAGTGGTAACAAGTTAGGATCTCCAAGTGCATTAATTTGACGATTAATAACTGTAAAAGGATCTAGACCATTGGTCAAACCAGTCACTGCACTAACAATACTAGGCATTACAAACCCTGGTTTACCGTATCCAGATATAATAGACACAATATCATTTCTAGTAAGAATGCTTTCTGCAGTGTCTAATGTTTTTTCTAACCCTACAGCATTACCTCCATTATCTATAATAGTATTTTGAACGGATTTAAATTTGCGCCTTGCTTGTTCAATTGCATTTAAATTTTCTTGTGAATATAAGTTCGGAAAATCAGCGGCACCGCCAGGTCTACTAGGTTGCATGTAGTATTTACTATCCCGGTCCTTTTTCCCTCTTCTTACTTTATCTTCAATTTCTGCTGCCAATTGTTCAGCAGCAGCGTTAAAAGTGTTATCATCAGCATTTGCCGGTACCCTGCGGTCAATTTCTGTACGGAATTCAGCCCGCATGGCCCTTTGAAGAGCTAAGCTAGATGCGCTATTTGGTTTTTGACTACCAAAAGTAGTTACACCATTTGCAGTTGTTTTAAAAGCATCCGACAAAGCTTTAAAGGTACCTGAGTTATACCTAGCTTCCTGCTTAGCAAAAAGTTTTTCTAACTCATTACCAGCTGTAAGGTCTAATCTTTTTAATTGTTCAACATTTCCTCTAAGAATAGATCCAAAAGGAATTGCCTGAAGCTGTTCAATTTGTTTTGCCTTAGCCTGCGCTTCAACCGTGTAGTTTTCTAGATATGTATTAAGAGTTGCGGGTACTTTACCATAAGTATCTCTAAACATACCAATAGCTGTTTCTACAACTTCTTTACTACCACCACTAGCTACTATGTACTTAAGAGTATTGTTTTCCGCCTCTCGATAGGAAAGTTTATCAGCTTCAATTTGTTCTTTCCTAAATTTCATATCAACGTCCATTCGTGCTCGCAAAATAGCAGCAAACCGTCCAGGTCGTTCTTTTGCATAAGGCTTTTCACCAGCTCGTAACACAGTAGATGCTAACTGCTCTGACGTAAAAAGAAAGTTACCATTAGCATCTTGCATCGTAGCAAGGCTTACATACCAATCATGTGCCTTTGCATAGTCGTAATTGTTAGCCCGGTAAACCGCCTGAAATTCTTGAGCAATGTTATTGCCAAATTCACGTGGGTTGGTTGTTAGAATGCTGGTAGAATTATCAATAGTAAGTTGTCTTTCACTTTTGATTGCATCTGCTCTTGATTTAGTCAACCGAGCCATATGAATCCTTTCTCTGGATTCAAGCGCAGTGCGCATACTACCCGGTTTAAGGGTCATGCCACCTTGATTTCTAAACCTATCAGCAACAATACCACCGACTTCTGTCATGTATGCGGCAAGTTCCGCTGGCTCCATTCTACGATTAAGCCGACCTTCTTCTGCTTTAATGGCTTCATCAAGCAGTTGTGGGTACTTATATTCATAGAAATAAGCAGCCTTACCTTTCAAGATCTCACGTTTAACACGAGAACTGAGGTTACGTCCCTTAGCGACTGCCAACGGATCACCACCTCTAGCTGCGTATTCATCTAAATTAGACTGCTGGATTTCATCTAGAACATCCAAACCAAACTCGCTACGAAGAGCTTGTAGATTTTCATCATCAGGGTTCTGGATGTATTTCTCCAGCTCTTCAGCAATTGTTTTATCTTCCTCAGCCTTAACATAATCTTCATAACCTTTGGCAGCAGATTGACTGATGGTTGAGATGCTTTGTAAAAGCTGAGCGTTATCTTGCTGGTTTTGGCGGAATTGTTGGTCTTTAGCACGGGCTTCCTGTTGCAAACCTGTGATTGCCCGTTGGTGGTTTGCAGTTTCAATTTGGCGATTTCTATCGCGGAGCCTTGCCTCTAATCTCTGGGCTTCCTTTTCATCAGCAAGTTTAGCCTCACGTTCTTTGATTTCAGCATCCCGTACATCGCGCATACCTTGCACAACACGGGCGCTTTCCTCACGCATACGTGCGATCTCATTCCCACTAATTTGAACAGGACGGAAGCCAGTTGATTGAGCAGCCCTTCTGTATTGTACTTGTTTCATAGTTTAGTAATTAATAAAGACGGCTTCCTGGCCACCCTGCTTTAACAGCTGCTGATGTATTACCATCAGTGGTTTGGGTGTTTACATTACTGTCGGTACCGCCACCACCAAACGCTTCACTCCAGTTAACACTAGCCAAAGAAGCTGCAGCACTACCGAACCCTTGAACAAGAGGTGCAGTTGTGTCTTGCATAACCGCTTTAGGGATAAACTGTGGAGTAGCTTTCATTGGCTCGACAAAGATCCTCTCCGGTCCCATTTCTGGCATAGGGATACTAGGCAGTGGCTCAGGTCTAATCATCAAAGATGCTTTAGCTTGTAGATCAGCACCGTACTTTTGAATAGCAATTTGACGCATCGTACGTTGTGATTGCTCAACAGAACTAGCCAAGCTTGCATCTGAAATAGCAGAGTTACGACCAGAAGCTGCAATCCTTGATTGAATACCTTTGTTCCTTGAAACACCAGCTTGACCCATTGAAGCCTGTCCTTCCTGTTGGAGCCGATCGACAAGAGCACCCTGTTGACTAAATGCATCCTCTGCAAATAGTTCATTTAGAGCTGCTTGTTCAGATGCATACGCTTCCATTGCAGCAACATTATTAAAAACCAGACGATTCTCTGTGTTTTCAACTGATTTAGCATAACGTTGTACAACTGCTTTGTATTCATAGTCCTTAATTTGCTGGTTGTAACTCCATTTTTTAAGAGCAGTTTCGTATTGATAGTTTCTGTTACTAAAATAATTTAGCTGATCTGCTGCAGATCGATCCCTATTGTACCTATTGGTTGCTTTTGCTTGCGCTTTAGCAGCTTTTTCTTGAGCTTTTTGGTTCTTTTTAGCTGCCTTGTTCTGCTTTTTCTTGGCATTACTGCCCATAATACCGCCAACAATTGCGGTACCAGCACTGATAGCAGCGGCAACCCACTGCATTTCTAGACCAGAAACGGCAAGTTGCTGATCCAATAAATTTTCTTTTGGATTAAACATCAAGCCCTCCTATAGAAACGTGGGGAATAGTTACCTTCCCACATCATTGACACCAACGATACAGGGTATGGAAAATTACTTGTCACTTTAAGTTCAAAATTAGTATTACGTTGATGGATAGGTAAAGTAAATATCTGTTCATTTACTACAGGACTTGTGTCACCCTGGTAAATTCCAGCTTTAACAGTGTGTTGAACATCCTTCCATTCATTAGATCCTGTTGGTTTGATCTTAAACCTTATAGCACCAGTCCTACCAGTAGCCAATTGAACTCTATTAATAGTTAGAGTTGCTGTATAATCAGCGCCTGGTTTACCCTGTTGGAAGTAGAACTTAGGTATTGTAGCTTCTAAATCATAACCATAACCAACTACGATACCATCAGCATAACCACTAAAATTACCTTTTACTTCAAAGTATCTGTAGTTAGTGATAGGTTCGATACGTTCAATAGCTGTTGCCCAATAACCTTGATCTGAGTCTAGCTCAGCATCTGTACCATCATCAGCAGTAGGTACAGTCAGGAGCATCACAGCTTCCTTATCATCAATAGGTGTATATGGTACGTAGATCTTGGTGATATCATTTGTCTCATCATAGACTACAGCATTAACAGAGGTATGTGGCTTGACAGGACGTGTTGCCATATCAAGAGGTACGTTACCTATATAGCTAGAAGATGTAGATACAATGTTACCTGAGGGTAATTCGTCTAGACTGATAACACCTAAGGTATATTGATCTTCATGTTGAGACACAATAGTGACATCATCATTTAAAATCTCTGCAACCTGTAGGTAACCAGGTACTTGCCATTTAGTCCACGCTTGGAATAGATCTTCCTGCCCGTTATTGTAGAACCGGTATGAATACATATAAGATGTATCACGATCAATGAGCATTACAAGTGAGTTTTGCGGACTTGTAAGCATAAAATCAACCGTATCCGGTAGCCATTCAAGAACAGCTTTACTAATATCTACAACAATAGGCGTCTGTTCTACATCACGTAGTGCCAATGAAAAGACTTTACTATACCCAGGTACTTTGCTAACAAAAGATACCGTGGTACCCATATCTACGGGACGGACGTTCGACTCCATTTCATAATTAGACAGCGGTCGAATTAATGCAGTAGCTTTTGTAATGTCACTAGCATCCGAAGCGTATAGTTGAAACTGCTGACGTTCACTGAATAGCAACAAACCTTGTGGTGAAGGAAGCACCTCAAACAGTCTTACAGGACGGACACTTGATACATTTAAGTCAACGGGATCCGGATCAACCTGAGTTAACGCCGATCTGTAAAAGAAATTGTAATCATCATTAGCTACACCCAGGACTACATTATCCTCAGCCAATATACCAAACCTGTTGTTAAAAAAGAATGTACAAGAAATCTTTTTGCCAACAAATGAAGGATTTGGGTTGGTAGCAGTGTCACCTGTTTTACGTTCCTTGTAAGTAATAGGACCGAATGTAAACGTAGTAGCACCAGTATTGGTTAGCTCATGGGGCATGGTGGCATTATCAATACCAGGAGAAGAATCACGTGCTCGTGTCTCTTCCCAATAACCTGAACCTCCTACACCGTTATCAGCAACAAACTTTAGATAGTAATTATCTTCAGCAGTAGAACTATTTAGGATTGTAACTACATGACCATGGAATGATTCAAGTGGTAATTTATCAACAGTAGTTGCGTCATCTTGGAATGTTTCCAAAGCACTGTTATCAACACCACCAAGACCACTGATCTCAAAGTATTTATAAGTAACACCACTACCTGGTTCAGTCTCAGTAACAACACCGTTAGCTTCAGTTGTACGGCGAATCTGAATACTGTTAGCGTACGAGTTGAGATACCATTTACCATCAAACTCAGTATCACTTGCGGTCTGACGTGCTTCTAAAAGCGCCTTGACGGCTCCTAAAAGGTCGTGACTAGCGTGTGTACCTGAAAGGAAGGTAGTAAACGTAGCAGAGGATTGTACGGTGGCTGTAGCACTATGCTCTGTACCGTTAGATGCACCTTTAATTTTTACAGTATGTACCTCACTATTAATTAGAGAGATAAGTTTTAAAGTTCCTTGTGATTTAGCTACAAACGTGTCAGCAGCTTGCATCGCAGTTGTTACCGTTTTATTGGTAATAATGGTAACATCCTGAATACTACGAAAATTATAATCAGACTGCTTGGTACCAGTCAGGTAAGAAGTACCGGTATTCGTAACAGTACAGAATGTACCATCCTCAGCAGTCCAAACGTAAATGTTTGTACCTTTAATTGCGCCAACATAAGAACCAGCAGCCCCACGGTCAATAAAAAACCATGAAGAATCAGCTAACTCTGCCTTAGTAAATGCATCACCATTTGCTTTTTTAAGAACATTGATGTGACGCATCCCTGGTCGTTTCAGAAGACCAAAGGTTGGGTCAGGATAACCGTTGACACATTCGGTTAACGTGTTGGGTAGTTTTTTATCGTCTGTTTGGCGGGATACACCACCAAGAAAATTAGGGATCTGTTGTGTTACGGCTGGCATTATCGTTGCAAGGTATGGAACGGTTTATAGCTATTGTAATAATTCTCACCCTGCGGTTCACCGAAGAAGGAATAATCACCTTGGTTGCATTCATATTCCAAAGCCATAGCCCTGGCATAAGCTTCCTTCTGCTGCAACATCTGGTACTGGTTACCGTCACCAATGATACGGCTAGACACAATAGTAGCAGCACGTGCTACGATGTATGCCTGGACAACATCAGGAATTGCTTCCCAGTCAAAGTACCACAGAATATCAGCATATACGCTGTCATCCCATTGGTCGGTATGTTTAATTCGGTCGTAAAGCTTACCATTACGGTTAACAGTATCATATTGCCGATTATCAGATCTCTTAGTGGAGATATTCAAATCTACCTGCAACATGTTATCTGAGATGAGAATGTTTTTATTAGAATCAGGTGTAAGTTTATAATCAAATTCTTTATTATATGTCCATCCTTCGCTCTGTACTTCACGTGACACCTCTTTCAAGGTGTTGAGTGCAATCGCAACGTCCGGGTTGGCTTGAGTTTCAACTCTGGTTGTAACTTCATTACGAGTCAATGTACGTTCAGTTACAGTCTGTGAGATGTTCACAGTGTAGTCATACGTAACAGGATCAGTTGCAGGGGTAGCTTCTACACCAGCCACTGCAATAGAGGTACCATCAGTAACACCTGTACCACCAATGTAAGTACCAACAGGAATGTTGGCAGTTTCAGTAGTAAGCGTAGTGCCTGAAATGGAACCAGTAAATCTAGAGACTTCATTAATAATGAGAGTTTCTTCAGTTGTCAACGTGGTTACAGGAGCCTG